>OKVV01000588.1_pt1 | contig 18863 bp, 10 predicted proteins | sample 1606871 | NCBI WGS metagenome assembly OKVV01 (sample SAMN03281011, study PRJEB24777) | human gut metagenome | isolation source: fecal sample PR176 from 1 month old male Indian infant, caesarean delivered... | place: Singapore | collected 2006-01-13
CCGCAGACGTCGAGGGCCAGGCCGCTGGCGGCGTTCACGAGCGTCCAGGAGCCGTCGGCGGCCACGTCGATGCGCCAGCGCTGGTTGGCGGAGCCGCAGTCTGACCACTGGTTGACGCGGGCGCCGGGCACCACGTTGCCCAGGTCGGCGTCGAGGGCCTTGCCGGAGTGCACGGCGCGCACGGAGTAGAACCCGTCGGGGCCGAGGGCCACGCGGAACATCTGGGCCATGGTGGAGTTGCGCGCCCAGATCTGGGCGCGCGCGCCGTCGGCGCGCGAGGCGCCCGAGACGTCGAGGGCCTTGCCCGAGCCGGCGCCCACCAGCTCGTAGACGCCGTCGTCCACGGTGCGCCCGGCCGGCTCGACCCGCGCGGGGGCGGGGACGAACGAGAAGCGCTGGGCGGCGGTGCCGTTGGCGGGCCACACGTCGATCCCGGCCCCGTCGAAGTCGCCCGCGCCGGCCACGTCGAGGGAAAGGCCCTCGGCCAGCGCGCTCTCGACCGAATAGGTGCCGTCGGCGTTTTCCGAGATCGCCCAGCGCTGGGCCTTGGTGCCGTTGGCGGTCCACTGCTGGACGTTGGTGCCGGCCGCGGTGCCGGCGCCGGACACGTCGAGGGCCTTGCCGGTGCCGGCGAAGGTCAGCTCGTACAGGCCCGTCTCGGCGTCGGCCTTCGCCACCACGCGCTGCGCTCCGGTCATGTTCGAGGCCCACACGCGCACGTCTGCGCCGTCGGCCGACGACCCGCCGGCGACGTCGAGGCAGCGCGAGGCCGAGCAGGCCGGGACGACCACGTAGGAGCCGTCGGGCAGCGGGGTGCCCGGCTTCTCCTCGGGCCCGGCCGGCTCAGTCGGCTCGGGCTCGACGATAGCGCCCTCCCCTTCGGTCTTGGAGACAGGAGAAGATTCATCCTCTGAGATTACTGGCACACCAGCAGCCGCGGGCGACTCTTCACCAGAATCTTCTTTGCCAGCAACTTGTCCACTTGAAGCATTCGCACCGCTCTCATTCGCATCAGAAGGAGCATCCGCACGCTCACCGTCAGCCGGATTGCTAATCGCCGACTTATCGCCCGATGCCGAGGCAACTCCCATTTCGGATCCAGGCAACTCGAACTCTTGAGCGTAAGAGACAGCAGGACACAAGGATGCCGCCATGACGGTACTTACCATCAGTCTCATAACTTTACCCAGCGCGCATTTCGTCATGTCATCTCCTCCGTTCCCCTAAATCCTCACATGTCACGGTTATTGCATATACTTCGGCACACGATAAGAAAGCGAAGGCATCACACCGACCAAACGATAGTTGTACCCCATAATGCTGCTGATAGTGCGCGCCCAATTGATGTCAGTACAATACTGATGCACGCGACCGAAAGACGTAGCGTCAGGATTCCAGCGCATTTCGTAAACGGTTTCCTGCCCGTTATATAAGTAGTTTGATGCAACCTTTTCAGCCGCACCCATCAACGCCGATTCAATGCTGTTCCATCCGTAGTAGCGCGAGAAATCGTAGGCGGTATCAGGATTCGAGTCATAAGCTCCCCAGCCAATGAAATTGTAGTACCGTCCCGCATCGCACCATTTCGTGTAATACTTCCCATTTAATTTGATGGTTGCATTACCTGTGGCAAAATCACGCCCTTGCGCTTGGTCAGATGTTCCCCACGCAGTTTCGGTCATGATATGAGCCATGAGATACATCTCGTTGATATTTGCGGACTTTGCCGCGTCGATAATCGCCTGGCCCCTTCCCGAGAACACCCCATTTCGGCCCGTGCCCGAATTGTCGATAATACGGTTCATCTGATTGGCGCTAATCTGGCCAGTGAACCCTCGACAATCAGCGAACTGGTAATAATAATCATCTCCGCGCTGAATAAGATCAGGATTCAAGGCGATAGTAACCGCATCATGAGCGGCACCAGATCCGCCGTTCAAAATGGACATGGACTTTAGCGTTATCCCATATGATACCGTTTCAGCAGACAGTGGCGACTTCTCCAAGAACCACTTTTGTCCAGTGGCCCCCGTCCGCACGGCGCCTTGCACATTCGAGTAATTCTCCGCCGACGGCGAAGCAACCGTCATACATGTACCCGAGGCAAAATTCACGAACACGAAGGAGCCATCAGGGTTTCCGACAAGCGACCACCTGGCGCTATCGCGAACAAACGTACCCTGCTGCTGGACATTAGCTCCGTTTTGATTCGAACCGTTTTCCAGATCAAGATATTTACCTGAGCTTACATTCGAAATTGCATAGTAGCCGTTCGACCAGGTAAGCGCAAAAGCCTGCGCACCAGTGCCGTTCGCTTCATACAGCTGCGCATTCGCGCCGTTCGCATCCGAAGCACCAGCGATATCAAGAACGTAGTTTTGGTTCATAGCGGATTTGATGACATACACACCGTTAGGTACAACCTGCGTGCAACCGGGAGTCACAAACGACCACCGCTGGGCGGCGGTGCCGTTGTCGGCGTAGAGCTGCAGGCGCGTGGCGTCGGCGGTCGAGGCGCCGGGCAGGTCAACCGACAGCGAGTCGGACAGCGCGCTCACCAGGCGGACGCCGCCGCCGTCGCGCACGGCGACCCACTTCTGGGCCCACGAGCCGTTGGGCGTCCACAGCTGCAGCCGGGCGCCCGAGCTGGCGTCGGCGGCGGGCACGTCGAGCGCCAGGCCGCTGGCGGCGTTGCGCACGGTCACGTAGCCGCCGCCGGCGTCCTCGACCACCCACGCCTGGGCGTCGGTGCCGTTGGCCGAGTACAGCTGGGCGGCGGTGCCGTCGGCCGTGCCCGCCCCGGCGGCGTCGAGGACGTGCGAGGAGCCCAGCGCCGAGGCCACCGAGTAGGTGCCCGGGGCGAGCGCGCCGGCGTTGGCGGCGGCCAGCTCGTCGAGGCGCTGGCGCAGGGTCTTGGCCGGCGAGAACGACCACCGCTGGGCGGCGGTGCCGTTGTCGGCATACGCCTGAACCGCAGATCCGTTGCTCGCCACGCCGCCGCTCACGTCAAGGACCATGGAGCAATCCATAGCAGAAGAAACAACGTACTGACCGTTTCCAACGGGCTTAACGCACCATTTCTGCGACAGTCCGCTATACCAAGACTGCTGGGTAACGGCTGTCCCGTTCCTCAGCTCGGCCCACGTTGTATAGAGCGACAAGTACAATCCGGACTTCATATTGCGGATGGCATAGTATCCATCGCCCGTCTTTTCAAACTCGAACGTCTGAGCGTCCGTGTCGTTGCGGGAATAGAGTTGCATTGCCACGCCGGAGTCCAAGGATCCGGAAGGCACATCCAACACTTGCGAGGGATTCAGCGCGGAGCTGATAACACGAGCCCCACCTTCAAAAGAATCCTCGTAGATTTGGAAGTTCTTCCGCGTCTCCTGCCCACCAAAACGTCCAGCACCATGAATCACAATCGTTGCGGTACCGACATTGACGTTATTCTCATACGAGACCCAGTAATCAGTGCCCTCGTTCAAAACGGATCCTGCGCTCACAACCGTGGGGCTCGGAGCGCATGCACCACCCGTATACGCCTGATCCGCTACGCGAACTTTCGTAATTGCCGCGTTCAAATCAACCGCAGTCGAACTCAGCGAAACCAAGCGACCATAGACACGTTCAGCAGGAACGCCGTTCATGTTCTTGATGTCGGTCACGTGGTCATACCCGACAGGGTCACCGGCATCGATGCAGATACCGTTGCCGCAATAGATGCCAACATGGCTGATATAGCCGAGACTTTGATAGGTGCCTTTCCAGAAAATTATGTCTCCAGGACGCGCTTCCGCCTCGCTTACCGGAGTGCAATACCCATCGTATAAGCTTTGCGCATTCGTCCAATCAGAATTGATATTCGTCCCGCAAACGTTGTTATAAACCCAGTTCACGAAACCAGAGCAGTCGAAGCCGCCATCGCGATAGAGATCTTTTCCTCCCCAGACGTACGGTAAGCCGATGTATTGTTCGGCGTACACCAAAACATCGGCAAACGTCGCCCCGGTATAATCCCACGCACTACGCGCCATACGTTTTGAATATGCAGCGGACAGTTCGTCCTCAGACAGCAAATCGGCTGCCGAAATGTCCAGATGCGTTGAAGCGTTCGTAGGCGAGGTCGGCGCATCAGCACCGGGCACGACACCGGAAGCGTCAACATCAGCCGCCTGCGTAAAGGCTTCGTCTCCTTCCGATTTGCTTTGACCCTGATTTTCGGCATCAAGATTTTGAGTCGTCTCCTGCGCTACGTCTGAATCACCATCTTTGGATTCCACGGCATACGCCAACGAACCAAACCCAGTCATCTCGAGGACCATCAAGGACGAAACCGCAACAGAGCAAGCTTTCTTGCCAAGCATTCTGATATCCAACACAAACCTCCGCTATAACAGAAATCTACAACCGTACGTTCGATAACCAATCAAGCCGTTGGTCCAGCCATCGAACAACGTCATCGCATGATTCTCCGGATGAACCCCATACGACCGAATTCAATCTCATCGAAGATTCTACCGCTTTCCTCTGATTTGACAGTTCAGCAACAAGGTAGTCCTTAGAAGCGGCTACAACATCGTCTCTCGCGACATTCACGGTTTTGAGCACAAGGGGATCACGCATGAACAGAGGAGCGATACCCGTTGCTCGCGTATACCAGCCAGTAGGGTCAGTGACCCAGCTAGTCGGTTCCCCGGTCGGAGAACTCAGGCTTCCAAGGGACAAATCAAAATCCCACGCTGGGCCAAACACAAGCCGAGAATCGCTACCGGATGCACCCGAGTCCTTATACGCATAAGTAGACGAAAACATAAATCCATCGCGGTTCTTGGTAATCTCATTCACCCAATACAAGCTGGTAAACGAATCGATGTCGATATAGTCTCCGGTAGTCTTGCCCGTTCGCGGATTCCTCCCACCATTCGCCATGGCATCAAATGCATCCTGAACATAGCAGCTAAGGTAATTTGCCTCTTCATATGTCCACCCTTCTGGACTCTTGCACACAAAGTAGGCTGGTCCCCATTGCGTCCCAACCGAGAACCACGAACGCTCATCGGCATAGCGACCATCAAGCTCGATGAGGTAACCGCCGGATATATCGGAAGGACTTTTCAAACCCTCTGTATACTTCATTGGGTGACCATAGCTGTTGAGCCCTTCAACATCCCGGGTAACCGGCTCGTCTTCATTGACTTCCTCGTTTTCCTCTTCAAGATTGGCAATATCAACGCGCCCGGCATTGATCTGCACCTTCTCGGTTAGGAGATACGTTCCCCGATACTCCCCGTCATAGTAAAGATCAACAGGGCGAAATTCTACCGAGCTCTTGACCCCAATGTCCCGAGCAAGAGAGCATGAAATCATGTTGCGCATCGACGAACCATCGAAAGCGTTCGCCAGCAGCACCCACGTCTTGTTTTTGTTCGAAACGTCCCCGGATTCGAGCAGGTCGGTCTTCTTCTTGAGCTTGATTTGATACGGTTTCTTATCAGCAAGCTGCCACGTGGAGTTTCCACGGCCCTTTATCTGCTCGAGCTTTCCGTCGTAAATAGGCTCACCCTCCACATTCAGCATTCTGAGATCGCCTTTAGCCGATGCAGAATGATCGGGACTTGACTCCACATAATCACGACCATGCTGGACGTCGGCGCTAGACAAGAACATCGAAGCGCAATCAGACGACCTTATGACCGCGAGCGAATATAAAACAGCACCAGATTCATCGGTGATCGAGCAACTTGCTTCCTCGCCAGGCATCACGTTAAGACCAATATCGGTTAGCGAAACTAAAGACCCATCACGAGAAATCTTCACCTCGCCGATACAAGCGACGTTCCCATATGCCAAAGATACGGAAAGAAGCACGGAATCCGAAGACGCATGCGACGGAAGCGTCAGATAAATCGATCCGTCATGCTTGTCGATAGGATAAATCGTATCACCGCCGCAATTTACCACAAAATCAATCGGGCACGACGAATACTGCAGATTCCATCTTTGAGCAGCTGTACCGTTTGCACCATACAGCTGGATTCCCATGCCATCAGAGGCGTCTGCGCAGGGTACATCGAGAGCTTGCCCACGGTTGAGAACCGAACAAATGCGATAACCTTCCCCATCCGGTTCGACAGCCCACATTTGCGCTGCAGTACCATTGGGTGAATATTGCTGCACAACGGTGCCGTCGACCCACATGCCGGAAGCGGCATCGAGAACCTTACCCGAACCGTCGTTTGCTATCTCATAGAATCCGGACACTTCGTCATACGTAAAGCGAAAACGCTGAGCTGAGGTATTATTCGATCCCCAGAGTTGCACCTTGGCGCAATCTTCCAAGGACCCACCGTAAACGTCAAGCACTTTAGACCCATCGAGAGCAGAGGCTATCGCATAAACCCCGTCAGGCACCGATTGCGAGGACGCAACGCGATTGAAACGGAACGACTGAGCAAACGTTTCGTTTCGCTGCCATGTCTGCAAGTTGGCACCATCTTGCGCAGCTGCGCCAGAAACGTCAAGGTATGTCCCAAGCTTCGACACAACGCTGTATGAACCATCTCCATTATCGGCTATCACCCATTTCTGAGCATCGGAAGCGTTAGCCGACCATTGCTGGACGTTAGCACCATAGCTATAGCTGCCATCGGAAACGTCAAGCACCTTCCCACTTGCAAGGTTTGCAATAGTGTAAAATCCATCGTCCCCAAGCGTGACGCGAAACAACTGCGCGGCGGTCAGGTTCGCCGAATACAGCTGGGCGTTGCCGCCATCTTCAGCCGATGCACTGGCTATATCAACAACCAGCGAATCAGCCAGAGCTGAAGAAATAGTGTAGACCCCATCGTTTATGGAGCGCCCGCCCTCAACGGATTTTAATTCCGTTAGCTTCCACCGCTGAGCATAAGTGCCGTTAGCGCCATACAATTGGATCCCCGCGCCATCGAAAGCCTGTGCTTCGGTGACATCAATCACCTGGCCAGCGTCAATAGCCGAATAGATGACAAAGCCATCTCCATCAGGTTTAACACCCCATAACTGAGCCGCCGTACCGTTTGCTGCGTATTGCTGCACGATAGTGCCGTCATCTCGGCTACCTCCCGCAGCATCGAGGACCTTGCCAGACCCAATGTTCGTAATGGTGTAAAAGCCAGACACTTCGTCGTAGGAAAAGCGGAACCGCTGGGCAAGCGATCCATTCGATGACCAAAGCTGCGCACGTGCGCAGTCCTCCAACGACCCACCCGGAATATCAAGAGCCCTCGATTCGTCAACCGCAGACGACAATTCATAAACGCCATCGACAACACACCGTGAAGACGGACCGTCTAACGCAAATAGACTTGACGACAGCCGATCCCCTTCAACCGCCCCCTCGCTAAAATCCGAGGGATGAGCACGGCCCGACTCCCTACCGGATTCAAATAACTCATCCATAGCACTTTCGGAAACAGACTCCGAATCAAACCCCTGATCTGCCCCAATGGTCGCAGCATCAGTGTTGGCAGATTCATCGAAGCGATTATCAACGCCATCGGAACCGCTCCGAACGGATAAATCAGATGATTCGCCAAGGGCTACCCGTGACGGCAGAAACGACAAAACCAGGGCTGTGCAAACGACAGCGCTGACCACTTTATTTATAATTCCATTCATTGCTTCCGACCCCTATCCACTCGAGCGCATCAAGACAGACGCAGTCTTAATCAACCTAAGTGTACAGGACAATTACCTCTATTCCGCCGATGCAAATTCAAGCGGCACCTACCTGCCCGGAATGAGAAGGGAGCCAACGGTTTATCGGCCGTCTTAACCGCAGACTTCCTTATCGAACATGCCTTGACGATAGAAATAGGCAGCCATATCGGCATATTGAGACAATACGCCACCTTTTGGTTGGATGTACTCCCGCTGGACCCACTCCTTCCCCATACATTGAGCCATCCTTAAGCAGTTTTCGAACTGCGCTTTTCGCCGTTCGACCAGAGGTCTGTGATTCAGATTTAAAACTTCAATAGTCCGTTTTCCCTCTTCAGTGACCCCCCTGATGCGCCCGTCTTGGGAGAAGCTAAAGTGATCTTCGCAATCCTCCCGCAAAGGCGAAACAAAATATCGGTCATCATAAGTATCGCGTTTGGCCGCTCCACAAGTGTTGCCGTTGTTGCAAGACGCCAAAAGATTGCCGTAATCCATCGAATCGTTGGGATAACTCGATTGGGGTTTAACGTGCTCATTATGAGCACTCAACGGTCCTTTTTCGAGCGAGCCGCAGCAATAGCAACAAATCATTTTTTGCTGCTCAACAAGATGATCACGAAGCTGATTTCTCGCAGACCGCCCCTCCACCGTCGAATCCAGCTGGCGATAACAGTCCTTCGGATGCCTTTTTACATAAGTCAGCCAAAATGCAGGAGCGGCGTCCTTAACGATTCTTCTCATGCAAAAGCTCACCTCTTTTCAAGCTTCCCTCTAAAGCAATGAGAGAAGCGGAATTCGGACCAACTATGCTGCGAACATCCTCGATCAACTGCCGAGCGCAACCGAAATCGCAATTATCTATCGAATCGTAAGCTCGTTCAAGAAGCTCTCCAAACACCGGATTCATTGATTCGGTACCCATAAATTCCTGAAGAATATAATTCGAATCGAAGCCGTCCATTCGATCGATTCGACTGATTTCAGCTTCTTGCCGCGAAACGCTGCCGAGCATGAACAGGTTGAATCGATCGTTCACCTCGCCAAGAACTTGCGGCGAATGCGTCGTGATGACGAACTGAATATTAGGGAAAGTCCGGCAAAGTACAGGGAGGATCTTTCGCTGCCACGAAGGATGCATATGCAGCTCGATTTCGTCAATCAAGACAAGGCCCTCACCGTGAAGCGGATCTTCCGCTCCCTGGTTCGCCAACGCCAACCTACGGGCAAGATCGCCCATAAGTGCGAGCGTGCACTTTTCCCCATCCGACAGCCTGTCGACATTTAGCTCCGCTCCGTCTTTCTTGACAACAAGCCTCAACGGGTTACGCTTGACTTGAAGGTCGGAAAAATTAGGTATCATCGCCTGCACGGCCCTGCGCACACATTGCAAAGAAACATCGGTATACGAAAAATCTTGATGCTCACGAACCAGCTCTGCCTCGTAATCCTCCTGATTGCGAAACCACTCGAAAAAAGTACGGTAATCCAATTCGTTTTCTAGAGCACGCTCAAAAGCGGCCCATTTTGAGAACTGATGTTTCTTCCTGATGCGAAGCGGAATGTCAAGAACAGAACGATTTGTTCCGTAATTGACGAATATAGGCATAGGGACGTCATCCGCCCCATACATGTGCATAAAACGATCTATAAATGCGTCGTATAGTTTTTTATGGGATGCAACAGAGGCACCTTTTCCAGGTCGGGCCTTTATGTATTCTTTTTGAAGTGAAAAGGATTCTCCCCCCAGCTCAAGCTCGGTGGAGATTTCAAGTTTGGATGATCCCGAGCGAACCAAAGATGCATCCATAGACTTAAAAGCAGTACCCTGTGACGGATTTAACCGATTTACCCAATTCCAACAAAGGTAGTTAATAGCGGCGAGAATAGACGATTTGCCCGTACCATTCACACCAAAAATTACCGTAGATTTGCCATCAAGAGAGAGTTCGCAGCGTTCGAAGCCCTTAAAGTTTTGCAAGCTCAATCTGTTTATCCGCATCAACGTACGCTCCTATCACAGCTCACCGATAATCAGTTTTCAAAAATAAACTCAGCAGCATAGCGACCACGACGGGAATCAAGCAAATTATCGGGAAAGCATATCTAATCAAATAACATGGACCCAGCAGACAAGTTGCGATATATAAAACAACTGGCAATACGGCCACAATCCGTTGCTTTACACCTCGTTTGCCGAGCAACAGAGCAAAGAGAAGTAAAGCCAGCCATAAAACATTTGCTGGAGACAATATCCATCTTAAGATCACCGAATGCTCCCAGAACGGGTCGTAACACATTGACCGAATCGCCGCAGGCAAGCTTGACAAACTGCCGGCCGATTGCATTAGTATCCACGAATCGTCATCTTCAACTGTATATGCATCATAGCCAGCATCGCCCATATCTCGGCCTAGCAGCCCAGGATCAATGAGAATCCACGCATCAAATTCGAGATATGGTTTGGTTGCTTGTGAGCCGCTGTAATGAAACAGGGGGAACCAGAAACCATCAGTTTGCGAGACAAATGCATCCATATATTCGATTGGATGCTGCATTCCTAATTTTGCCCAAAGCCTTAGGAAATCAGCGGTCTGCATCGAAACGATTTGGCTTGTACCCGATGAAAATTTAACCGGATCTGCAATACGTGCATTGTACAGATTCCAGCTTGGAACCAATTCCTCTATTTGACGTTCATCTTCATCCGACAGATTTCCGGATTCATAATTAGCAGTCCTTGCAACTTGCTGAATCGGAATGCCCAGCAATTCGCCTGAGTTGCTACCTGTTTGACTAATCGCTTTCGGAACCGCAACTCCTAAAACAATAAGCAACGCTAAGCAAGACGCGAACCAACGTTTAATAGCACGTGCATCTGGTCTATGGAACATCATCATTGCTAGCAGCACCAGCAGAACCACATACAGAGCATTGTTTCGAAACAACCCGGCAAGCAACCCGGATGCAACCAAAATTGCTAGATTTCTATTGGACTTGTAAAACAAGGAAGGCTGAAAAGAAGCCTTCGCAACCTGAACGCAAAAAACGGCGAAGAGAGCAGCAAATGCGGAGTCTTTCGTAGCGCTGATGGCCATTACCGGAAAAACAGGGAATAGCCCGACAAACAACAGCGAGACAACTGCAACCCACCTTTTCCCGCTAATCAAGGCTATCTGGGCAACAACATAAGCAAAGCAGAGAGACATTACAACCATCTGAGATAGCGTGTACAGGGCATAGCCGACCGCATAGCCGCCGAACACCTTTTGCCCTAGCAACATCATTCCAGACAGCCAATAGGTATGAATCAGCGGATGGAAAGAGTTGACTTCGCAAAGGCCGAGCGCATAATGCACCTGAGTTGCCGCGTCATATACGTAAAGACCCGGAAAGCACGCCAAATAATATGGCAGCCAAGCGAGCATAATCAGCAAGAACATCACCCAGAAAACCGGCTTGCGCACCTTATCGCCGATTGGAAAAAGCTTAACTCTCTCTCGTTCAGGCAAATATTTCACAAGCAGCCATGCAATCGCTGAATAAGCCGCAGTAAGCAGTAAAGAGAGAGCAAGACTAGACAAGCTGAGCTCGGCTACAGTGCCATAGCGCTCATAGTTTATTGCGCTATACATAGACACAAAATACAGCAGGCACAACGCGAAGATGCAAGCATAGACGCGCTTTTGTCGTTTCGGCTTATCTTCAGCTTCCATGTACTCTCCACTCACGTGCAGCATCAGGCCGCTACGGGACAATTTTGTTTATAAACGGTATCTTCTTCAAAACCAAGACCACCAATACGCAGACTAAATATATGATGATTGGACCCAATGTCCTTAAAAGCACTGAAGACATCGAGACACCGATAACGCCGCAAACGATATTATCCAAAACAAGCTTATGAATCAGATACACGCCGAAACTGGCACCGGATACCGTCACGATAAGCTTCTGGTATTTGGCAAGTCCCGCGAAATGAGGTTCATTGTTTTTGAACCACATGAACAATGCTGCGCTAGGAATCACTGCAGTGAATGCCATATAGTCGAAGAACAATCGATCAACTTGCCCGAGCGAAGAAGACGATACGTAAGTATACCCGTAGCGAATCAGGAGACAGGCAACACCTGCAACATAAAGCAGTTTTAACTGCCCCGAAGACAACTTGAAATCTTTATCAGCCAGCAACCAGCCGAGAACCACATACATGACGTACCCGGATGCCACAGAGATTTCGATTCCTGAATTCCAGGGAACGCTAATAAAATTAAACACATAAGGGGCAACTGAAGCGAAGACGAACACGCAACCAACCATATACCATAGTATCTTTTTCTGCTCAGCAAGAAGAGACAACACTGGAACTGAAAGTGTCACGCCGAACATTGCGAAAAAGAACCAGTACGTCGGTTCAATGGTGTTAGTCATCAAGGCATCAGCAAACCCTCCCAGCGTAAACGGCACGCTGGGGTTTTGAGGATAAAATAGGCCGCTAAATCGAATCACAAAGAGAATTACGCTCCAAGCCAGAAAAGGCAAGAAGATGCGCAGCATACGCCCCTTCAAAAAGGTGGCTGTCTCGCGCTTTTTCCTATAGTTCAGAGTCTTCGCACCTGTCAGCATAAAGAAAATCGGAACAGCCCAGTAAAAGACGACCTCAATCACCAGCGAAGCAGCCCACGACTTTCCCTCTGAATAGGTATGAACCATACCATTGCAGTGCAGATACACAACAGCGATGGTTGCGATAATGTTAAGTAAATCAAAATACAGTACGCGCTGTTTTGCCATTAGTTTGATTATCCTTCATTTGCGATGCGCTTCAGATTATTAAAGCCAACGTGATTTTTCGTCCCGTACAAACCAAAATACGGCCAAGGATGTTCCTGCACCTCAAGCTCGCTGTATCCGCCATTTACCAACTTGGCAGCCAATTCCTTTTTGGCCGAGCTGTCGGTCAATGTCGAGATGTTCCAAATCGCATAATCCAATGCCCAGTTCAGGAATGACCTTGCAAAGTCATCGTAGCAACCACGTTGCTGCAAATCAGCCTTGATGCGACAAGAGGCTTCATAGAAGCATTCCGGGTTCTTATCGCGCGAATTAGACACAGAACCTTTGCGCGTAGAGCGGTGTTTCACCAACACGTCTTCCACAATCGAAATGCGCTGAGCACGCGACAATATGCCATAAACGAACACACCGTCTTCGCTATTCGCCAAATCCTCCGGGAACTCAAGCGATGCTTCTTTCAAGAAGCTGGTTTTATACAATCGATCCCAAGGCCAACCCATAAACGCTTGAAACAGCGTGTCCTTAGAGTCGTTAGCAGAAAACACCTCATTCTCCGGAACCATATCGAGCTTAAGCGCCCAAGGCGTCGGCGTCGACTCATACGTCTCGCCATCGTATTCGCAGCTGCTGCAGACAACCAAATCGGCATCGGTGCGACTAGCCTTTTTCATCAGCATCTCGAACATATCGAACCGGAAGATGTCATCGGAATCAAGAATCAGGGTATACGGCGCATTCGCACTCCGCAGCCCAACGTTGCGAGCATGTGCAACCCCACCGTTTTCCTGAGACACTATGGTCATTCGCGAATCTTTTCGTGCATACTCCTCAAGAATCGCGAGGGAGGAATCAGTCGAACCATCATTGATGCAAATCAATTCAAATTTGGTAAATGTCTGCGCAAAGATGCTGTCAAGGGTCTCTCGCAGCACTTTTTCAACGTTATATACAGTTAAAACAACCGATATCTCGGGAACGATAGCCTCAGTTATGAATTTCGGCTCCTTGCGCGACGCCATTTCATTATCGATAGCGTCGACGAGTTTCGACTTTTCAGACTCATGGCCGCTGGTAAGCCTATCGATAACAAGATCTTTAGCCCCACGTAAACCGAAGTGTTCCGCAAACTGAACAAGCGTCTCGGCTTTTCGCTGAACACGAGCGAAGCCATGATGAGGATCCTTGCCCTTGATGAGAAAATCAACGAAAGCCTTCGGATCCGTCTCAACAGTCCTGACCACAGCAAGGTTGCCAGGTTCAAACAACGAAGGATCCAACTCGCCCGCTACCTCAGCAGCCATTAGTTCCTTTCCGAATTGCTCCGCAAAAGGGACCCTGAATTCCTCAGCAACACGACCGGTGTTCCACGTGTACGCATCGCACATCATTTTCGTCGCAACAGGAGCAAGTGATTTATGCAAGTCCGGACGCTCTTCCTTCAGCCAACGACGAATCTCGGCATACTCCAAACAGATGTTGTTGACCTTGCCAGGATTGTTGATCGACGAAGCTTCGTTATCTTGGCGATAATGAACAAACGGCTTATGAATAAACATAACCCGTTTCGCACATGCCCAAATCTTGAAATTGAATGCAGTGTCCTGGTACGCCGCACCGGGAGTTTCCAGAAGTCGAAGGTTGTTCTCGCGGATAAAATCCGTGCGGTAAATAGCCGACCACAGAGCAGGCTGCGCATAAAAACAATGCTGGTTGTCGCGAATGCTCGGATCGATCACCCGATCGCACTCATGGTGTCCAAACAACTCAAGAAGATGATCATTCTTGATTTTCTTTGCCCAGTACAGGTAAAAATTCGCTCTCACGACCTCGAGATCGAACGCCTCTGCATAGTTGAACAGAGTTTCAAGCATATCCAAATCAGCGAAGTCATCAGACTCAAGAATGGTGACATATTTGCCTTCTGCGAGGTCAAGCCCCGTGTTGATTCCGACGCCGTAACCACCGTTCTTTTTATCAACGACAATCACGCGAGGGTCCTTATCGGCGAACGAATGCAGAACTGCCGACGAGTTATCGGTCGAGCCGTCGTTGATGCAAATAATCTGAATATCGCGAAGCGTCTGACAGACGAGGCTATTCATGCACGTTACAACATACTCTTGATTATTGTATACGGGCACGATTACCGATACTTTTGGATTCATTCCCGAAAAACTCCTCTTCGTTTCCCTCTTATGGCATATCGCCGAATTAGCTTTTCTTACTTCCCACGTAAACCAATTTTATTATATAGCCTAGTTGCTATTGGCGTTTTTTGCTGCTCAAGCTGGTCAATTCTATCCTGGAGCATCTGGATGCTACGCTCTGCTTCTGACAACCTTTTGTGAAGGTCCTCACGGATTCTCTCAGCCTCGCTTAAACGAAAATAGACATCGTCGAACGTCTCCCAAACCAGCTTAAACAGTTTCTTGTTCTCACTGTTAACATATCTGCGAAGAACAGGCTCATAAAGAGTCGACGACCTGGCTTCTCCCCAAAAGCGTGGCGACCCGTCAACATCCTCAGCCCAAGGTTTTACGGGCCCTGCGAAATGAAATATCGAGGGCTTCTCCCTTGCCCTCAAGTACTCTTCTTGGAGTGCTTTCGAAGCATAGGGTGCAATCTGGGAAACACGAATGTTCTCCGAATCAAACAGAGTGTTCCATTTTGAGTCGAGGTAACAAACAGAACCCGCAAAAAAGTAGTTCAAACAATCTTGATCGCTATACCGAGGCTTGTTTTCCTCAATCCATTCAATTAACTGCGACAGCGTAAAATCTTGCCGGGTCTTGGAGAGATTCCACACCATCACGCCAGAAGAAAAATACCCGTTGGCGTCCTCAATACCGATCGACCTCAATCGCTTCGCCTCATCAGGTGCGTAGCCGCCAACCATGCCAGCAATACCAATGTCGCGCACGGCGGCGACGTAGTTACTGCCTAGCTCCGTATCGAACAAAATCGATATATCATCCAAGACGATAAGGTCGCTATCGAGATAGATGATTTTATCCACATTCGGAATAAGCTTCAGCAAAGCAAGACGATAGATGCACTCAACCGAAAAGAACTCACCAAACTCCATTTTTTCTGTTTCGTTTTTGAACCAAGCGACGTCCAAGAGATCGACCGCAACAAGCTTGTCTTCCGTGATAAGCATCTGCTCCAGATCGGACTGCTCGACATCAGACGATAATACATGAATGCAATATCGTCGCGATGCGTCACAATGCCGCTTGATTGACTGCAACATCACTGCAAAATAGGGAAGGTATCCTTTATTAATAGCAGTCGCTATATGCACGACATCTTGACGCAAGGCAAACTCCTAAACATGCACGACAGCTTTACAAGCACGACGCAAGCAGACGCTGGTCAACATCAGAGAATCTAGCTCCACCGCCAAAGAAAGTCACTTGCTCGATGTCGCTACGATATGCTTCGACGAATTCAATCGCGAGAGCGACGCTGTCAAGGTTGTCGGTATCCTCGAAGAAAACAACAGAACCAGTTTTACCCGCCAGCGGGCCAACCGTAAGCGCGTCAAATGGATTCAAAGCGCTTGCCACGAACAAATCTTTGAGCGAGAAGAGCTGGCGACAAGGGCTTTCGTTGATAATCCAGTTAACGATAGCCCGATTTGCCTCATGGGCACTATTTCCCCACATACGAAGGACATTTAGCCCGGATTCCCGCAAGACCTCTTCGGTTTCGGACGCCACATCGCAGGTTCTACCGAGTATCACAACATTGGTGAAATGGGTAGCAAGCTCAGTCATAACCTCGGAGGAGACAACGCCGTCTCCTCCTGCTAAAAACACCGGAGCCTTCGTCGCGTAAGAATAGGGAGAGAACGTAATCAAGTCAGAGCAGATGCCCACGGTGCTCAAAACGGCAGTATCGCCCCATTGCTTGCCATCATTCATGCCAAATAGATAAGCATCATGAGACGATTCCATCGACGTGCTGCCGGAGATAACCACGACTTCGACATCAACGCCTTTTATCTGCTCGAGTTCCGAAATGACACACTCGGAAATCGCCTTGTGACAGTCGAAAACAAGCACTCGTTTCGGTTTTAACCTCTCGATTTGGCGAATCGCCGCCTCAGACAGTACCTCATTTTTCGTCAGGAGCACGGGCGAATCATACAAGCTCGCAAGTCCGCAGGCGATAAGAGAATCGACTTGCTCGTTTCCGGCAGCAAGAACCAAAGTGTCAATGTCCCCTTGCTCCCAACCGGCATCGGATATCCTGCCCGCAACGCTAAAATGATCTTCGCTTGCAAAGGTTCTGCGGCAATCGACAAGAGAGTCTTCTCCCATATTCTTGTACCGGTCGGCAACGATCTCAACGGAGTTTGTCGTCCCCATCTTGCCACCGAGAAGACGGTATGCGCCACAAACATCGCGAGCAGAGCCGATCATCTTCGTATGGCCCTTTTCAATCCAGATAGCCTTGTTGCAAAGGCGTTCAATCTGATCGTTACTGTGCGATACAAGAAGGACCGTGACGCCATAGTTGTTGATGAGCTCACTGATACGATCCTCGCATTTTCGCTGGAACATGAAGTCGCCAACGGACAAAACCTCATCAACGATAAGGATTTCCGGAACGATAACCGTAGCAATAGCGAATGCGATACGCGCGACCATGCCCGAAGAGTAATTCTTCATCGGCATATCAAGAAAAGCTTCCGTCTCGGCAAAATCGACGATTTCGTCAAAATGCTCATCAATGAACTTTCGAGAATAGCCGAGCAGCGCTCCGTTCAAATAAATGTTCTCACGTGCGGTAAGTTCCATATCGAAGCCAGCGCCGAGCTCAATCAACGGAGCAATCTTTCCGTTAACCGAACACGAGCCAGATGTGGGCTCCAGAACGCCAGCGATGATTTTCAGCATGGTGGACTTGCCAGACCCGTTCGTACCTAAAATACCGAACACGTCGCCTCGTCGAACTGTGAAAGAAACATCGTCCAAGGCCTTGAATTCCTTGAACATAAGTTCCCTACGAGCAAGCGCTATAGCGTATTCCTTAAGGCTGTTGAGCTGTTGATTGGCCATATTGAAGACCATCGACACATGCTCGACGCCAACCATAACAGGGCGATCGTCGAAGACGTCTTCAGCCTTGTCGGAAAGATCAACATCTATATCAACGACATCGTTGGACATAACACTACCACCTAAACATAAAGAATGAACTTCTTTTCAGAAGCTTTGAATACAACGAAACCAACCGCAAAGGTTATCAAGGCAATTCCCAGGCAAATGAGGTTTTCTCCAAGGCCCGGGGTGGTTCCATACATGACGATGTCCCTGAAATAGCAGACATAATGGTACATGGGATTGAACGCTTCTGCCGCTTGCATCCATTCCGGCAACAACGTGACCGGATAGAAAAGGGGCGTGGCATAGGTCCAAGCGGTGATGACCACGCCCCACAGATGACAGACATCACGGAAGAACACGGCCAAAGCGGACAACAACAATCCCAGACCACTGCAAAAAAGCAACATATATGCCAGCAATAGAGGGAGCAGAACCAAGTCAACAGTCGGAGCAATGCGGAAAAAGATCATAACAATAACAACGGCAATGAGAGATATCGCGAAATTCACGAGCGTAAACAAAACCTTCTCAATAGGAAAAAGCATCTTTGAAACGCGGATTTTCTTGATGAGCGGAGCAGATTCGAGGATAGACCCCATCGCGCTGCCCGTTGAGTCGGACATGAGAGCAAACAGAACGTTGCCGAGAATGAGATACATGGGGTAGTTTTCGACATCGCCGAACTTCAAAACATTCGTGAAGACAGCCGCAAGAACGCACATCATAAGCAGCGGATTGAGCACTGACCACAGCACGCCCAATACGCTACGACGATACTTCAGCTTGAAATCCTTGCTCACAAGCGAGGACACGATAAACCAATTCTTTTTCAACGAACCCGTGCGCAACGATCCGTTCGACATTTCTTCATCTCCGTTTCAATGCATTGGCATCTCCGCATGATAAAACCCTTTTATTTTATCCCAGGAGCGAATGAGACCGCACCCGAAACAGAACAACAGCAACTCCTGTGCAAAAATCGCATCAACGGAACCATGCGTTAACTGCCGCCACCATTAGGTCGATTATTCCATTGTATTCGTTATCATTAGAAAGGTAGTTCTTCAACCAAGTCGGATAGACTGGTTGCAGATTCGATTTTAAGCAACTCACTCCGAAAGGACGCTTCATGAATCCTGTGGATTCTTCAGACATCGAGGCCGCGCGCCGCTTGCGCGGCGTGGCCGTCATCATACCCTGCTACAACGAGGCCGTCACCATCGGCAAGGTGGTCGACGACTTCCGCCGCGTGCT
>OKVV01000599.1_pt1 | contig 18509 bp, 20 predicted proteins | sample 1606871 | NCBI WGS metagenome assembly OKVV01 (sample SAMN03281011, study PRJEB24777) | human gut metagenome | isolation source: fecal sample PR176 from 1 month old male Indian infant, caesarean delivered... | place: Singapore | collected 2006-01-13
CTGCCCGAGGAACATAGGCTCTTTGGTTGCGTCGTTAGCGCCCAAACGGAAAGTGGAGTAACTCATGTGTTTCCCTTTGAATGTTATCGGTATTATTAAACAATATGATTAGATGCACTTCTAAACAAATTATTATCTTATTGGTTAAAATGAGGCATTCAATGAAGTGAAAGGTGGGGATATCTCCCCACGCTTATTAGATTTTGCATGCGCCATCGCACTCATCTTCTGGCTCAACCAACGCAACAGAGGCCAGATCATCGTCTTCACGCTTACCGGCACCATCTCGTGTGTTGTGGTAATAAAGCGTCTTCACGCCTTGCTGATAAGCGAAGAGCAGATCTTCAAGCAACTTCACATTGGAACCTTGTCGCCCGGGAAGCGAGTAGGGTCATAGTTGGTGTTGGCTGAAATAGCCTGGTCAAAGAACTTCTGAATGATCGCAACTTTGGTCAGATAGCCGCGGTTATCCGGCATATCCCAAAGGTACTCGTACTGATCTTTCAGCTCAGCAAAGTCCGGAACCACCATTTTCACAATGCCGTCTTTGGATGATTTCACGGAAACAGGACCACGCGGCGGTTCGATACCATTTGTGGAATTGGTGATTTGGCTGGACGTTTCGCACGGCATCTGAGCTGTCAGGGTAGAGTTACGCAGACCATATTCGCGTATGCGGTCGCGCAGCTCTTCCCAAGGCATTTTCAGCTCAAAGGACGTATCAGGGTTAGCGTCAAGCGACTTGCGGTAATGGTCAATCGGCAGCTGTCCCTGGGCATATTTAGTTTGGGAAAACCAATCACAGGCACCTTTGGCTTCCGCCAGCCGGCAACTTGCATCAAGCAGGTAATACTGGATCGCTTCAAACGTTTCATGCACCAGCTGGTTGCCGGCCGGATCAGAGTAGTTAAATCCGTTCTTCGCCAGATAGTACGCAAGATTGGTAACGCCGACGCCCAAACTACGACGTGCTTTTGCCGGAATTTCCGCTGCGGCCATCGGGTAATCCTGATAGTCGAGTAGGGAATCGAGCGCAGCCACCGCATAGAATGCAACCTCTTTCAGCGTGTCCAGTGAGCGTAATGCCCCCAGATTAAACGCAGACAGTGTGCAAAGGGCGATCTCACCATCGGGGTCATCGGTAAACGCCAGCGGTTTAGTTGGCAGCGTAATCTCCATGCATAAGTTTGACTGGTGAACTGGAGCGACTTTCGGATCGAAGGCGCCGTGTTCGTTCATGTGGTCAACGTTCGCAATATACACGCGGCCGGTAGAGGCTCGTTCCTGCATCAGGGTTGAGAACAGATCAACAGCGGGAACGGATTTCTTGCGAATGCTCTCATCAGCTTCATATTGCAGGTACAGCGCTTCGAATTTGTCCTGATCAACAAAGAAAGCATCATAGAGCCCCGGTACATCATGCGGGCTGAACAGCGTAATATTCTCGTTGCGTACCAGGCGGCGATACATCAGGCGGTTGATCATTACGCCATAGTCCAGATGACGAACACGGTTCTCCTCGATGCCGCGGTTATTCTTCAATACCAGCAGACTTTCAACTTCCAAATGCCAAATAGGGTAGAAAGCCGTCGCTGCGCCCCCTCGAACGCCACCCTGCGAGCATGATTTCACAGCGGTCTGGAAGTGTTTCAGAAAGGGGATTACGCCAGTGTGGGTGGCTTCTCCATTGCGGATCTCACTCCCCAATGCACGCAGTCGGCCAAAACCAATCCCAATGCCAGCACGACGCGACACGTAATCGATAATGGCAGAGGACGCAGCGCTGATCCCTTTCAAACTGTCTTCGGACTCAATCAGAACGCAGCTGGAGAACTGGCGCGTCGGGGTACGGACGCCGGCCATGATTGGGGTGGGCAGAGACAATTTGAATGTACTGGTGACGTCATAGAACCCCTTCACCATTTCCAGACGTGTTTTGCCGGCACAACCATCTTCCCAATTCTGGAAAAGACACATACCCACCAGCATATACAGCTGCTGCGGGGCTTCGTAAATTTCGCCAGTGACTCGGTTCTGGACGAGGTACTTACTCGCCAGCTGAACAGTTGCGGCATAACCAAAGAGTTCGTCACGCATGGGTTTGATATACACGCCAAGTTCTGCGATCTCTTCGCGGGAGTAAAACTTAAGCAAATCCTCATCGTAAACGCCGCGGCTGACGTTGCTGACGATATGATGATAGAAACTTGGGTAAGCGAATTCGCCGAAGGCATCTTTGCGAATTTTGAACATGTTCAGACGTGCTGCGACCTGGGAGTAGTTCGGAGTTTCAGGCGAAATCAGATCTGCAGCCGACTTAACCAATGCCTCATGAAGCTGCGAAGTTGTCATGCCGTCAAAAATGCTCGCGGCGGCGCCCATGGCTACGGCAGAGGCGCTTACGTTACGTATACCTTCTACCCCCCACATCACGACGCGGTTGTACTTCTCTTCGGATAGCGGCTCTGTGGAGCCATTACGTTTGACAATCCTTATCATGTATCACCCATCAAAAAAGGCCACTAAATGTAGTGGCCTATAGTATTAAATAAGTACTTACCTATCAATTGAGGATTATAAAATCCCTTTAAGAACGTCGCGGACTTGTCGGAACTGGTCTGTCTGCATTCCAGAATATATCGAAGCTATGGCATCAGCCAGGTGCTCATTCTTGGCAACTAGTACATCTTTCCCCGCTTGTTTCCGACGCAACCAAGGGGCATCAGGCTGTTTTGTAACCGCCCACTGGATGATCTCTTCTTTAGATGTGGTCAGTTTATTCCCGACGTAGTGCTTAATTTCATTTGGCGTAACCTGGATAAGTGGCTTATCAACGCAAGCAAGAACGCCGATACACACACCGTAAGAAGTCTGCGCGCGAGAGCTTTGACTACCCACCGGTAGCTCACAAAACACCATATGGGCCTGTTCAATGATTGGCCTGGCGGTGCGCCAGATTTCTTTAGCCCGGCGCAGATCATCGCTGTTTACTCTGACAGTTTTCTTCGTTCCGCCGGCTTTGGTTTCAACCAGTTCAAGACCATGGATTTCAAGTTTGTCTGTATCCAGATCCAGCGTACCAATGGCCAGCCCGAAGTTGCTCATTGAAGGGTCGACGCCAACTACTTTGATCACTTTACTCATAGAGTTTCCTTACCATGTTGCCCATACCGGGCATTCCATTAATTTCTCTTCCAGGGTTTTAACTGGAGACTTGCGAACGGGCTCTGGAATGCTGCTCACCACGTGTATGCTGTCACTGGTCAGCACACCATTTTCTATGTCTGCGTCGATCATGCTCTGCCCGATGAAGTAGGACATGATATCTATCAGCTTACGCGCAACCATCCTGTTAGAACGAAGTACATAGGGGACAGAGAACTCAACCATTGCCTTATCACCATCTTCAGTCTCAAAGCTTAATTCGCCTCTTTCTGGAAATCTCCCATGTGAATCGCAATTGAAATTGATGCCAGCAAATGCCTTGCCTGGCATTGCAACCTGCCCCGCACGTGCATTTGCCAGTCGAGTCAGGTTAGTAAACGCACTGCTGGTATGCGCCTCTATTGCCCCGTACAGCACATCATCTTCGATAACCATCGCAGATGATTCCGGGATCACCAAGAACCCAGGCCCAGAGTGTGGAAGATAGCCACCTTTCGAAAATGGGTTGATCAGAATGGGCGCATTGCTCTCTGGCGGCATCGATTTCAGGCTTGGCATTAACGGGGTCTTGAAAAGCAGATCTATCAGAGCCGTAAATTGCTCCGTCTCAATATTGAGATTTTGCCAACCTACACCAGGAGCCACCCTAGCAGCGGTATAACTGTTAATCAGTCTGAATGACTGCATCACAGCAAACATTTGCAAAAACTGCGTGCGGCTTAGGTTAAACGACATAGCTGCGACCCTCTTTCACTTCCACGGTGATGGTTTCCCGGAACCATGACTTCATTTCTTTGTGAGAAATGATCATCACCGTGCCGCGCTCGCGCGCTTTTGCTTCCAGAATACCCATCAGACGCTCCAGCCCGGCAGTATCCAGCGCATCGTCAATTTCATCACCGATAAACAGCTCGATGTTCTTGCTCGCGCGGCTGGCCACCAGATCCTGCAGAGCCAGGGAGCACGCAATGCGCACTTTGCGTTTTTCGCCACCTGACAATGTCTGGAAGGTTTTGCTGGCGCCGATCTTGCGCACGCTGATATTGAACTTATCGCGCCACTCGCCCTTCTTGGTTGATTCCATCGTTGACCATTCCGCCACAATGTTTCCGTCCGACAGTGTATTGAGATATTCCGCTGTCTGGGCATTCAGGAAAGGCGTCACGGAGGTCAGGATATGCGAGCGAACGCCGGCAGGAGAGTAGACCTGGCGCGCTTTATCAAGCAGCAGAGCCTGCTCCTGTATATTCTTTAACTCAGTTTTAAGTACACCATAGTTAGATTTATTGGCAGCCAGGCTTTCTTCATGGCGTTTGATGACAGCCAGAAATGGGTTAGTTTCTTTGGTAATGCGATCTACTTCGCTCCGCGCCCGGGCAACCAAAGCTTCTACAGCCACGACTTCTTTTTCCCGATGACGAAGCGTTCCCAGCTCTTTAGTCAGTTGTTCGATTCGGGAAATAATGGCAGACACATCTGGTGTACTGGCGACAAGTGATGATTCGATTTTGAGCGCCTTCTCAAGATGCTCTTGGTATTTAGCCACTGACGTTGCAGATGCCTGCGCTTGGCTGATCTCACTGCGCGCCTGTTCAACAAAACTCTCCTTCACGGTGGACAGATCTTCAACGCAATAAGCCTTGCCACAGGTAGGGCACGGCTCACCGACTTTGGTATTTACTTCTTCCGCTTTCACCTTGAATGCGCGAGCACGTTGCATCGCTTCCTTCTGGATGTTTTCAGTAATGCGGATGCTGGCACGTATATCAGTGATCGCTCCACGAACCTTAACCAGCTTGGCGTCATGTTCTTCTTTGGACGCAAGTTTTTCCCGCTCTTTACCGATGGCATTTTCAGTATCGCGGATCTGCTCTGGCAGACTGCGCAACTCCATTTCGACCTCAGTGAGCGTGACTTCCGCCCCAACCAGATCGGCACGGGCGACATCAAGCCGTTCGCTGCGGTCTCGCTCCCAGGCTTCAGAAGAGGTTTTGGCAGACTCCAGCTCATTCTGGGCCGATTCGACCAGAGACAAGCAGGCGTCCATCTTGGTTTTAGTGGTCTCCATGCGTGCGGCAGCTGCGTTGGCTCGTTCGCGAGCAATCGCGTAGGCTTTGGTGAGACGATCGACGCCGGCAGCCTCTTCTACGATGGTTTTGAGGTTTTTATCCGACATGCCAGGCAAATCAGGCATCGCCTCCTGACTGGCATAGATCGATGCCATAAATACTTCTTTTGACGCACCGATCAGTCGCTCTACAAACTCCTGGGTGAGCGAATCTTTACCCTTTGTCATGTCGCCGTCTTCGCCACGGACAATAAGCCGGTTTTTAAATTCCTTATGCTTGCGGTGACGGATAATGGCGTAGCGTTTACCTTCGTCTTCAATGGTGACTTTTACTCGACAGTTCTTCTCATGGCCCGTAGAGAGAACGTCGTCACCTTTAACGCCATGGGATGTCTCGCCATAAATACACCACATCAAACTATTCATGAGGGTTGATTTGCCAGCGCCATTGCTGGCGGCCGATGAGTCCCCGGCATTAACACCCTGGATGAGCACCAGCCCACGCTGATCAAGCTCGACCTTGGCGTTTGCCAGCGCCATGAAGTTTTCCACTTCGAGCGTTAAAAATTTCATGCTTTGCCTCGAATTGCTTTAGTCAATTTCTGCCCTTTGCGAAGGCGGTATTCCGTATGTGCCGGGAAGGAGTTGCGTGACAAGAGGCCACGTTTCGTTAGTTGACCAAGGTAAAACGCCTGTGGGTTTCCTTCTGGCGGATAGGGCTTCTGGAATAAAACGGGCTCCCCGCTTTCAAGCCGTTTAATCATCTGGATGAAATCCCAGAAATTATTGTGGGAGGAAGTCACTACACCGCCTCCGCACTTTCCGCTTCGGTGAGGATCTCCTGACACAAGGCATTCAGTTTGGTTAGGTCAAATCCACCGTCTGTGTCATGAACGATTTTGCAGTAAGCAGAAACAGACTCGCCAAGGCTGTCGATTTTGCTGGTCTCTGAGGTACTGGCGGTACCCTCCATCATTGAGCCCTTGCGAATGAAGTTGCATACAACACCTTTCGCTCCCATGGATTTCAGGACGTTCTGCAACTTGATGCCTTCCTCATCGTTTTCGACGACGGCCCGGAAGCGCACGTAATTGCCGTGTATCTGCCTGTCATCCACATCGTCTTCCAGGTTTACGAATTTCGGCGCCGAGGTTTCGAAATGACTGAACGAGCCGTCTGGGTTCACAATCATGTAGCCCGCCAGCGAACCTACGTCCCCCCAGTTTTGGTGCGTCAGCGCGCCGACACTGATAACGCCGGGGATCACCTCCTTGTGGTTGTGGTAATGGCCGGACAGTACCAGGCGAAAGCCTATATCTTTCAGCTCCTGCGCATCGATGCCAACATCAGGCATTGTGGGGATAGCTTTGTTGATGGCGGTATGAATCACGACGTCGTGCAGATCCCCGTCAAGCCGCGCACGAAGTGCTTTCAGGTCGCTAATTAACTCGGCGTGGTTGTTTCGCCAGCTCACCATATGGACGGTGACGTCACCCAATTCGATGCTGTGTGGCTTACGACCGCAGACGATCTGTACACCAATCGACTTTAGCGCTGCAGCGGCGTTAGCGCTGTAGACAGAGTCGTTCGTTTCGAGGTCATGGTTGCCAGCCAGCATCGCAACGCTGAGCCCCAGATCTTTGACGATCCACTCATAGGCATCGGAGACGTAGTTGAGTACGGTAGGGGATACGGTTCCGCGGACGTGGAATGTGTCGCCGGCCACCAGCATGTGGGTGCAGCCCGCTTTTTTCATAGCGATGGCCGCTTCTTTTGTAGCCTCCAACTGAATAGCCAGCCGAGAGTTGAGACCATCTGCATCGGTCGTCGAGAATGAATCCCATTTGTGATAATGGGGATCGGAGATCACCCCATATGGCAACGTCATGTGTATTTTCCTTTGTGGTTATTTTGATATAGATTCTAAGCATGTAAAACAGGCCATAAACCAAGTAAACACGGCAAATCAGAAAATCTACAGGTGGAATATTATGGCAAAATAGATAAGTAAGTACATACCTATCATTATAAATTAGAGCGAGTCACTTGAGTAAGATCTAAGCTACTAGCATGGCCTTGCTGTGAGCTCGACTCCATAAGTACAAGGTGAAAATGCATGATGATTTATGTGAGAGGAGTCTGCTATGAGTGAGGAGCAAATCTCATCGAAAGATTGGATTTCACCTTCGATTCAGTTATCCGAGAACCACATGAATTAAAATATATAATGTTCCGTTACAACCTATTGATTTTGCATTGGCCGCTAGTAGAAGGCCATTTCTGGTCAGCTATAAGGGAAAAGTATGCTGGAAAGTACTCCTGTACCCATAAGTCGACATCGGCCAGTCACGAGGAAATGGATATCATCAGCCAGGAAAGACTAAATTTAAAAGCCCACGTTAGCGTTGGCTTTTTGATCCAAACCCCGTAACGACAAAAGTTGTAAATTATAAAATTGCTGAGACAACATCGGACAAGTATATTCTCCTACAGCAGCCGGGCGGGTGCGCCGGTAAAAAATCTCATCAAGGTTATCCTCCATGAACGTTATGTATTATTCGATCGCAGGGGCTATCGCTTTTGTGACCATTTTAACGGCCCTAATTGTTAACGCGAAAAAACTGAAAACAGCTAGGGCTGATTCTGCCGATAAGGCAGCACAATTGGCGCGTTATGCCGCCATTATTGATGCCGAAGATGAAGCGGCGCGCATCGTGGCTCAAGCGAAGACGGAAGCAGCCAACATCATTTCGGTAAGCGAAACAGATGCGAAGTTTGTTAGAGACTTAGCCAATGCGGTCTTAGGAGATGCCCGAACGGCTGCTGAAAAACTCAGTAATGAGACTCAGCAAACCGTTGCCAAGCAGCTCGCAGAAAAAGATGAAATTGAACAACAGATCCAAACTTTGCGCGCTTCTTACGCCGATAAGAAAATCACGTATGACGAACTGGAGTCTGCGCTCTCTATCTACAAAGAGGATATGGATTTTGCAGAAATGGGCTTCTACGCGCCACATTTCGATTTCGATACATCGGAACTTTTCCAGGCATCTATCCGTAACAATCGACAACAGCAGAAAGATTTGCTTCGTAACAAGACCACTTTTGGGGCCATCTACTGCACCACAGAATGGACGGTAAGTGGTTCAAAGGCCGAAGGGAATAAAATGACAACGCGAGGTATCAACCTGACGGCTAGAGCCTTTAACAGTGAATGCGATGCAGCCATTGCCAACGTAACATTCAAAAACATCAACACCATGGAATCGCGCATTTACAAAGCTTTTGATGTATTGAATAAACTCAATGAAGTTAACCAAATCTACATTAATCATGCCTTCTTGGATCTTAAGCTGACCGAGCTGCGTTTAACTTATGAATACCGAGCCAAAAAGCAGGAAGAAAAAGAAGAACAACGTGAAATCCGCGCCCAGATGGCCGAGGAACGCAAAGCCCAGTTAGAGATTGAGCGCGCTATTCGTGAAGCTGAAGAAGAAGAACGCCGCGCCCAGAAGGCCCTAGATAAAGCTCGGAAAGAAATGAATGAAAAACTGGCGAAAATGACCGCCGCTCAGGCCGAAAAGTATCAGGAGAAAATCGATTCCTTGCAAGAAGCGCTTACCGAAGCTGAGTTGAAAGGATTAAAAGCACTTAGCATGGCGCAACAGACCAAGCGGGGCCACGTTTACGTTATTTCCAACATCGGCTCTTTTGGTGAAAATGTCTTTAAGATTGGTATGACACGCCGCCTTGATCCTCAAGACCGAGTCGACGAGCTGGGCAGTGCATCTGTGCCGTTCCTGTTTGATGTTCATGCTATGATCTTCAGTGAAGATGCTCCGGCATTGGAATATGCCCTACACCAACATTTCGCTGAAAACCGCACTAATCTGATCAACAGACGTAAAGAATTCTTTAACGTTAGTTTGGAAGACATCAAAGCAGCCGTGTTTGATGTGGCAGGTGATGATGTGGACTTCATTGAGACGGCAACCGCACAGCACTATCATGAAACAGTGGCAATGCGAAAACAAAAAGCTGATGCCCTTACGATGCCCGTAAAAGTTGAGAAACAGCCACGTTTTGCAGAAGCTCTCTAATCCCCGGAACGACAAAACCGCCTTTTTGGTGGTTTTGTCGATTTTCATAGCTTTTAGAAGGTACGCCTAGAGCTGTCGATTTAGAGAGTTCGTACTTAATGGCTAACTTGCTGGTATCTGCAATGTCGGCTCATTGAACAGAACAAACAAGCTTTGGTGTGAGAGTTCCTAGCTCGAATTCATGCATTAGAAAGGGCATATCAGCTAGAGTAATCTCTCTTGAGTAAAAATCGTCCATATATCTCCCCCTTGGCTTCTCAGATGCATTCTAAGCTACGCTATTTTGTATTCGCGTAAAGACCCCTTTTTTCGTTTAGGGTTCGTCAGAGAGCTTCTGACGCGCATTTACGATGCTAAACACTTCTGCTTTTGGCCGAGGGTCGACTAAATCGAGTTCTTCTTCGCTGTGATACTCGATATCAAAGTCCCGTTTGATGTGTCTGATGTAAATCGCAGTGAGCAGGCTGTCTTCTTTCAGGAAGTGGCCATAGGATCTGCGGATCACTTCACCAACTTTTTCGATCTTCTCTCCGCCCATACAGAGGTGATTGAATCGACTGTGCTTTCTCAGCATCTCATCAACTGGCCCAGAGTAAACCTTATCCACGACACCGAATCGAAGGATCTTCGCAGTATCAGCTTCAACCAGGCAGATAATCTTCCCCTCGGTCAATCTGTCACGCCAGGTAACGCCTGAACGCATAGTGTTGAAGTAGGGGGTATCCAGACCGATGATCGGTTTTCGAAATGCCAGCAGCGGTACGTATCTGGCACAGCTGTTCAGGTGGAAGTTAACGCCGGCGTCACGCAACTTGAGTCGGGTCTCGTTGATGTTGCACTTCGAGGCTATGCCACACAGGCTGCAGAGAACCTTCTCGTTGCTCAGTGTGGAGTTTGATTCTATGGTGTAGGTTCCGTCTTCCAGACGGCGTACCCAACGTGTGCGTTTTAAGTCCATGTTCTCGTTTTAGTGATTGTTGACCGGAACCACGATAGCTTACTAGGCACACCTGTAATCGCAAATGCCTGTTTTACTTATCCACTTATCCACTGGTTAGATCCCAATAATAAGATCCCTATACAGATCCCCATATAGATCCAAAGAGATCCCCGATCGCCGCAGGCCGCGCCACGCCTGGGCTAAGGACTGATCCGTGTATGCTGTCAGCGGTAAACGATATGCTGTCAGCGGTACGGTATATGCTGCCAACGGTTTTGTGTATGCTATCAGCGGTAATTGACGTATGCTGTCAGCGGTTAGAACCAAAAGGTATCCACATGTCCACAAAAAATAAAAAAGAGAGTGAAATCAAAGAAATACCTGAAGATAACGAAATTCTTGAGGAAGATGCTCTCAATTTGTACACAGGTGACTTAGTTCCTAACAGCAACAATACGGTGCAGCCAATCGCTTTAATGCGCCTTGGCCTCTTTGTTCCAACGCTCAAGGGAACGAAGAATAGCTCTCGCAACAAGTCCAACATGATCGACGCATCCAGGGAGCTTGTCCAGCTTGAAGTCGCGCGGTCAGAGGGTTATTCAAACATTAAAATCACCGGTCCGCGGCTGGATATGGATCATGACTTCAAAACCTGGGTTGGTGTTGTTCGCTCTCTGGCTGAATACGGCGAGCCAACAGGGCGCGTAGAGCTGAGCATCACGAAGTTCGCCAAGTTCTGCGGCTACCCGTCCTCGCAGATCCGCAAGACCCTGCGAGACCGCCTGACAAACAGCCTGCTCAAGATCATGCGCACGACGTTGTCGTTCCAGCGCACTCATGAAGAGAAGAACGTCGACGACACCAACAAGATATCCCTGTTGATGGTTCACCTCATAAACAGCGTTGATTACAACGAGAAGAAAGACTCCATTGTCTTTTATGCTGAACCTAAGCTGTCTGAGCTCTATCGCTTTGACCACAAAGTTCTGCTGCAGTTGAAGGTCATCAACAAGCTCCCGCGCAAAGAGACGGCACAGGCGCTGTATACTTTCATCGAAAGTCTTCCTCCTAAGCCGGCACCGGTATCTCTTGCCCGGCTGCGCGCCAGGCTCAATCTGAGCACGCGCAACGTCAGCTCGCAAAACCAGACTATCAGGAACGGATTGAAGTCACTGCAAGAGCTGGGCTATCTCGAATATAGCGAGGTTAAGCGTGGCCGTTCTGTCTACATCCAGATCCACAGTCGTAACCCAAAACTGAAAGTCACATCGAGCAAACCCGAGAAGCCAGAGGCGCCTAAGCAGGCAGAAGAAGCGAAGGGTGAAATTGATGCGAAACAGAACCTCAAAAACAAAATTTCTGAGCTGTCGCAGAACCTGACGCCAGAGAATATCAAGCTGATCGAGATACTCACCAATAGCCTCAAGTTGCTTTGATACGCTGTCAGCGGTTCAACATATGCTGTCAGCGGTTCTTTTGTCTCAATGTATGCTGTCAGCGGTAAAAAGTATGCTGTCAGCGGTACATTTCCACTATCTGCGGTCTTTATAAATCGACATGGCTAACGTCTAAGAGCAACTGTTGCCCTATGAATGTATGCTGTCAGCGGTGAAAGATATGCTGTCAGCGGTAAAACGTATGCTGTGAACGGTACAAGGTATGCTGCCAGCGGTAATTCACTGGCAACGTATGCTGTGAGCGGTAATTCAGCACTGAATTAGATATCCTGAAAACGGGCGACGCAGTCGTTGATTTGCGCCAGGCCCGTGTAGATAACAATATGGCTTCCCCAGTGGTCACTAACCTGCTAACCCGCATGAATGCTAGGTTAGTGGTTACTAACAAATGTTATTCCGTCACACTTAAAACGCGCTGCAGAAACATCGGTTAGTGAATCTGCTTGAGCAAACCCCAAAGCGTTTGTGCTTTCGATGTAAGTTTCCCCGTTTCAGGATCAAACATGCGCCACTCCCGACGCTGGTGGATGATGTAACCGTCTTCACGTTCCAGACGCTCCAGCATGTCCGGTTTTCTGAAGCCTTTCGCTCTCCAGTAGCCGCTTGTTTTCTCAATCTCAAGACCAGTCATTGTGAGAGCCATTAACCAACCTCCTTACATCCGTCGAAAAAGAAACTTTGGTTTTTGCTATGAACGCCGTAGACGTCGTGGGATTTGTTGTAGATAAGCTTGTCCTCGCCAACGCCAACCAGTTTACCGTTGCGTTTAGCCAGATATGGAGATGAGAGAACCTCATCGCCGCGGACGACATAGAACTGATCTCCGCTATCAACGACCAGCGCGCCGAAGTCAGCTTTAGTAGGTCTGCTGATTTGATCATTTTTCACCTGCGATACGGTCATATCGCATTGGTAAATTCGGGTATCCGCCAGCAGAGAGAAGGATAGGGCGGCCAGCAGTAGCGTTATTTTTCTCATACCACTATCTCTGTGTAGACCTGTGCTGTAGAGGTGACGACCAGCACCAGTGCGAGCATGTTCACAGTGGTTCCGTTGACAGGAGACAGAGCTTTCTTGAGTGTCCCGATCATCAGGCAGTCCAACATAAACAGTATTGAAAAGATGAGTAACAGGATATCTATGTATATCTTCATAATAGGTAAATACTAACTTATCTATTTTGAGCTGTAAATGGCTCCGGAAGAGCGCTAAGGCCTGGAACTCCCTAAAGATGGCCAGTCCAGAGCCATTCACCATAAGCAGTGGCTAAGCATCACTTTCAGTACTGGCAGATATCCAAACTAATATTCTCATGTGTTTCTCCTTTGTGGTGTATGTACTTACTTATTATTATGATCGAGAGAAGGGGAGCAATCGTCCTGTTCAGGTGATGGTTCATCTATTAGAGCAATGACCTCGCGCAGCTGAGCGGCCCATTCAGGCTCAGGTAAGCCTTGTGCGATTTCTGCGTCGATAACATCGAGCGCGGCATTGGCCGCATCCCAGAGCCTCTTCACTTTGATTCTTCCTTCACCAACCACCATGCGTCTAGGATGGCTACCCGGTAACTACGTGGCACTGTCACATTTGACGTTGGAATTGGGATTAATTTCATATTAGTAACCAAGTTGTTTTCTTATTGGTGATAATACCCATAAAAAAACGGCGCCCAATGGACGCCGTAACTTTGTTGAGGGTTATTTAATAGTAATGAAAGGAGTGTTTGCGCCCTGTGTCATGTATTGAGGCAACTGACCATTCCACTTATTGATAGCTTCAAGTTCCATGACGTTAGGGTTCTGGCGTAGCGCTTCACCGCGTAATTTGATCGCATCAGCTTCTGCTTGAGCGCGTTTACGAATAGCATCAGCTTCCCCTTCCGCTTGTTCGCGTAGCATGTTTGCTTCAGCTTTACGTTGCTCGACCTCCTGCTGACGCTGGAGGGTTTTCTGGTTCGCGGTAACCTTGGCATTGATGGATTCAATGACAGTGTCTGGGTAGTCAGGTTTCCCTACCCACGACAAACTCAAGACTTCTATACCTACCGGGGTCATTTCTTTCTGAATATCTTTGAGTGCATTGTCGAGCAGTGCTGCTTTTCCACCGTCAATGAAGGCATCCGTGGTCATGCGACTAGCAAGTCTGTTTAAAGAGTCGGCAATTTTCTGGCGAAGATCAGTGTCGGTAATATCATCAACACCTTTCCGATAAGTTTGGAAAACCGTGGTGACCTTGTCGCGATTGACCAAGTACGCAACACCTATTTTGTGACCAATTGCAGTACCGTCACTCATTTGAAAAGTGAAAGGTTCATCGTATGTTTTCATCTGCTTAAACGTCGGGAATACGTAGAGCTCGGTATTGATGCCCGTCCACTGACGACCCACACCAACAACCTCCCCGATTCCCTTGTCTTCGCCTAGTTTGTTGACCTTAATGCCAACGTAACCTGGCTCTACACGATCACAACCACTAAGGCCCATCGTACAAATCGCAGCCAGTACTATCGCCAATATACCTTTCTTCATTACTTATTCTCCTGAGATTTTTTGAGTGAGTTGATATACCGGCGTCCTGCGATGAGACCTATAACTGGGAACCCAAAAGCCATAAAAAGGCCGATTAACAGAGCCACATCGCTTTTAGCCGAAACAAGTGAAGGGACCAGCAATCCGTAAACAAAAGCGACTGATAACACAGTCAAAACCGCCATCAGATAACCTTTAATCATGTGTGTCCTTACGTTGTTTGGTTTTTTCAAATGATAAGTAAGTACTTATATATTTTCAAGTATCAAAAAAGGCGTCCATTGGACGCCTTAACGTTACTCGATGGTTTCTGTAGTGCCAGAAGACAGGTCTTTAGTTCGACGTTCGTCGATGGCTTGTAGTGCCGCAATGATCTCCGGAAGGGGCTTATCACGATACATGTCGACGATCTGCGATTTGGTATACTTCTTGTCGCCAATCTCTACGCGGCCGCTGGCATTCTTTGGCAGGTATCCTTCTTCGAGCATGTGCTCAACCAGTGACTCGATAACGTCCAGACCGCGGGTCGGGTCGAAGTAGAATTTCCATGAGCATTTGCCGAATGGCGGTGCCACTTTGTTTTTGATGCACTCGGCGCCCACGTCCTGACCGATCTTATCTTTGCCATCCTTCATGACAGAAGCGCCAAGACGAATACGTACTGAGGCGTAGAACTTCGGAGAATCACCACCAGGGGAGGTGGTTGGATCGCCAAACATCACGCCGATTTTTGTACGAACCTGGTTAAGGAAAATAATGCAGGCATTGTACTTGCGCGCCCATAGCGCGAGCGTTGGAAAGTTGGCGCTCGTGGCGCGAGCCAGGGCCGTATTATCGTTCATGTTTAGCTGATCTTTATCCTTCGCTGTACCTTCCGCCATTTTGTCGAACTTCTCGGCTTTGGAGTTTGGCACCATTGACGCAAGGGAGTCGGCTACGATGCAAATAGGGGCGTCTGCGGGGATCAGCTCTTCGTCCCGCACCAGTTTCAGGATGGTGCCGATCAGCTCAACCGATTCTTCGAACGTGTCCGGCTGCTTATAGACCCACTGGCCGTCATCCTCATCCGCATTCAGCCCGTTTGCCACCGCCAGACCAACGTCAAAGCTGTTTTCGTGGTCGAGGAATACAGCCAGACCCTCCTGTTTCTGAGCGGAGACCATGGCGGCCGTCGCCAGGAAGGTTTTACCAGCACTTGGCGGCCCAAAGATCTCAACGATACGTCCGCTTGGGAAACCGCCGTCATAGCGCCCGGAGATGGCTTTATTCAGCGGAGGGAAGCCGGAATCAATCCAGTGTGAAACCTTTTGGATCTCGTCATTGCTGCCGATTTTCTTTTTTAATGCCATTGCCAGTGCTGATTTTCCTTTTGCCATTCTTAGGCTCCTTTTGTCTCGTTGATGCGTTTGGAAGCGGCGGCTTCATCAAACTTTATTGCGTCGTGGTTGAGGTGTTTGGCCATACGAGAGAGGATCTTGACGACCTGTTCGCTAATCAGCCCGTACTCTCGCTCTGTCACGCTCATGCCGGCCGCGCCGAGAATGCGCGGTAGCGCAACAACGGCATGTTCTCCATGGAAGAAGACAATCTCCTTAGCCAGCATCGTAGGCGTGGTCGTATTGCCGTTGATGAGTGATTTCAACATCAGCAGTACCTCTCAAAAGGCAAAACGAACACGTCCAGATCTTCCAGGAATGACCGGAAGTTCAGCTCATGGCAGAGCAGTTCAAAGGCTTTCAAATCACGTGCGCCTTTTATCTTTTCGATTTCGCTGGGTGGGAACTTGGTATCGATGAGGTTCATCAGCGTCATGTTGCGCTTGAAGGCTTCCAGCATCCGGCAGCCGGTCTTCTCGTTGAAGGCATTTTTGGCCAGTTTGTTGAATGCCGTTTTGTATCGGCCTTTATTGATGACGATCGAGCCGTCGTTAATGCCGCGCACCATAGCGGCGACGCTTCCCCATTCGTGCAGCAGCTCCTTGGCGCCACCGTCACCAATTCCGCCTACACCTTTGATGTTGTCGGAGGTGTCCCCCTGCAGAGCTTTGGCTTCGAGGAAAGCACGAGGAGTAGGCAGGCCGATCAGCTCTGGGAACTGCTCAAAGTTCACCTGCTTGTGTTTGGCGTCTTCACGAAGGCTCACCCAGCTGACTTTTTCTCGAACCAGCTGCAGCCAGTCGCCGTCGCCGGTGAGCAGGTAGATATGATCGACCGTTGGTTGTGGCGCAAGACGACCAACCAGCATCCCCGCCAGGTCATCGGCCTCGGCGTCTTTGGCGATCAGCTGGTTGACGCCAAGGACTGCCATAATTTTCAGGATGTAAGGCTTCTGAACTGCAAAGCCTTCTTTCATCTTCTTCATTTCCGGATCTTCATCGCGATTTGCTTTGTAATCCGGGTAATAGTCGCGACGCTTGTCGCTAAAGCCGTCCCACAGGATCATGGGGCGTGCGTGAAGAATGGACGCATAGCGACGAACGTTTTTGACGAAGCCAAACACCGCCTGAACTTCCATTTCGCCGTTATGTAATTTGTCAGATTGCTGGTGGTAATAGCCCAGGCTGTTACCGTCCACAAAGAGATAATTCACCGGAAAACTCCTTCCAAAAAGTAAGGCGTCCGTAGACGCCTTAACAGTCATGGCCTGGGATTAAAGCGATTCTAATTCCGCCAGCAGATCGTCAAGACCTTCATCGTCATTAGAGGTGCTGGTCGCGGCCGCAGTGGTAGTGGCGGCAGCAGCTGATGCTTTAACTTCTTCCGGCTCTGGTACGAACTCAGCTTCTGCGGCACGTAAGATCTCTTCGTCTACCAGAGATGTTTTTGCTGGTTCCGGGGTAGAGGTCGTGGCTACAGCAGCTGCACCTTCCGTATGGCCAGTGATGGTGCCAAAACCTGGCAGCGTTGCTGCACTTGCAGCAGCTGGTGAGGAAATAGCAGCGGTGGTGGCGGCAGGTGCTGCAATACCAATGAGACGCCCCATGGTGCGAACGGTAGACAGCAGACGAGTTTCATCAGCCTGATTGGCGTAAGCGATCAGGTCATGCTGGGTCGACCACAGTTTTTCAGGGATATCGCCCTTGTAGACTTTACGTTTTGGGGATACGTCGTACTTGGTATCGCGACCGGAGCCGGTGCGTTTGATCAGGAACGCATAGCCTTCTTCTTTGCTTAACGGGTTGCCGATATCATCTGCGATATCCTCAGACATCACTTTGCAGATATCGTCGAACACAGTGGACGGGAGCTCAATCAGCTGGCATTTTTCCGCGTCGCCAAAGTCTTCACGAGCTGAAAGTACGCCATTGACCAGGTAGCGTGGAGTAGCGCGCATTTGACCGATACGCTCTTCCATTGCCTTGTTGCCTTTGTAGCGAGCTCGACCTTCCATCACCATCTCACACAGCTGGCACGCACGATTGTGGGTGTGCTGTTCGCAGATATAGGCAGTGGTAACTTCTTTGCCCTCCTCATTCTGATGCTTAACGTAGTGCATACCGAAAGTCTGGAAGAACACACCGTTCTGATCCTCCTTGTTGGGGAAGATGCGCAGATAGTTATTACCGTCTTTCAGACGGGTTAGGTCGACGTTGTTGCCTCGTTTGGAAGCAATATCGCCGCGGGTCTTGTTAAGCAGATCAAGTAATGACTTAGACATGTATTTCTCCTTGTTGTGATTATGGCCATGGGCGCTTTGCGCTTGGGGCATTCGCTTGTTCGTGGCTCTTAAAAGCGTACACAATAATAGATCAGTACTTACTTACTATCTATCAAAAATTATCGGGTGATTGTGAAACGTTCGGCGCCCAGTCGTTCAATCTCTACGATGGCCATTTTCGAGGCCTGCACGATCATGTCTCTACGGTGAGAGAAGGCGGTGACAGCGTGCTTATAGATGTCAGCGATCAGACGTGCGTCATCCAGTTTTTGGCGCTTCGCAAGGTATTGTGGGCTTGTGCGAACCTTAGCTTCCAGTACTGATTCATTGAACTTTATTCCGTTCATACTCAAATTCTTACGTTCAATGTCGTAAATTTTTGCCTCTATGGCATCAAGGGAGAGTTTAGCGTCTGCAACCTCTCGTTCTGCGTGCGCTAGTCTTGCGCCGTACTCCATCAACAGCCTCGGTTGCTGCCGCCAGACCTCTTCCAGATTGTCGCGATCGAACTCCAAATCGGTCATGATTTTTTCGTAAATTCCAGTGTTCATTGATTGTATGTACCAGCTTATTTGTCTATATCAAATATATCAT
>OKVV01000617.1_pt1 | contig 18101 bp, 14 predicted proteins | sample 1606871 | NCBI WGS metagenome assembly OKVV01 (sample SAMN03281011, study PRJEB24777) | human gut metagenome | isolation source: fecal sample PR176 from 1 month old male Indian infant, caesarean delivered... | place: Singapore | collected 2006-01-13
TGGTGACTCACCCGCGACTCGAACGCGGGACACCCTGATTAAAAGTCAGGTGCTCTGCCAACTGAGCTAGTGAGTCAAATGGCTCCTCGAGTAGGACTCGAACCTACGACCGATCGGTTAACAGCCGATTGCTCTACCGACTGAGCTATCGAGGAATGGTACGATTGTTATTATATGTTAGTTTAATTATAAAAGCAAGCATTTTTTTTAGAACACTATAAAATAGATATTGTCAATTATGACTAAAAGACATAACTTTATAAATAAAATTAGTTATCAATAATTTTGATGAGAGAGTCATTAAAATTAATAAAATCTATAGAGCTTATTAACTATAGATATTTACTGCGTTCTAAGGTGATTGTATGGCTCCAAATGAATGGGAGTTAGCAATATAAGTATATTGAAGATAATCGGTATACATATGCATTATAGAAAAGTTTAAAAGATTTAGTTGAAAAGTAGTATCAGTTAAGACAAAAGTGTATTTATCTTATTAGATATAGTCTATGTTTGTGGTTCATTTTAAACCAAATTTATATATAAGAAAGTAGGTAAAAATGTAAGATATTAAAATCTTATTGATATGTGATAGACTATGACTTTTATCACAAAATGGGGCTTTTTTAGTGACTGGAGAATAAAGTCTATGTAGGCTATTGAAAAACCGAAATATATACAAAAATATTCGTGAAAACAATTCTCAAAAACTGGAAAAGCATTGAGAAAACTGTATAGGTGAGACGTTGAATCCCCTTATATTGTGTGCTACGATTTATGTATAGAGTTAATCTCATCGGTTTGAGATAGATATTCTTTCATATGTTTGAGAATTTTATTTTATCTCATCGGTATTAGAATTAATATTCAACTATTTTCCTGAGGAGGGATTATCTTGCGCGAGATTCAAGTATCTGAAATCACAAAAACAGTCCGTCAAATGTGTATGGACGCAGCTTACCACTTGCCAAAAGACATCTATGAAGGTTTGAAAAAAGGCCGTGAAACAGAAGAGTCTTCAGTAGGTCGTATCGTTCTTGATCAAATTATTAAAAATGCAGAAATTGCCGATGCTGAAGATCGTCCATACTGCCAAGATACTGGTATGACTATGGTATTCTTAAAAGTTGGTCAAGATGTTCATTTCGTTGGTGGTGATCTTACAGAAGCTATCAATGCTGGTGTTGCAGCTGGTTATGTTGAAGGTTATCTTCGTAAATCCGTTGTAGCTGAACCATTGTTCAACCGTAAAAATACACAAAATAACACACCTGCAATCATCTACACTGAAATCGTTCCTGGCGATAAAGTAGATATTCAAGTAGAATTAAAAGGTTTCGGTTCTGAAAATAAATCCGATGTAGCTATGCTCGTACCTGCTGATGGTGTGGAAGGCGTTAAAAATGCAGTCCTTGAAATCGTAAAACATGCAGGCCCTAACCCATGCCCTCCAATCGTACTCGGCATTGGTATTGGCGGTACTATGGACCAAGCAGCTGTTATGTCCAAAAAAGCGTTGCTTCGTGACATTAGTGTACCTCATAAAGATGCAGACTATGCAAAATTAGAAGAAGAAATCATGGAAATGGTTAACAAAACTGGTATTGGACCACAATTGGGTGGCACTACAACTTGTATCGGTGTAAACATCGAATGGGGTGCAACTCACATCGCAGGTCTTCCTGTTGCAGTTACTATCATGTGCCATGCTGCTCGTCATGCTCACGTAGTACTTTAATCGATAGGAGGTAAAAACAATGGCTGAATCAATTCGCATTAATACTGAAGAATATAATGAAGAGTTTTCCCGCAAATTAAAAGTTGGTGATAGCGTTCTTATTACTGGTAAAATTTACTCCGCTCGTGACGCTGCTCATAAAGTTATGACTGAAGCTTTAGCGCGTGGTGAAAAATTGCCAATCGACTGGACAAATAAGTTTGTTTATTATCTTGGACCAACACCTGCAAAACCTGGTGATCCAATTGGTTCCGCGGGTCCTACAACTTCCGGTCGTATGGATGCTTACACACCAACAATGCTTGATCAAGGTATCAAAGGCATGATTGGTAAAGGTTCCCGTAAACCAGAAGTAGTTGAATCCATGAAGAAAAATGGTTGCACATACTTCGCAGCAGTTGGTGGCGCGGCAGCATTGATTGCAAAATCCATCAAAAAATATGAAGTACTTGCTTATGGTGAACTTGGACCAGAAGCTTTGGCTGAATTGACTGTTGAAGATTTCCCTTGCATCGTAGTTGGCGATACTGAAGGTAATAACTTCTACGAATTAGGCCAAAAACCTTACAGAAAAATCTAATATCACCATTGAGTGATTGAAAGAGGCTTGCTGAAGCAAGCCTCTTTTTGTTGTTAAGCTATAATCATAAGATGTTCATCCGTTACGTGTAGAGTTTAGTCTACCGATTCTGTCGGTTTTATGATAATATACATATAGATTTTATACATTCAATTTGAGTGAGGCGATAACATGACTTCTGTAGAAACTATTCGTCAGTCAACTCGCAACGCGATGGCTGAATTACTTGATTTAGCAAAGGTTCGCGAAGGTCAATTATTCGTTGTTGGCTGTTCCACTAGCGAAATTGTAGGTAAAAAAATCGGCACTGACTCTCACCTTGATGTGGCTCAGGTCGTATTTGATGAAATATACAATGCTGTTAAGGCTAAAGGACTTAACTTGGCGATTCAATGTTGTGAACATATTAATCGTGCACTTGTTATGGACCGTAGCGCTATGACATGGGAGGAGGAAGTTAATGTTGTTCCTCAACGTCATGCGGGTGGTGCCCTGGCTGTGGTGGCGTACGAACATTTTGATGATCCTGTGATGGTTGAATTTATTCAAGCTGATGTGGGCATCGATATTGGAGATACTTTCATTGGTATGCACATGAAACACGTTGCAGTGCCTGTACGTCTTTGTGTGAAAGAAATTGGGAAAGCACATGTGACCGCTTGTCGTATTCGTCCGAAGAGCATTGGCGGTGAGCGTGCTGCATATAATGAAGCATTGATGTAGGGGGATAGTATGTCAAACCTAATACCGTATTTTGTATTAGCCGTCGTGGCATTGGGATTCTTTGCTGTTTGCTATGCTGTATTTAGCGGTGGTGATGGTGAAAGTAAGGCAAAAGAAAAATCCTATAAAAACATAAGTAATAAAAATAATCTTAAAGAGCATCATGATGTTATATTTGCAACGGAGTCGCAAGAGGGCAATGTAACAATCACACATACGAGTGGAACTAATGTATATACTGCATCAATTCCGGATACAGTTGAAACGGTGGTCGGTGAAGAGCGAGAACCGGCTGAACCTCTGGTTGATCCTATAGATACCTCTTATAATAGAAGAAGTACTCTAAAGTCTAATTCAAGTCATGTTTCAGAGGGAGAATATGCGTTAGCATTAGGTTCGGATAATGGAACACCAATAGGTTCGGATAATGGCACTCCAATAGGGGATGAAACCATTGTGATGACAGCCGTATCAGATCTTAAGCAAGCTAATCAAGCTAATCAAGGTGTTACTCCGTTGGTGGATAAAACTATTGTCCTCGATGTTGTTACAGATGAACTTCTCAATAACGCAAACTCTGTTGAAGATACAATTGCTATGGGTGAATCTGTGGAAGCCTTTGAAGCTGATGAAGCGGATAGCATAGATGCTACGCAGATGATAGGTGGTGCGAACGAAATACAAACCGCGGAAGGCCCATCGGTATTAGATGAAACGCGTTTGTTTGATGCTTCTGAAATTGAAGCACAATTGGCGGCAACAAGTTTAACTGAAGAGGAGGAACCGCATGGTCAATGGGCAAAAGCGGCGCATGAGGATAAATGCGTTGAGTTGGCTATAGCACCATTTGTTCATTCCTTTGGGGTGTTACATGGTGATACGCAACACTATGTAGAATCTATTACAAGAGATGCTTTAGCAGCTCTCAATATTACAAAAATTGTTGAAGTGAATGCATTACTAGAGAATATTGTTATTCAAGAAGCGTTGATGAGTATGCAAAAGGCATATGCCGCTACAAATACAGAGTGGATGAAGTCCGCTGCGTTAGGTGCTTTTCTAGATGTGGTTCAATCTCCTAAATCTAGTACGCCATACCTCGTAGCTTTTGATGCATTACGTGTATTACCTCATTTAACATTAGGTCACTTCCAAGTTATGGCCTTAACATTATTGTTACAATATTCTAGAAACTCTAATAACTATGGATTGATTCATTTCCAACATTATGTGGAAAAATATATTGAGCCATTCATCTCTGATTTGCCTCGAAATGATTCCTTCTATCGCCAGCTAGACTATTTACGCTGTACACAAGAAGAACAAGAGCCTATCACTTTATGCCAAGTGTTGTCTAATTCATATCCGTTTGTATTTAACTATCGTGGTTTTTCTAAGGAAGAACTCTTCCGTGCTACAGATGGTCATGGTGTAGATCCACGTTATGTGGTGCGTAGCTTGAACTCCAATCTTTATAAATTAGCCTTGGTAGATGAGTCTTTGGCACCACAATTCTTTAGACAAACACGAATTTCTAATGCGATGGTTCAACGTGATCTTTTAGCTCTGATGAAGAGCAAACCTACTGCTTTCAGGGGCCAAGAGGCGCGTGATATTATGGATGATATTTCACCGATTCTATTGGACTTAGCTGATGTCTTTGATAGCACGCCAATGTCTAAAATTAGCTTAACATTGTTAGGCCTTTACTTAGGCCGTGCTCATGTGAAAGCAACCATTGGTGAAGAATTTGATTTGTCTCATTGGTTCTAATGTATAATTTTAAGCGCTATATAGTTTGAAAAATTATATAATATAGTTATTAATATGGGTATATACTTAAAACCGTTATATACTTTATGAGTCGTGTAATAAAAAAAAGTCTCTCAAGATAATCTTGAGAGACTTTTTAGTTTGTTAAATTTAATAGCCATTAAGTATTAAAAGGTGTTAAAGCCGAATTCTTCAATGTCTTCAATGTTTTTAATTGTTACGGTGCGCCCTGTAATATCAATGAGACCTTCATCGCGAAGGCGCCCTAGTTCACGGCTAAGGGCTGTGCGAGATACATTGAGTACCTCAGCCATTTGCTCGCGGTTATGGGGTAATTGAATTGTGTTAGAATGCTGACGTTTATAAATATCTGTTAAGTACGCAAAAATCTTTTCGCGCATCCCTTTTAATGTGAGGTAGTGGACTTTTCTGGTTAATAGAATTGCTTTTTCAGATAAATCTTCTAATAGATTAGATAGGATTTTAGTTTGGCATTGATGACAATCCGGCAATGTTTTAATAAAGGTTTCAAGCGGAATAAACATAATTTTAGTTGCTTTTGTTGCCTTAATGGTAGCAGGCCATAAAGGCTGTTTACTAAATAGTAGTGCTTCTCCGAAAATATCTGATTGCTCTAAGTTTGCCATAATAACCCGTTGGCCCATTACATTTTCACGAGTTAGTAAAGCGCTGCCCTCAAGGATGACGCCGATACCCTCCATAGGATCTCCAGCGAGGGCTATAAAATCGTTTTTTTTGTAACTGTGGATGATAACTTTGGCATTATTTAAATAGCCACGTAGTTCTGGCTCTCCTAATGTATTGAATAAAGGACATTTCACGAGGGTGGGCATATATTGATTAATGATATCGTTTGAAAGTATTTGTTTCATAGGCACCTCCGGTGTGATAAAGTCTATAGCAATTAAAAATGATTATTGTATAATAAAAGTATAAGACCAAATGGTCTACCTGTTCCATAAGGGGAGTCAGGAAAATTTTTGAAAAAGTTTTTATTTGTTGCTCAAGCTACAGAAATTGTATCATCTTTACGTTATACTTTCAAATGTAATCAATCAGACAACTGATAAAACATCAGTGTAATGTATAGGTTTTATATTATCTAGCTTGACTGCGAGGAAGTCTCGCAAAGGAGGATTTTCAAATGAGCATGTTCTGTTATCAATGCGAACAATCTGCAGCACCAGGTGGCTGTACTGTACAAGGTGTATGTGGTAAAACTGCACCAGTTGCTAACTTACAAGACGAATTAACTGCTGCCTTAGTTGGCTTGGCTCGCGCTTTAGACGTAAAGGGTCATACTAAAGAAGGTATCGATTATATTATGCGCGGTTTGTTCATGTGTGTAACAAACGTAAACTTCTCTGAAGACCGCGTTCAAGAATTCATTGACGAAGTAAATGCTTACCATGCAAAAGTGGATAGCGCTCAACAAAACTTTGATTGGGAACAATTGTGGAAAGGTGAAGAAGACATCGTATCCCTTCGCTCCACATTATTGTTAGGTATGCGTGGTATGGCTGCGTACGCATGGCATGCTGCTCGCCTTGGCTTCCACGATGCTGATGTTGACGCTTGGTTCGTTAAAGGCATGGTAGAATTCGCTAAAGATCACAGCGCTGAAGAATGGCTTGATCTTTTGATGGAATTTGGTCAAATTAACTTGAAATGTATGGCTGTTCTTGATAAAGCTAATACTGAAACATATGGTACACCTGTACCAACTACAGTTCCTTTGACTGTAGAACCAGGTCCTTTCATCGTTGTAACTGGTCATGACCTTCATGACTTGAAACAATTATTGGAACAAACTGATGGTAAAGGTGTAAATATCTATACTCATGGTGAAATGTTGCCTTGCCACGCTTATCCTGAATTGAAGAAACATCCTCAATTGAAAGGTAACTTCGGTACAGCATGGCAAAACCAACAAAAAGAATTTGTTGATGTTCCTGGCGCATTCTTGTTCACTACAAACTGCATTATGCCACCAAAAGAAAACTACAAAGCTAATATCTTCACTACAGATATGGTAGGTTTCGATGGTTGTGCACATATCGAAGAAAAAGAAGATGGTACTAAAGACTTCTCCGCAGTTATCAACCGTGCTATCGAATTGGGCGGCTACAAAGAAGCTCAAGAATTCACTGGTATCAACGGTGGTCATGAAGTAACTACAGGTTTCGGTCATGGCACAGTATTGGGTATTGCTGATAAAGTAATTGATGCTGTAAAAGCTGGCGCAATCAAACACTTCTTCTTGGTAGGTGGTTGTGACGGTGCTAAAGTAGGCCGTAACTACTACACTGAATTCGTTAAACAAACTCCAAATGATACTGTAGTATTGACATTGGCTTGTGGTAAATTCCGTTTCAACGACATGAACATCGGCGAAATCGGTGGTATCCCTCGTATCCTTGATATGGGTCAATGTAACGATGCTTACTCCGCTATTCAAGTAGCAGTAGCTTTAGCTGGTGCATTTGAATGTGATGTAAACGACTTGCCATTGACATTGGTATTGTCCTGGTACGAACAAAAAGCGGTATGTATCTTGTTAACATTGTTAGCATTGGGTATCCGTAACATTTACATCGGACCTTCCTTGCCTAAATTCTTCTCCAGCAATGTATTGAACATTTTGGTAGAAAAATTCCAATTACATCCAATTACAACTCCAGAAGCTGACATGAAAGCTATCTTGGGCTAATAGGATCTATTAATCTGTTAACTACAGTCCTACGTCCCCTCTCTTTTATGATTTAGGACTGTTGTTATAAATAACGCACCTAGGGTTATCCTTAGGTGCGTTTTTTTACTATTATTGTGAAAGCTATCTATCGAGTGTTTGTTTATTGATGGGGCCTGACAGTATTGCGACAACTAGATTACTAATGGGCATAACCTATCTCATGCCTCCATACTCAGCGTAAGTCGGCCCTCAATAGGTTATGCCCATAAGTAAAACGTTTCTGAAATATAAGTCCCATCAATATACAAACTCATAAAATAGCTTTCATCAGAATAGTGAGGTGAGGGGGAGATGTCGCTGCATAAGTATAGTCTTTCCCTTTTATAACTGTAGATATGGATGCGTCCCATCAATATACAAAGTTTTAGAACAGCTTTCATAAGAATAGTAGTCCTCTGTAGACAAACAAAGATGCCTCTAATGTGCATATAGACATTTATCAATATTGATTGTTATACTATAGGTAAGTAAGATATTTCTCACATTATTTGTGTGTATATAGAGGTATATATGAACAGTATTTTTGATATTATAGGGCCTATTATGATTGGTCCGTCTAGTTCGCATACAGCGGGTGCTGCTCGGCTAGGCAAGATGGCGCGGTGTATTTTTCGTGCTACTCCTAAAAAGGTAGATTTAACATTATATGGATCTTTTGCAAAAACTTATAAAGGGCATGGTACGGATCGTGCTTTGATTGGCGGCTTATTAGGTTATAAAGAGGATGATGCGAACATCCGAGTTGCCCATGAATTAGCGAAAAAAGAGGGGATGGAGTTTTCTTTTATTGAGTCTCCTCTTGATGTAGGGCATCCGAATGTGGTGCGTTTTGATATGTATGATGAACATAATCGTCATATGACTGTTATTGGTCGCTCTCTCGGCGGTGGTCAGATTATGATTACCGAAGTAGATGGAAATGATATGTCCATTACAGGAGATGAGTTTACGCTCGTTGTGTTCCATGAGGATAGACCTGGTGCGATTTCTCTTGTGAGCCAAGCATTGAGTGAGTCTGATATTAACATCGCTACGATGCGCGTATTCCGTAAGGGCAAGCATAAGGATGCAGTCATGGTTATTACTACAGATACGGTGGTAAATCCTATTACAGTTCAGTTTATGCGCGAGTTTCCAGGCATCCAGGATGTGATGACCTTTGAAGCATTATAGGAGGGCGAATGATGAGTTATGCATATGATACAATTGCAGATATTATTCGCCTAGGTGAGGAAAACAATATTTCTTTTGGCGATGTAGTATTGCGTTATGAATTAGAGAATTACGACCGCAGTGAAGACGCGGTTGTTCGTGAAATAGAGAATCGCTTAGATATTTTTGAAAGCTCCATTCAAGATGGCATAGCTTATGCGGAGAAAACGGCTTCTGGTATGTCCGGTGGTCAAGCGGCACAGCTTAATGGGCAAACACCTCGTTTTATGAGTGATATTGCGTATAAGGCAATGACGTATGCTATTGCTGTAAATGAGGCAAATGCAAAGATGTTCCGCATTGTTGCTTGTCCTACGGCGGGTTCTTGTGGTGTTATGCCTGGTGCTGTGAAAGCCGTAGCGGACCACTACCAATTAGATAGAGCTACAGTGGTAAAAGGCTTCTTAGCTGCGTCTGGTATTGGTAATGTAGTAGCAAATCGCGCTTGTGTTGCTGGTGCTGTTGGCGGTTGCCAAGCGGAAATCGGTACAGCGGCGTGTATGGCGGCAGGAGCGATTGTCGAAATGATGGGTGGATCACCACGTCAAGTAGGTCATGCTATTGCATTGTGCATGAAAAATTTATTGGGACTTGCTTGTGATCCGGTAGCAGGGCTCGTAGAGGTGCCATGTGTTAAGCGTAATGGCTTTTATGCAGTCCATGCTATTACTGCATCTGAAATGGCGTTAATGAATATTGAAAGCCAAATTCCACCAGATGAAGTCATTGAAGCGATGAATAATATAGGCCGTGCTATGCCGGCAGCATTGCGTGAAACAAGTGATGGCGGTCTTGCGGTGACACCGACAGGTACAGCTATTGCAGAACGAGTGCAATCCTTATAAGGATTGCACTTTTTTCATGCTTTCATTTGTAGTAAAATAAAGATTAGACTAGTTCAGAAAGGAGCGTGTATGATGGAACAAGCAAATCGAATATTGACCGTATTAGAAGAAGCCGGCCATGAAGCTTATATCATAGGCGGCGCTGTGCGCGATATGTTGATGCATCAAAAGCCACATGACTTCGATATTGTGACGTCTGCACGTCCCGATACAGTGATTGAGGTTCTTCGCGGTCATGATATTCAAACGACAGACCTCGTAGGAAAATCTTTTGGTGTAGTGGTAGCTACATTAGAGGGCAAGCAATACGAAATCGCTACATATAGAACAGAACGATATGGTGCAGATAGCCATCGTCCCGAAGAAATTACTTATGCCGATACCTTAGAAGAAGATGTGTTGCGTCGTGATTTTACTGTCAACGGCATAGCTATGAACCGTTATGGTGAAGTTATAGACCTTGTAGGTGGACGACGTGATATCAAACATAAAACGTTACGAACCATTGGTAATGCGCAGGAACGTTTTGAAGAAGATGCATTACGATTATTTAGAGCATGCCGTTTTGTGGCGAAGTTGGATTTTTTGCCGAGTAAAGACCTATTAGAGGCTATGCCCAAGGCTTTTCACCGCGTACCTGGTTTGTCTTTAGAACGTGTACGAAATGAGATTAATCGTCTCATGTTAGAGCCTGCGGTGGCTAAAGGCCTTGATGTCCTTGTTCAATCCCGCTTGGCAGAATGCTCTTGTCGTGTTGTAGAAAATGGTACGGCTCGGGAGGTTCCCATTTTGCCTGAACTATATCATCTCGTGAATTTGCCCCAAGAAAAGGACTTTCACGAATTCGATGGTTGGTACCATACATTAGCTGTTGTGTCCCATACGGAGCCGGATTTGGTGTTGCGTTGGGGTGCCTTATTACATGATGTGGCAAAGGGAATGCCAGCGGTACGTGCTGTTATCAATGGGCGCCTTACAGATCGTGGGCATGATACACTAGGCGCGGAGATGGCAGAAACGTTATTAACCCGACTAGGATATCCGAAGGCCTTTGTAAAACGCGTGGCGTGGATTGTGAAAAACCACATGCGCTTTCACTATTTTGTACAAAATGGCGATGCAAACGAGAAAAAATGGCTTCGCAAGGAAGCCCGTAGTGGTGAATTTCGAGATAGCCAAATTATGCGCACTGCATGGGAGCAATTAGCTAAGGTTTGCGCTGCCGATGTATTAGGTTGTGGGAAACCTTACTCGACTACAGACGGAACATTAGCCTTTGGAGAATGTATGGCAGATCTTAGTTTAGAGATGCCTGTACATACCAAGGACTTAAATTATGACGAACGAGTGATTAAGCTCGCTGGGAAACAAGTAGGGGAAGGATTGCAGTATTTATTAGGTCAGGTACAAAATGGGGTTATTCCTAATAAACCAGATGCGCTATATGACGCATTAGACCATAAGTTACGCCGTCCAGTGGAGAAATGATGAATTTACTAAATAAAGCGTTGCGACGCATGAGTGGTTGGAGTCGTACTACTTGGTGTCTTGCCATTCTCATGACTGTTGCCTTTGTCCTCATAGGGCGTTTGGCACAGTTGCAGGTCTTTGATACATTTGACTTGGAGAAGAAAAATTTATTACAGGTTCAAGTAGATAGAAAATTACAATCACCGCGCGGTACGATCTATGACCGTAATGGTAAGCCTTTGGCGATGAGTGTGGTTACAAAATCTTTGTATGCGGACCCTAAGATGATTAAACAGTCTCCCCAAGAGATTGCGGAACTCATTTCGCCATATGTAACCATGTCAAAAGAAAATATTGTGAAAGCTCTACAAGAGGATTCTGCCTTCGTATGGATTAATCGCATGATGGATGCGGACAAGTCTAAGGCGGTGGCACAAGTTATTAAGGATAATAATATTGCAGGCCTTAACTTTGTGGAAGAGTCCAAACGTTATTACCCAAATGGTGTACTAGCGGCTCAAATACTGGGGTTTGTAGGAACCGATGATAAAGGTCTCGATGGTCTAGAAATGGTTCTTGATGACGAATTAAAGGGGGGCGTACAACAAGAAATTGTAGCTACTGATAATAAAGGGAATGCCATCTTTGGTTCCGTACTATCTAAATTTTTACCAGATAAGGGTAAAAGCGTAACCTTAACCATCGACGCAACAATTCAATTTATTGCAGAACGCGCTCTTGATAAGGCGATGGTTGATACAGGAGCTAAGCATGCGAGCGTTATCGTTATGGATCCAAAGACCGGTGAAATATTAGCGATGGCCAATCGTCCAAGTTATGATCCTAATAATTACAACCAAAGTGGCGAAGAGGCTTTCAAAAATATTGCGGTTACCAATTTATATGAACCAGGTTCTACATTCAAATCTATCATTGCATCTGCAGCTCTTGCAGCAGGCAAATGGAAGTTAGACACTGTGTATAACGATAAAGGGGCCTTCGCTGCCAATGGACATATCATTAGAAACTGGAATGGCGAGGGATATGGTCCTGTTCGTTTGCTAGATATTTTGAAGTACTCTATTAATACTGGTATGGCTGAAATTGGTACATTAACAGGCGCAGATATTCTCTCGAAATATGTACGTGATTATGGCTTTGGTTCTGAAACAGGTATTGAATTGCCTGGTGAAGGAGCAGGTATTTTGTATAATCCAGAGGATATGAGTAAGCTAGACGTTGCGACTATGTCCATCGGTCAAGGTATTGCGGTTACACCATTACAAATGGTTCGCGCCTTTGGTGCACTTTCTAATGGTGGGGCTATGATGAAACCACATATCATCAAGTCTTATAGTAACTCTCAAGGCGATGTTACAAGTACGACTGAAACATCTGTTGTGGGACAACCAGTTCCGGCGGAAACCGCTAAAACCATTGTAGATATTCTAGAAAAAGAAGTATCCGAAGGTGGCGGTACAAAAGCGATGGTAGAAGGTTATCACTTCGGCGGTAAAACTGGTACGGCGCAAAAACTAGATACCAAACATGGCGGTTATCTCGACGGACAATACATTGCGTCCTTTATTGGCTTTGGCCCTGTAGAGGATCCAAAATTTGTAGTTCTTGTCGTTATTGATGACCCACAAAAGGGTTCTTTTTATGGTAGTCAAATTGCAGCCCCTGTATTTAAGGACATCGTATCTCAACTTGTACGGTATTACCAAATGAGTCCGTATGTTAAAGAAAGTACACCAGTAGCTGTTAAAGCTGCTAATACATTACCTGAACCAAAACCGGGAAGTGATGGTTCTGTTACATTGCCTAACTTTACTGGTTTTACCTATGGTGAAGTGCGTGATTGGTTACATAAGGCGGGACTTGCCTTTAAACCGGATGGAACTGGTACGGCTACATCTCAAGATGAAAGTAGCGGTACAACTGTTCAGGCTGGTACAGCAATTACTGTTCATTTCCGTAGATAAAACGAATTCGGTCATAATTAGAAATTATAGACAGTTCGTTATATAATAGAATAAGAGACTTAGGTGCCTCTCCGGAGGCACCTTATTTTATAGATAGTTTGAATGAATGGAGATACTTATGATCGAATTACGCGGTAAAGCAGTAGCAGACGCTCACAAGGCGATTTTACAAGAAAAAGTTGCAGCAGTTGGCGACTCTGTAATTACTATGGCAGTATTACTCGTTGGTGAAGACCACGGTGCTCATATGTACGCTACATTTATGGAAAAGACAGCCAAGAACTTTGGCTATGGCTTTGTGTTAAAACAATTACCTGAAACGGCTACACAGGATGAAGTAGTTACAGCATTGCAAGAATTAAATAATGATGCGGCTGTTCATGGGATTTTACCGTTAATGCCGATGCCTAAACACATTGATACAGAGGCTCTTATCGATATGCTAGATCCTAAAAAAGATATCGATGGTCTAACTACGTATAATATTGGTCTTGTAACTGCCGGTAAAGGTGGCTTTGCCCCTTGTACTGCCAAGGCGTGCATGGCGATTTTAAACCACTATGATATTCCTGTAGAGGGTAAACATGTGGTAGTAATCGGTCGTAGCCAAGTGATTGGTAAGCCGGTAGCTCTTATGACACTTGGTGCACATGGTACGGTTACAATGTGCCATTCCAGAACCCCTGATTTGGCAGAACAAGTAAAACGTGGCGATATCGTTATTGCTGCAGCGGGTCGTGCTCATATGATTACAGCAGATATGATTAAGCCAGGTGCTGTTGTTATCGATGTAGGCATTAATGAACTAGAAGGTAAGACGGTAGGCGATGTTGATTATGAAGCGGTAAAAGATATTGCGTCTGCAATTACTCCAGTGCCTGGTGGTGTAGGCTCTGTAACGACTACTATGATGCTTGAAGCTGTATATGAGGCATACCATGCATGAGATGTCTATAGCAGAAGGTATACTTGATGTAGCCCTCGATACATTGCGCCAACACGATGCATCTGTGATTCATTCCGTTCAACTCGATTTGGGCCTTATGAGTGGAGTAGAGCCAGATTCTCTCCTATTTTGCTGGGAAGCCGTTACAAAGGGGACTGCAGCAGAAGGTTCGCGTATAGAAATTAATACGATTCCTATTGAAGGAAAGTGCTTGGATTGTGATAAAACATTTCCTGTAGAAAATTATAAGTTTATCTGTCCCTATTGTGACAGTCATTTCGTACAAACCATTGGTGGCCGCGAACTACAAGTGACCTCCATGGATATCGATTGATAGAAAGGTTAGGCATGCAAGTTCAAGTTAAAACTAATGTATTGGCAAAAAATGATGCCATTGCAGAGTCCTTACAACAGTTGTTTAAGGAAAAAAATATTTTTGTATTTAATCTATTAGGTTCTCCAGGGGCTGGTAAAACATCTCTATTGGAGGCAACTTTACATGATTTGAAAAAAGATTACCGCCTTGCTGTTATTGAAGGTGATTTATTTACTGCTAAGGATGCGGAACGGATTCATGAATTAGGCGTTCCTGTTATTCAAATCAATACAGTGGGAGGTTGCCATCTTGATGCACAAATGATTCAAGATGCACTAGGTGATTTAAATCTTGATGAACTCGATATGATCATTATCGAGAATGTAGGTAACCTTGTATGCCCTGCAGAATTTGAGATTGGTGAAAGCATGAAGGTAACTGTATTATCTGTTACTGAAGGTGAAGATAAGCCTCTTAAATACCCATTAATCTTTAAAGAGTCAAAGGCTATTCTCATTAACAAGATTGATTTATTGCCCTATGTGCCTTTCAAAAAGGAGCAGGCAATACAAGATATCCGTAATTTAAATCCAAATGGAGAAATTTTTGAAGTAAGTTGCACGGCCCACAACGGTCTTGAAACATGGTTGAATTGGTTGCGTGCACAGTTGGAGAATAATCGATGAACTATTCTATGAAGAGCCGTATTGTAGCAGCCCTCCTTGTGGGCTTGTGTGCTACTACAATCAGTTATGCAGCAGAGCCTGCCATTTCCACTGTTAACCCAGTTGCAGTAGAAACTACTGATGACACTAACGTTGTAGCTCAAGATTCCGCTAATGCGAGCAATGATGGTAGTGTAGATGGAACTGGTGAGGTTGATAGCTTGTCTTACCTTGATAATGCACCAGTTAGAGTTGTTAAGCTAGACCCAAAAACGAAACAGGAAGGTTCTAAAACTGGATGGCTCGCAGAGCAAATGGCTGTAACTGAATTTGGTGATTCTATACAATTCTGGCAAGCGGCTAGTGAGAACGAAGGTCCTTTGCCGAGTATCACTCAGAATAATTTAGCTGATATTGGTAAGTCTTATACGGCAAACAGTTTACCGCCTTTAGGTTCTCAAGATGACTATGCTATTGGCACATACCGATTGGGGAATCAGTTTGAAGTCCCAAAAGATGTAGAAAAAACTGAGGTACGTGATAACTTTACTACGTATTACATGAAAGATGTAGCAGTAACTGTATATACTGGACCTGCTCAAGAATTGTTGGTTAACAATCAATTGCGCGGTCAAGGGGCGACTTACTTCTTTGAACCAAATACTATTACAAATATTCATAGTACGAAAAAAGGCGCTAATACAGTACGTGACATTGGCCCTGGTAGCACACGGATGGAATTGATATTTGCCTATGGCAGTCCTAATGCGATGTGGCGTGATAAGAAAAATGAGACGTATATTTTCCTTTATGAGGGGCATTCCGAAAATTCATTGCCTCAAAAAAAGGAGTTTAAGAGTCCTGTAGAGAATACAAATAGTAATAGCCAACAACAATCTATGCTTGGTCAGCAAAAAGAATATATTGCTTTCACCATTAAACAAAGCAATATAGAGGCTGTAGACATTATTAGTGGACAAGTATGGCCTAGGTTTGGATTGCCGAAAGCTGAAGTGTATGATTTTGAAGCTGGTACACTTACGGCTGATGATTTTGTATTGCGTGGTTTCAAGTTGAATGACCATTTTGTTAATGATCCTAATAATGATTGGAAACATCAAGGCATATTGTTTGGCTCCACATTTATTGGCTATAATGAATACGGTGTGAGTGTAGATAAAAAAGATCTTATCAATCGCGTATTATTAAATGTTTATACGCCTACACGTCGTGGAATCGCGATGGGTGATACCAAATATTTATTGCTCTTTGTGTATGGTATGCCAACTCGTATTGTTGAATCTACAACAAAGGCGGGGACGTCTACCGTATATGAATATAAAAATCCAGCGGCAAGCAACTCTTATTTACAGTTTGCCCTAGATGATAAAAACCAATATATCAAATCCGTTATGTTATCTGACCGTCCTGTAAAATAGGATAGGTCACAGCGAGGAGGCAAAGGGTATGGTTACTGTACAAGATGTAAAAGAACGTTGGGAAAAGATTCAAGGTGATGATGAACGTATATTGTTTATCGTTGGTGGTCCAGGTTCTGGTAAAAGTTTGCTAATTCGTGAATTGTCTGAGCAGAAGGGCTGGAAATACTTGGAAGCTAAGCAACTCATCGAGGAAGAGTTTTTGCTCGTGCCTCGTGATGAACGGCCTCAATTAGCGGAAGAAGTTATTTGCCGTGCTCTTAGCCGTAGCGATACGGAAGTAGTCTTGCTAGATGGCATTAATGTATTCTTTGCACCTATCTTAAATCTAAAACCATTTGAGTTGTTAAAAACTATTAGTAAGAAGTATCCTATTGTCGTTGGCTGGCGTGGACATATTGAAGGGGATCAGTTGTACTTAGAACATAACAATAATCCTAAACATGCTGTAGTTAGTATTGCACATCCAGATCATGTTATTGCAATCGACTAAATGTATGTTTGAACATATTGGTTGAATATAGGGAAAACTATAAATGTATAGAAGGAGATAGCGGGCTATCTCCTTTTTTAGTTATATAATTACAGTTATTAGGTAAAAAATATAGTTTTGTAATTTCCTATTATTTGATTTTAGTAAACCTGAAATATGGATGTTAGCAGACATGGACTGGTAAGGAATGAAACTATGTAAAGGTATATAAAGAATATACTAGTAAATAAAAGTTGATTACTGGATATATACTGAAAACGAGGCATTTTATAGAGGATTGATAAAATATAAATTTTTTTTGACAAAATACTTGCATAGGGTATCGTTTCATGTTATTATGATTAAGCACTAAGAGTGACCACAGTGAACGAAAAACTTCAAAAAAGTTTTTAAATGTTCTTGACACTTAGTGTGCTAGGTGATACAATTCATCTTGTCGTAATGATGCTGGCGTAGCTCAATAGGTAGAGCAGCTGACTTGTAATCAGCAGGTTGTGGGTTCAATTCCTATCGCCAGCTCCATTTTATTTATGGAGGGATTCCCGAGCGGCCAAAGGGAGCAGACTGTAAATCTGCCGTCTTCGACTTCGAAGGTTCGAATCCTTCTCCCTCCACCATTCATAGCGGGGTGGAGCAGTTGGTAGCTCGTCGGGCTCATAACCCGAAGGTCGCAGGTTCAAGTCCTGTCCCCGCAACCATAAAAACCACAGTGAAATGATCGTTCATTGTGCTGGTGTAGCTCAGTCGGCAGAGCGTATCCTTGGTAAGGATAAGGTCACCGGTTCAATCCCGGTCACTAGCTCCATACATGGCGGCATAGCTCAGTTGGCTAGAGCAATCGGTTCATACCCGGTGTGTCCGCGGTTCAAATCCGTGTGCCGCCACCATTAAACCTCACCTTGGTGGGGATTTTTTTATTTCTTTACATATGACATGCTATTCTAAGACTTTGTATATATGGTATAATAATAGGTAAGGAAATCTTATATTCCATTGATAAATTAGGGTTAATATATTATATTAATACTAGAATGTAATTTGTTTTTGTGAAGGAGGATATAATCCTAATGGCAAAAGAAAAATTTGAACGTACGAAACCGCATGTTAACATCGGTACAATCGGTCACGTTGACCATGGTAAAA
>OKVV01000619.1_pt1 | contig 18027 bp, 16 predicted proteins | sample 1606871 | NCBI WGS metagenome assembly OKVV01 (sample SAMN03281011, study PRJEB24777) | human gut metagenome | isolation source: fecal sample PR176 from 1 month old male Indian infant, caesarean delivered... | place: Singapore | collected 2006-01-13
GCGCGATCGCTTCGATCGCGGCCTACTTCCTCGCGCTCATGTGCACGCATCTGGCGGCGTTCCGCACGGCGTCGAACATGCGCAAGCAAACCACCGAGCACCTCATGCGCCTGCCGCTCGGCTACTTCGACGCCCACGCCACCGGAGAGCTGCGCCGCGTGATCGACGGCTGCGCCGCCAGCACCGAATCGCTGCTTGCGCACGTGCTGCCCGATGCGGCTGGCTCGATCGCCATGGTGGTCGGTATGCTCGCGCTGCTGTTCGCCTTCGATTGGCGCCTTGGCCTTGCGTGCCTGGTCCCGGTTGTGATCTCGATCTGCTGTCTTATGACCATGATGAGCGGCAAGGGCATGGAGTTCATGAAAAGCTACATGGGCGCGCTTGTGCGCATGAACGAAACCGGCACTGAGTATGTACGCGGCATCCCCGTGGTGAAGGTGTTCCAGCAAACAGTGTACTCCTTCAAGGCATTCCACGACGCCATCGCCGACTACGCGCGCATGGCGCAGGATTACGCGGGCACGTTCTGCCGAAAACCGCAGGTCTTTCAGCTGTCGGCGCTCAACGGCTTGGTGGTGTTCCTGCTTCCCGTGGCGCTCATCCTGGCGCCGGGCGAAGCGGATCTCCCCAGCTTCGTGGTCGATTTCGCCTTCTACGCCATCTTCTCGGCGGTCATTCCCACGGCCATGGCGAAGCTCATGTTCATGAGCGAGGCGTCGCAGATGGCGGGCGATTCCCTCGGCCGCGTGCGTGCGATCTTGGAGGCGAAGCCGCTCGAGGCCCCCGCGAACCCGCGCCACATCGAGGGCGGTGACGTGCGCTTCGAGCACGTGTCGTTTGCCTATGAAGGTGCCGCAGCCAACGCGCTCGACGACGTGAGCTTCGAAGTCCCCGCCGGCACGACCCTCGCGCTCGTGGGGCCGTCGGGCGGCGGCAAGTCGACGTGCGCAAGCCTGGTCCCGCGCTTCTGGGATGCAACCGCCGGGCGCGTGCTTGTCGGCGGCGTGAACGTGCGCGACGCCGATCCGCACGAGCTTATGGACAAGATCGCGTTCGTCTTCCAAACCAACCAGCTGTTCAGTCGAACGCTCGAGGAAAACGTGCGCGCAGCCAGGCCCGATGCCACGCGCGAGCAGGTGCTGGCCGCGCTGCACGCCGCGCAATGCGACGAGATCGTGGCGAAGCTGCCGCAGGGCATCGACACGCGCCTGGGCGCCGGCGGGGCGTACCTGTCGGGCGGCGAAGTGCAACGGGTCGCCCTTGCCCGCGCGATCCTCAAGGACGCGCCCATCGTGGTGCTCGACGAGGCAACGGCGTTCGCCGACCCCGAGAACGAGGCTCTGATTCAGCGCGCGTTCGCGAAGCTGGCCGAGAACCGCACGGTGATCATGATCGCCCACCGGCTCTCGACGGTGGTAGGCGCCAATCAGATCGTAGTGCTCGACCAAGGCCGCGTGGCCGAGCGCGGCACGCACGCCGAGCTGGTCGAAGCGGGCGGGCTGTACGCCTCCATGTGGGCCGACTACGAGCAGGCCGCAAGCTGGAAGATCGCGGGCGCGCAGACGGAAGCGGCCGCCATGAAGGGAGGTGAGGCATGATGTTCGCCTCGTTTAAGAAAAAGTACTTCCTTTCCGACAAGGGCATGTCCGGCATGAAGCGCGGCGTGTTCTGGACGTGCGTCACGAACCTGGTCACCATGGCCGGCATGGCGTTTCTGTTCCAGGTGATGGACGGGTTCGTGAAGCACCTGACCGAAGGCGCCGACCTGCCGGGCGCGGTGCCGTTTGCCATTGGCCTTGCTGTGTTCTTCGTGGCGCTGCTGCTGTCGAATTGGCAGCAGTACTACTACTCCTACTGCATTTTCTACGAGGAATGCGGCAATCAGCGAATCGAGATCGCCGAGCGCCTCCGCAAACTGCCGCTGTCGTTTTTCGGGCGGCGCGACTTGGCGGATTTGACCGAAACCATCATGGGCGATGTGCAGGTGATGGAGCACGCCTACAGCCATGTGCTCGGTGAGCTGTGGGGCGCCGTGATCTCGACATCCATCGTGTTCGTGGGATCGCTGTTCTTCTGCTGGCAACTGTCGATCGCCGCGTTTTGGAGCGTTCCGGTGGCTTTTGCCCTGTTGTTCGCCACGCGCAAGCCGATGAAGCCGGTGTTCGAGCGCAATAGGATGGCGAAGCTGAAGGTGACGCAAGGCATCCAGGAGACGCTCGACTGTGTGCGCGAGATCCGCGCCACCAACCAGGAGCGGCGCTACCTGGCGGGTCTGAACGCCACGATCGACGCCGCCGAACGCGAATGCGCGAAGGGCGAGCTGACCAACGGCCTGCTGGTGAACACGGCGTACGCGATCCTGCGTTTGGGGATCGCCACCACTCTCATTGCGGGCGCAAGCCTTATCGCCGCTGGCCAGATCGACTTCATGGTCATGTTCGCGTACTTGCTGGTGATCTCACGCATCTATGCCCCGTTCGATCAGGCGCTTGCGCTGGTCAGCGAACTGTTCGTCTCCGAGACGTCGGCGGCGCGCATGCGTTCGATCATGGAGGAGCCCATGGCCTCGGGCACGGCCGATTTCGCGCCGGCCGGTCATGATATCGAGTTCGACCACGTGGCATTCTCCTATGGCGCCGGCGACGACGGGCGAGCGGGGGAGCGCGTGCTATCCGACGTGAGCTTCATGGCACGGGAAGGCCAGGTGACGGCGCTTGTGGGGCCGTCCGGCTCGGGCAAGTCCACCTGCGCGCGCCTTGCCGCACGATTCTGGGACGCCACGGGCGGCACGGTGCGCGTGGGCGGTGTCGACGTGTCCGCGGTGGACCCCGAAACGCTGCTGCGCGATTACGCCATCGTGTTCCAGGATGTGCTGCTGTTCGACGACACGGTGATGGGCAACATCCGTCTTGGCCGTCGCGACGCCACCGACGCCGAGGTGCTGGCCGCCGCGCGCGCCGCGAATTGCGACGAGTTCGTCAGCCGCATGCCGCAAGGGTACGACACGAAGATCGGCGAGAACGGTTCCAAGCTCTCCGGCGGCGAGCGCCAGCGAATCTCGATTGCCCGAGCGCTGTTGAAGAACGCGCCCATCGTGCTGCTCGACGAGGCGACGGCATCGCTCGACGTGGAGAACGAAACCAAGGTGCAATCTGCCCTTTCAAGGCTACTAGCAGGCAAAACGGTCATCGTGATCGCGCACCGCATGCGCACGGTCGAAGCCGCCGACAAGGTGGTCGTCCTTAAAGACGGCCACGTCGCCGAGCAAGGATCGCCCGGGCAACTGAAAGCCGCCGGCGGCGAATTCGCCCGGATGGTGGCCCTGCAAAGGGAAACCGAAACCTGGCAACTATAGCCCAAGCAGCGGTGGGGCTTGCCTCGCCGCTGCCGCGTCTTGCTCGCCCCGCCGCCCCCGCATCCTGTGCCTACTTTGAGCCGCGAACAGGGGACGGAGGTGCGTTCACGCGAGGACGCGGTGCGCAGCTGGTCCTGTGCAGCATCGGTGAGTTCTTCACCGTAATGATGCCCGATTACGTGGGCCGGCATTTCGACCTGGACGTCATCGCCGGGCACATCACCACAGAAACCATATCGGGAATACCCGGCTATCGCGGAATCTGGCACGACGGCGCCTCGCACTACTATGTCGACGGCAATGTCGTGGAAAACGGCCATGTCCTCGTGTTGCGATACGACGAGGCAACTGGTAGGTACAGTGGCGAAGGGCTGGAATAAGCCCGTTTGCGGCCGACCACCTTCCTGATTCACTGTCATTCGCAAGCAAGATGCGCCAGCGGCATGGCACGTAGAATCTGCTCGAGAAAGCAGGTAGGGCTGGGAGATGGCAAGTAGGCTCCCGGATTGCAAGGCAGGCCGGGAGCAAACAAGCAGGCCGGAAATCCGCTCTTCCGGCCTGCTTTCGTTTTGCGAAGCGGTGTTTGACTTGCTCGTCTTGCTATGCCTTGCGGCGGTGCGTTTCGTTGCGTTTTGACTGTCGATGCTTCGCTACGTTGGTGGGGTCCTCCCGACCTTCGCCACATCGCGTCACGCTAGCGAAACCTTCTTCGCGTTTTCTACGCAGCCACGTCCTCGCGGCGTGCCATTGCCTTCTCGTAGTCCTTCGTTCCCACGAACACCTCGTGCTTGTAGGGGTTCACGCCCAACTTCTTGGCGCGGTAGGCCACGTAGCCCACGGCTGCCACGTTCGCGGCCAGCGCCAGCACGCTGATGACCAGGTTCACGTCGGGGTTGTTCACCGACTGCACGGCGAAGATGGAGTCGTTCGCGAACATGGGCACCACCTGGCAGAACATGCACCACAGGCTCAGCGTGTAGGCGCGGTTCTGGATCCAGCCGCCCTTGTTCCACAGCATGCCGGCCACGGTGGGGGCCAGAAGCAGCGCCAGGCCGCAGTACCAGGAGTGCGTGGGCAGGCAGTTGTAGGTGTAGCAGAAGTTCCAGATGTCGTAGGAGATGATGAACACCCACGTCATGTCGGGCCACAGCATGTCCTGCTTCTTCTTGGATGTGTAGATGCCCCACCAGCCGGTCATGACGAAGATGTTCAGGAGGCCGGCTATGCCGTTGAACACGTTGTGCCAGCCGCCGTACAGGGTGACGCCTTCCGAGGACACCCACGTGGTGCCGAACGCGCGCACGGCGCTCTCGAAGTCGCTGACCACGGCGATCAGGATGTTGATGGCCACGATCACGAACGGGAAGCACTTGAACCAGTCGGCGTTGCCCAGCTTGCCCCAGTGGTACTTCAAGATCATGAAGCCGATGCACCCGGCGGTCGCCGCGTAGAGCTTCGCGTAGTGGAACCAGCTGTTCATGTACAGGTACGTCGGGTTGTTCAGCGCCCAGTCGGCACCGGCGGCGGCGCCGGCGTAGATGGCGATGAAGTAGGCGGTCAGGATGGCGGGGATCACCAAAAAGCAGGTGATGCCGCCGGCCTTCGTGCGTCGCGCGATCTCGTTGAACCCGATGAGGGCCAGAAAAACCACCACCCATCCGATCCACTGGTAGACGGCGGTGTCGCCGTAGACTTGGAACAACATGATGACCTCCCTTGAGTCGATACGCTCTCGCATCCGGCATTTCGGGCGCACAATGCCCGGGGCCGCTTGCGATGCCCTTTCCACCAGGCGTTTTACCTGGTTGTTCCCTTTGTTGGCTGGTGACCGTTAACCGGTTTGCACCGATTTTCGATTGGTTTCGCGCTCCATGTGAAGCGTCTGCGCGATGATGTCGCGCAGCACCTCGTCGGGCGCATCGCGGTGCGTTCGCACGTAGCCGCAGATGCCCATGATCAGTATGTAGAACGTCTCGTAGACGTGATCGATGTCGATGGGGTGGTTCTGCGCGTAGTCCTGCACGGTGGTTTCCACGAAGTAGGCTGCCATGCGGTCGGCCACGCGGTTGATGAACTCCAGGTACAGCGACGCGTTCTCGTGCGTGTCGAGCGCGCGGCGGAAGCTGGAGTGCTCGAAGACGCCCACGCGCATGACGGTGACCACGCCCGCCAGGCTGCCCTCGATATCGCCGGGGGTGCGGTGCTCGTTCCAGAACTGCAGCGACTCGATGTAGTCGTTCACGAAATCGTCGATGACGGCGGAGGTGACCTCCTGCTTGTTGCGGAAGTAGTGGTAGAACAGCGACCGCGCCACGCCGCAGCGCTCGCTGATGTCCTTCACCGTTGTGGCGGACAGGCCCTGCTCCTCGTAGAGCTGCCGCGCCGCATCGACGATCTGCTGCCGCCTTTCGTCGCTCATCCGTGCCACCTCCCCTTGGTGCGCGTTTGCTGCGTGCTGCGCGCCGTGCGCGTTGCGTTCCCGGGTGCGCGTCCGCGGCGTGCGGGTGTTTCCCCAGTTGTGCGCTTTGTTTTCCCCTTGGCGCGCATCGCGTTTCCCGTTCCCCTCGGGTACTTGCGATGGCCATAGCATACGGGGCGCGTTGACGTGGCGTCAATGAACACATTTGCAGAAACGTCAAACATTTGATGGAGAAATCTTGCTATTATGCGGCCATCACGTTCACAGGTGCAACGAAAAGCATGCAAGTGTGAAAGGAGGGCGTGATGGAGACGAACGAACAGGCAAAGGCGAAGGGTGGCAAGCGCCGCCGGGCCCCTATTGTGTGCGCGGTGGTGGCCGTGGTGCTCGTGTGCGCTGGCGGCGGGTTCTACGTGTGGCACAACCAGCCCAGTTTCTGCAATGCCATCTGCCACGAGCCCATGGACTACTACGTGGACGGCTACTACGGCGAGGGCGATGAGGCCCATGCGCAACTGGCCGTGGCGCACCAGCAGGAGGGCGTCACGTGCCTGCAGTGCCATGAGGCTACGCTTGAGGCCCAGGTCAACGAGGGTACGGCGTGGGTTTCCGGGGCGTTTGAGACGAACGCCGACGGCAGCCTGGCGCCGCAGCTGATCACCGCGGACAAACAGCAGTGCGTAACCGCCGGCTGCCACGACTGGAACGACGTGGTCGCCGCCACGGAGAACTGGGGCGGTCAGGCGGGCGTGAACCCGCATAGGTCGCATCAGGGCGAGGCCATCGATTGCAGCAACTGCCACAGCGTGCACGGCCAGTCGGTCATGTACTGCAACACGTGCCATAGCTGGGAGGTGCCGGAAGGCTGGAGCAGCCCGGCCAAGTAGCGCAGATCCGCTTGCCGCGTTTCGGCAAGCCGGTTTTCGAAAGGAAGGACCGACATGAGGAAGACGACAGCAGCGGCCTGCGGCGCGACGGCGCTTGTGCTGGGGCTTTCGGGTTGCGGCGCATCGTTCGAGGGTTCGGGGTCCAAAGACGCCGCAAGCGCCGAGCAGCTTGCCATGCATGCCGACGATCCGTGGGACGCGGTGGTGCAGATCGACCCCGTCAAGAAGTGCGACACGCCGTTGCGCGACGGGGTGTACACGGGCACGGGCAAGGCCATGGCCGGCAACGTGACCGTCACGCTCCTGGTCGACGACAACCGTATCACGTGCCTGGAAACCGCCCAGGACGGCGAGACGCAAAGCGCCGGCGGGTTCGAGGCGGTGCGCGATGGCACCTTCGCCAAGATGATCGAGGCCGCGCAGGGCTCGGACATCGACACCGTCAGCGGGGCCACCATCACCACGGCAGGCGTGAAGCAGGCCGTCGACGACGCCCTGGCCCAGGCGGCGAATGTGCCCGCCGACCAGGCGAAATCAGGCAACTAGCGAAAGGGGAGGACATGAGCAAGCATGATAGCGAAGCGCGCGGCATCACGCGCCGCGGCTTTCTCAGCGCCGCCTGCGCCGTAGTGGGCACCACGGCGGCGACGGCGGCCATGCCCGCGGCGGCGCTGGCTGTGGAGCAGGGCGTCATCGGCGATTGGACGGCCGACGGTTCGAAGAACGTTGCCGTGCCCGATAGCACCGCCACCAATGCCAGCGGCTCGGACGGCACGTACCGCGAGCACAACGCTGCGGCGTTCCCGGCAAACGACGCCACGCCCATCGCCCCGCGCGCGGTCCCCGAGACGTGGGACTACGAGTGCGACGTGTGCGTGGTCGGCGCGGGCGGCGGCGGGCTGAACGCGGCCGCACGCGCGGCCGAGCTGGGCGCCAACGTCATCTGCGTGGAGGCGCTGGGTTTGCACGGCGGCAACGCGCAGTCCGCGGGCATGTGCGGCATCCTGGGCGGGTATTCCGGCCAGAACAAGAAGCACTTCGCCTTCCCCAGTTACCCCTTCGACGCGCAGGCGCTGACCGATTGGGCCATGGACGAGTACCATTACGCGGCCGACCCGAAGCTCATCTACAAGATCGCCAGCGAAGGCGGCAAAAGCCTGGACTGGATGGCCGACTGCGGCGTGCGCTGGCGTTTGGGCGAGGTGCCGGTGTACGTGGCGCCGAAGAACGCCACGCTCGATCACCATGTGCTGAAGATGAAGGACGCCACCGACGCCATGTTCGCCTTCGGACAGAGAAACGGCGTGCGCTACAAGTTCCAGTGCCCGGCAACGGCGCTGGTGCGCGACGATTCGGGACGCATCGTGGGCCTGGTGGCGCGCGAGGATTTCGACCATGAGGTGTACATCCACGCCAAGGGCGCCGTCATCCTGACGGCTGGCGGCTTCTGCAACAACAAGGCGCTGCTGGAGAAGTACATCCCCACGGCGGCCATGGGCTGCGCGTCAAGCTACCTGGTGGGCGGCGAAACGGGCGAGTGCTTCCGCATGGGCCTGGGCGCGGGCGCCGACGTGTCGGGGTTCAACAGCTCGGCCAGCTTCGACGGCGGCGTTGATTGGCAGGCTGAAGGCGGCCAGTGGGCGCGTTTCCTGTACGACGGCATGACGCAGCTTTCGCGCCAGCCGTGGCTGACCATCGACCGTTGCGGCAACCGTCTTCGCTATATGGACAGCCGTGTGGCCGAGGACGGGGCGAACGCCATCTACGCCCTGGGCGACCTGGCCACCATCCAGATGACGCCTCCGGGGCATCGCAGCTACATCATCTTCGACGCCGATTACGAAGATCACCTGGCGGGGTTCGCGCAGGAGCATTGCCGCAAGCTCATCACGCCCGACCTGGAGCAGATCGACAAGGTGCCCGAGCATTACCGCGACTGGCACCACGGCGTGCAGGACGCCATCGACGCCGACGTGCTCAAGCGCCGCGACACGCTTGAGGAGTTGGAGGCCGACCTGGGCTTCGCGCCCGGCGTGCTCATCGAGGCTGTGGCGAAGTGGAACGAGTGCTGCGAGCGCGGCGAGGACGACTTCATGTACCCCATGCCGCCGGAGTGGCTGCACGCCATCGTGAAGCCGCCGTTCTACGGCTGCCGCATCGGCGGCAACCTGTACGGCACGAAGGCCGGCCTGCTGATCAACGACCAGATGCAGGTTGTGGGGACGAACGGCCTGGTCATCCCCGGTTTGTACGCCGGCTGGCACACCGCCGGCGGCGCGTGTGGCGAGAACAGCTACATCGGCGACCCGATCCTGGGCTCGCTCATGGGCGACGTGGGGCTGGCGTTTTGTGGCGGGTACCTGTGCGGCACCTCTGCCGTGGAACACGAATTGCAAAGCGCGAAGTAGGGAAGGGGCGTGATGGAAATGAAGGGTTCCATGCGCACGATGGCGCGACCGTACGCCATCTTGTTCGCCATCGCGCTGGTGGTGGCGCTGCTTGCCCGCATCGGGCTTGCGGTGATGGACGCCGCCGGATGGCTGGCGTACGACTACATCTCGGCGTCGGGCGTGCCCATGCTCGACGTGATCTGCTCGATCTTGACCGGCTCGGCGTTCGTGGCGTTCCTGTTCGCGGCGGCACTCACGCTGATGGTGTCGGCGGCCGGCGCGGTGCTGCAGGCAGCGCTGTTCGCGAAGGGCGTTCAGGGTGCCGGCAGGCCGGCAGCGGCGTTTCTGTGGGGCTGGGCCGCGGCGGCGGTGTCGTTGGTGTGCTTGCTGGTGGTAGCCAGCGGCATTTTGAGCGGCGTGCAGGTGGGCTCCATGAGCAGCAAGCTGCCGGGAGCGGGTGCGCTCGTGCTGGCGGCGGTGTGCTTCACGGCGTTTTTGGGCACGCTTCTGGGTGCGGCTTCGCAGGTTATGTGCGCGTGCATCTCGCGTGCGGGCGGGCGTGCGAGCTGGAACCTGGTGGGCGCGGCGGCTACGTGCGGCGCGGTGGTCATGGTGCTGACGGTGCTCACGTTCGCGGCCATCAATGCGGCCAGCCCGAACATGGCGGCTGTGGGCGGCCTGCTGGCAGTCGACTGCGTGGTGAACGTGGCGCTGCTGCTGGCAGCGGGCAAGTTCACGAAGTAGGGAAGTGCGGGGGCTTTTGCGGGAGCGCAAAAGCCCCTTTTCAGCGTTACGCGAGCGAGTTGCTTGCGGATGACGGGGTTCGCGATGATGCCGCCTGCGCCGTTCGAGGGCGAGGTTTGCGTTGCTGGTGCGTGAGCGATAGCGCAAGCTCAGTGTGCGACGGTTTTCTGTTCGCGCAAACCTCTCTGACTGAACGGCGTGTGGGGGTTCTCTACCTGCGTAAGCTTCACCGCCCAGTACCATTGTGGATGCTTGCTTAGCTGGTCCCCAGCTTTGCGCGTGGTGATTGCTGGTTTGCGAATCGTGATCTTGGGAGGAGGCGCGGCATGCGCGAGCTTGGTTCCGTGACGTTTCGGGCGTTCGATACCGTGTGCGCCGTGTCGGCCGACGTTGATGCGGCAGCGTTGCGCGAGATCGAGGCGCTTTGCGCGCGATATGAGCTGTTGCTGAGTCGCTTCAATCCGGAAAGCCGCCTGTTCGCGCTCAACGCCGCAGCGGGCGAGTGGGTAGATGTGGGCAACGAGCTTGCCACCGTTTTGCGTGTTGCTCTGGGATATTGCGAGCGCACGGACGGGCTGTTCGACATCACCATGGGAGATGTGTGCCGCCTATGGGATTTCAAGCGCGGCGTTGTGCCTGATGATGCTGCCATTGCCGAGGCGCTTGCGCACGTCGATTGGCGCAACGTGCAGGTTGAGGGGACGCAGGCGCGTATCATCGACCCGCAGACAACGATCGACCTTGGCGGCATGGCGAAGGGATATATCGCAGATAGGGTGATTGACCTGCTGAAACACTGCGGCGCAACCAGCGGCGTGATCAACCTGGGCGGCAACGTGGCATGCTTGGGCAGCAAACCCGATGGCAGCGCATGGAACGTAGGCCTGCGCGCGCCCGTCCCTTCGGGCGGCAGCTTGCAAGCTGCATCGTTCGCCAGCGTTCCTGTACGCGGGAAGTCGGTAGTGACCAGCGGCGTCTACGAGCGGTCCTTCGTGCGCGATGGTCGTGTGCTCCACCACATCCTGGACCCCCGAACAGGCAAACCGGCGGAAACGGATGTGCTGTCCGCAACCGTCATAGCCGACAAGTCGCTCGACGCCGACGGCTACACCACCGCGCTCATCATCATAGGCGCCGAGCAGGCCCTAACCTTCGCCGAGCAAAGCCCCGGCATAGAAGCCATCCTCCTAACCACCAACGCCCGCCTGCTAAAAACTACTGGCATAACCACCAAAGGCGCAAGGCTGCGAGTTGGGTAGGTATGCATGCATGGAAGTACACAGAGGTGCTGCTATGAACGCGAGAAATGCGATGCAGCTCTTCCCAAATATAAAAAATGCGGGAGGACGCCCCCGCTACTTGGAGGAAACATCAAGCGATGTCTCCGATATCTTTTTACCCTGCCAGCCGCGCTCTTGTCTAGGCTGTTTCGAAGATTCACGAGTGCCGCATTCAATCGTGGAGGGCAGCGTAGCTTGTAAACCCTAGACGTTTTGTTCGTGTCGTAGCCCTTCTCTGATTGATTCGAACGCTTCATCGTGTTGGTATCTCAGGGATGCTTCCTCGGCTTGCGCGTCGGCGGCATCAAGTGCTTCCTCGACGTTGCCGTTTTCTACTTCGGCAATCACCTCTTCGTAGCCTTTTAGCGCTGCGAAGGGCATGAACTGGCTGCCACGGTCGGGCGAGGGAACCGATACGCGCACGCCGTCGGCCGCTACGCGTTGCGCTATGCGGTCGAGCACCTGCGCGCGGTATTCGCGCTCGTCGGCCGACAGTCCCGGCCACGCGTCTGGCGTGGGCAGGCCGGCGGCTATGCGTGCCTGATCAGGGCTAAGCACGATGCCCGCCTACCTGGTTGTTGCGCTCCATGGCGCTCGCCTCCTCCTTCAAGCTTGTGGCTTTCAGCAGCGCGTTCGCGCCGAAGCGCTTGCGCACATCCACCATGGCCCGCGACAAGGCGGCTTGCTTGCGCTCGTTCGCGGCGTCGTCGAACAGCGTGGGCTGCACCTTATCGACGGGCATCAGGTCCGCCAGCGCTATGTTCACGCGACGGATGGAAAGCCCCGGCGTTACGCGGGCGCGGTAGATTTCCAACACGGCGTCGGTCAGCGCGTCCGCAGCGTTGGTGGGCTTGGGCAGCTTCGCCGACCCGCCCGCGCCGGCGGCCGCGGCGCCGAGCGGCCCGCACTTCTCCCACGATTGGTGGGGGAAGTTGCTGGCCGAATACCCCACGTACACGCTTACCACCTGGGCGCATAGGCCTTTCTCCACCAGCTCGAGCGCGCTGCCCAGCACCATCTCGCGCAGCAGCGTTTCCACCTCGCGGCAGCTGTAGTCGCGCATGAGCACCTGCCCGTTGGTCAGCGAATGGGCGCGCGGGCGGTAGCTGCGCGCCTGCTCGACGGTGCACGCCTCCAGGCCCCACGCGTGGTCGATAAGGTATTCGGCGTTTTTGCCGAACTCGCGGCGCAGCACCTTGGGGTTGACGGCGCAAACCCCCGCAAGGTCGTACGCGCCGTGCTTGGCCAGGCGGCGGGCGATGCCCGGCCCGATGCCCCAGATGTCGGTGATCGGGCGGTGGAACCAGATCTCGCGCTTGAACGACTCGTCGTCAAGCTGACCGATGCCGTCGCTGGCGTGCTTCGCGCAAATGTCGAGCGCCACCTTCGCTTGGAACATGTTCGGTCCGATGCCGGCCGTGGCGGTGACGTCAGAAACCTCGAAGGCGCGCCGCATCAGGCGTTTTGCGAACGTGCGCGCGTCGGTGCGGTAGAGGCGCAGGTAGGGCGCGGCGTCGATGAAGCACTCGTCGATGGAGTACACCTGCAGGTCCTGTGGGCTGACAAGCTCAAGGTAGCTGCCCACGATTTTGCCGCTGACCTGCATGTATCGTTTCATGCGAGGGATGGCGGTCAGGTACTCGATGCCCGGCGGGATGTCGCGCACGCGGCAGCGGTTGCGCACGCCGGCGGCCTTCATGGCCGGCGTGATGGCAAGGCAGATGGTGTTTGCGGAACGGTCGGGGTCGGCCACCACCAGGTTGGTGGTGAACGGGTCAAGGCCGCGATCGGCGCATTCCACGCTGGCGTAGAACGACTTCAAGTCGATGCATATAACGCAACCCGAGGTTTTGCGCAAATCCGTCACCCGTCAATCCTTTCCGTTTCTCCATCGTTTGTTCGCTAGCAATTATCGAACGTGCGTTCGATAATACCATAGCGATGGATTTTATGACGAAAGACGGCGAAAGACGAGGCGTGCACAAAATGTACGTCAACGTCGTGCTGCACGTGAACGATGAAGGGCGTATCGACCTGCTGGCGGTCATATGGCCTGATGGGCGCACGTTCCGGATCGACGAGGTGCTCTACCGCGGAGAGCCGGGGCAAATGCAGAAGGGGGCGAAAACGTCGCGCTTCCGCATCCGTTTCGGGCGGAAGGAAACCAATCTGTACCTGGAGCGCCGCCAAGGTTCGCCGGCGCTCGGCACCCCCGACGTCGACCGCTGGTGGGTCAACGCCATCGACAACACCCCGACTAAGCCTAGCTGTTAGGGGGACGGGGGTGTGCTTGCGGCAGGGTGACCGGCAGCCCGCGGCGCACGGCGCAGGAGGTGAAACGAGATGCTTTTAGCAGCAGGGCAACCGGTATCCTATAGTGTGTGGTCGCCGCAGGGCGGCGGCTTCGGCGGGAGGTCGGGCTCTACTCAAGCAGCCAGTCGATCACGTTGCGCTTCTTCACGCCGTCGTAATCGGCGGTTCCGAAGATCGTGTCAAGAGTGAGCAGGATTTTGGGGTAGTTGTCGCGCACCGCCGCGAACGGCGCAAGCTCCCGCTTCAGCGTGGACTCCTCAAGCGTCGTCGCCGAAACCTGGAAGTACTGCGTATCATCGGGTTTGATGGCAACGAAGTCGATCTCGCCGTTTTCGATATCGCCGACGTACACGTCATATCCTCGACGGAGCAGCTCCAAATACACGACGTTTTCCAGGATGTGCCCGATATCGCTGTCGATTGTTTTCACCAACGCATTGCGTAACCCCAGGTCAACAGCATAGTATTTGCAATTCGTGGAAAGAAGCTGCCTTCCTTTGACGTTGTAACGAGGTGCCGCGTACAGCGTCAGGCTGTCGGTGAGCCCCTTGATGTACTTCGACACGGTTTTCTGATCGACCTTGTTGCCCGAAGACGTCAACGTATCGGCGATCTTCTTGTGTGACACCTTACTGCCTATGTTATGCAGCAAAAACTTCGTGATATTGAGAAGCGCCGACACGTCGGAAACGTGCAGCCTGTCCACCACGTCGCGCACGATGATGGTGTCGTAAAGGCTGCGCACATATTCCTTCGCCTTTCGCTCATCGATCTGCGTTTCGGCGATAAACGGAAACGAGCCCGAGGTGATGTACTCGTTGAACAGCATATCGCGGCTCTTTTCGGCATTGCCCTCCGCCGAGCAAAACTCCTTGAACGACAGCGGCAACATCTTGAGCTCGATATAACGGCCGGAAAGAAGCGTGGCAAGCTCGCCCGACATATAATAGGCGTTTGACCCCGTGATATAGACGTCGACGTCGTCCTTTATGAACAGCCCGTCGACCGCTTTCTCGTAGTGATCGACATGCTGGATTTCGTCAAGGAACACGTAGGTTGTTTTACCGGGCGCCAGCCTTGCGTTTACGTAATCGTAGAGTTCCCGATAAGACGTTAGGTCCTCGTATTCAAGCTCTTCGAAGTTGATGGCGATGATTTGGTCCGCCGTAACGCCGTGCTGCATAAGGTGATTGCGGTAGATCTCGAAGAGCTTCGACTTGCCGCAGCGGCGCACGCCCGACACGACCTTGATGACATGCTTGTCTTTCCAGGAAAGCAACCACTCAAGATATCGATCCCTAGCAATAAGCTGCATGCCTCACGCCCCCTTGTTGCCGATTCGCCTCATATTTCGCATTTGGCGATAGCTGATATATGGATTATAGTCCGCAGAATGTGACATTTCCCGTGAAAATGGATTTCAATCCATTTTCATCGGGGATTCCGGCATTTTATGGAATGTACTCCATTTCTATAGCTTCACTACGGCATTACAAGCGCCGCGATAGGGGACGGAGCGCAAAAGCGCGAAAACGAAAGCGGGCCGAAGGGAGAGCGCCCCTCGACCCGCGAGTATTTAGACGAGCTTGTGACTATGCGCGTTCGTCTTCGGTTTCCGCATGGGCGGTGGCGAAAGCGGCTGCTCCAACTGCCGCTGCAGCGGCTACGGCTGCGGCGCCCGCCTTCAAGGCGCCGTCATCGCCGGTTGGAGCAAAGGGCTTGGGGTCGCTCGCGTCGTTCGCCGGCGGCTGCGGTTCGGGCTGCTCGGGCTCGGGCTTCGGCGTGGGGTCGGGGTCAGTGTCTGGATCGGGATCAGGTCCAACCTGCGTCGCGATGCGCCCCTGACCTGTGGCATTCGCATATTGCTGCCCGATAACGCCGCGTAGGTTCAGCTGCACGTATTCCATAAGGGCATCGTTGTCCAAACCCAGCAGCGTGACCGGATTCTTGCACAGCATGCTGTAAGAACCGCCGCCTTCCACCAGGTAGTACGAGTGGCACACCAGCGTATACGCCGCTTGCGGGTCGATGGCCTTGCCGTGCAGCTTCGCTCTGCGCACGCGGCGCTCCTTCGCGTCGTCTATGCCGACGAACGTGCTGCCCGAGCGCAAAACGGGTGAGTCGATGTCGGTGCGGATAACGAACTCCAGCCCCTCGGAAACTTGCAGGAAATCGCCATTGGACTCGGGCAGGCTGTTCGCCGAGAGCTCAAGCGCATCAAGCAGGTCCTGTCCCGAAACGCTAGTGTAGCAAAGCTGATTGTTGAAGGGGTTCACGTTGATGAGGTCGCCCTTCGTCACGTTGCCGCGGTTCAGGTTCGCGCGAACGCCGCCGCCGTTGACGAACGCGATGTCGGCCATGACGCCGGCGTTCGTCGCATAATAAAGGTATGCGTCGGTCACGAAGTCGCCAAGGTTCGTTTCGTGCGCCTGCACGGCCCAGGTGTAATCGTCGTCTTCGAATGCGTACAGGTCCACCTCGGATTTGCCGATCACGGTTCCCGTTTGAGCTTCGACGTCCGCAACCTTCTTGTTGATGGCATCCTGCACGTTGGCATCGCGCCCGAACGTCGCCTCCTGCACGTATGCGGGATCGCCGCTTTTGCGGGCCTCGCGCAAAAGCGTGGCCCCGAAGGCGGGCGTGCTGGCGGAGATGGTGCCGCTGTTCGGATTGATAACGACCTGACCCACGCTGGAGAACTGCGTGCCCGTTTGCGTGATGATGACGTTTTTACCCTCGGCGTCTTGCTTGACCTGCACATATTCCTGGTGCGAATGGCCATCGATGCCGGCGTGGTAACCCCCCTACGAACGCCACGCGCGCAGTGCTGCCGTCGGCAAGCGGATAGTCCTGGATGGCGTACGGAGCGAACATAAGCGTGGGCACTTCGGGGCGCTTGTCAGTGAAGTTGCAGCTCAGGTATGTGGCGTTCGCGCTTCCCACCAGATGGTTGAACTGCGGCATCCCGTAGTTCAACTCGTGGTTTCCGGGAATCACGTAGTCGTAGCCCGTTGCGTTCATGATGTCGACGAGCGCCTGGCCCTGCGTCAGCGTGCCCATGACGTTGCCCTGCACGGCGTCGCCAGCATCCACAAGCGCGGCGTTCCCGCTGCCGAAAACGCCTTTGCGATCGGCAACGTAGCTTGCCAGCGCCGAATAGCGCTTAGATGAACTTGCCCTTGCCGTGGTCGGCCATGTGCTGGATCAGCTGCGCGACCCAGCCGCGGAAGTCGCCCTTGCGGGGGACCAGCTTGCCGTCCACCAGCTCCTCGTAGGAGACCTTGATGCGGTCGTAGCGGGTGACCGTGACGGGCTCCTCGTGGGTGAAGCAGCCTTCGACCTGCTTGCTTGCAGCCAGGCCCAGCTTGATGACGGGGTTGAACATGACGTGCTGCTTGTCCTTCTCGTCAACATAGGCGAACAGGTTGTGCGTCACACCGATTTGGTTGGCGTGTAGGCAGGCGGCCTCGTCGAGCGACGCCATGGTGTCCAGCAGATCCTGCGCCACCTGGGCATCCTCGGCCGTTGCCTTCTCGCAGGGAGTGGACAGCACCGCTTCGTCGTGGACCAGTTCCTTGATAGCCATAAGACTTCCTCCGCTTCGACGCCGGCGCAAGACGCGTGCGCATGCATGTGCACCTGCGGAAATGCATGCACGGGTGCGCATGCATTTCCGCATGCACGCTTGCATGCACCTGCCGACGTATTGCTCTACAATCGCTTTCGATATTCTATCGTATACGCCGCCACACATCGGGGAAGGTTTAATTTACATGGCGAAAACGAAAGCGAAGCAGCCCAACAAGCAAACAGCAGATGCCAGCCAGCCAACGGGTAGGCAGCCGCTTGCTGAGCAGCCAGTAGGCGCACGGCGCCGCGTCTTCTGGATCGGCATCGCCTGCGCGCTTGCTGGCGCCGGGCTGTGGGGCGTGTCGGGCGCGTGCGCCCAGCATTTGTTCTCGCATTACGGTATCACGCCCATGTTCGCCACGGCCGTGCGCTCGTTCGTGGCCACGCTGTTCTTCTTCGGCGTGCTAGTGCTGCGCCGCCGCTATATGCTCGAGCTGATATGGAGAAGCGAGCCGCGCGTGAAGCTGTTCTTCCTGGTGTTCGGCGGCGCGCTGTTCGTCGACCAGTTCGCGTACGCCATGACCATCGCGTTCACCAACGCCGGCACCGCCACCGTGCTGCAGATGCTCAGCACGGTGTTCGTCATGCTGTTCACGTGCGTGATGGGGCGACATTTGCCGAAGGGAAACGAGTTTGTGGGCCTGATTTGCGCTTTCGTGGCCACGGTGTTTATCGCCACGCAGGGCGACCTGGGCACGCTGGTGTTGCCGGCAGCCGGCCTGTTCTGGGGCCTTTTGAACGCCGTATGCGTTGCTATTTACGTGCTGACCCCGCGCGCTGCGGGCTTGTTCGACCGCTTCGGTAGTTTTGCTGCCACGAGCGTCGGCATGCTGGTGACGTGCGTGTGCTCGGGAATCGCGTACGCCGTGCAGCTTGCCATGGGTGCGGGCGCTCCCGAAGCGGTTGCGAACATGGACGCATTCGGCTGGCTGGTGCTCATCGGAGGCCTGGCGTTTTTGGGGACGTTCGTGTCGTTTGGTCTGTATCTGCGCGGCGTGGCGTTCGTGGG
>OKVV01000653.1_pt1 | contig 17067 bp, 13 predicted proteins | sample 1606871 | NCBI WGS metagenome assembly OKVV01 (sample SAMN03281011, study PRJEB24777) | human gut metagenome | isolation source: fecal sample PR176 from 1 month old male Indian infant, caesarean delivered... | place: Singapore | collected 2006-01-13
ATAAAGATCAAAACATTTATTTTCTAAATAACCCAATTTTTAAAATTAATCTAGACATAAAAGCCATCTATGTTAGTTTCAGATTTGTTTATAATTTTTCAATCACTTTGCACAAGGCTTCTACACCATCTTTTCGACTAGACTAGGCGGTAGCAAAACGTATGACAGTATGGGTATCGTCGTATTTTTCCCAGTAGGAGAAGCTCATACAACAGGATAGCCGTATACTCAGCGATAAGCGATTTTGTCGTCCTGCTTTTGACCAATAAAGAGCTTCTAGACGAACTATTGAGCTATCCAGAAGACTCCCCCAAGCTATCATCTCTAAATTAGTCTATCTTGCAGATGGTCAGTCTTTGTGATAGAATAGCATAAAGTCCTTTTGAGGGGGGAACTTGCTAGGAATTCCCCAAGCATTGTAACGGATGAATTACCCTCGCTTTTTTGTGAGGGTGTTTTTTCGTTTGAAAGTAGAAAATAGTAGAGAAAGAGTGTATAGCATGTCGAGAATTGTCACCATTCATCCAGCTAAGGAAATTCATCGCTATGGTTTTGAGACTACTCAGGTCTATCGAGCACGTATAGCACGACATCTGGGTTTGGAATATGTCCACCTGGTATCGAGTCCTCAGCTTCGTCCTGATTGGAAGAAAGACTTGATTAAGTTAGGATTTTTAGAAAAGGAACTGCTTTGTGTTCCTCATCTCTTTTCAGATATGGGCCATGCAGATTTGACAGTGAGACCAGAAAACCTAACTCTAGCAGACGGAGATCAGGTTGAACTCAATGAAGATGGCTTTGTCGCCTCTGTTACCCTAGGAGATGGTTCGGGAAGATATTACTATACTAAGGGGCCCTTCTTGTTTGAAGATTTCAAGGAGAAGGAACTTCGATGGTATCATGAAAATGGAGAACTGGCCCTTGAAGGACGCTTTATCGATCCTTTCAAAGAACCCTCTCCTGTAACGATTTTTTATCCAGAGTATATCTACCGTATCGAGGGAGAAATTTGTTCTGAGGAGGACTTGCTGGTTAAGTTTCTAGCTAGATGGGCCCAGCAAACCGACCTCTTCATTCGTGACCAACAAATCGTTCCCAAACCCAGCCTCTGGCGTTACATGGAAAACACGGACAAAAATTACTATGAAGTCGTCCATGAAAATATCATGCGAGACTTACGTCTCGCCAATCTGCGCAAGGCAAACAGATATTTAGTTGCCAGTGAGAAGTTGACAGAGAGCTTGGCCAAAGAAGGTTATCAGACAAGATTCCTGCCACCTATGTTTACAGAAGATCCCGGTCAAATCAAAGAAGTGGGACCTGTGCTAGACTATTGCTTAGTTGGTCATATGGGAGAAGGAAAGAACGTTGAACTTGTCATTGAAGCCTTTATCGAACTCTACAAACGTGGTTCCAAGGCCCGCATCACCTTTTATGGTGGAACAGAGGAACGTCTGGAGGAGCTGCGCAATCGCTACGATCTGCCACCAACCATTCAGTTCAAAGGCATTGTCGACGAGGTTCCTTACCATCTCCACCAGTGCTACCTGTCTGCTAGTTTTACAGAATTGTTTGCCAACGCCTGCGTTGAAGCCCTCAATCAAGGTTTATTAGCCTTGTTATCAGATGTGGAGATTGCCCATCGTTTCTATGCCGAACAGTCAGATGCTATCCGCCTTTTCAGAAATAAGGCACAATTGATTCAAATGATAGAAGAGATGGAGCAGGCAGACTATCGCCAGTCCAATGCAGAAAATATCGCCCTAGCGGCTCACTATTCACTAGGAACGGTGGCTCAAAGCTACCGCGAACTACTAGATAGGAACTTCTAGGATGTTGGGAATTCTAATCACCCTATTGCTCTATTTCTGCTTGATTTCCTGGATCGCCTATCGGAAAAAAGGGGACGAAGAGGATTACTATCAGGTTAAGAAAGCTGTTCCAGTGACTGTTCTGGCTTTCTCAGTCTTTGCGACCTTGCTCAGCCCCATTTCCTTTCTGACTCTGGTGGGGAATGCCTATACAGGCAGGCCCTATCTCTGGTTTGCCCAGTGTGGCATCTTTCTAGCCATTCCCCTCGCCCACCGTTACTTTTTGCCCCTCTATCAAAAGGGAAACTACGAGACAGCATACCATCTTTTAGAGGACAAGTTTCAATCGGCTGGCATTCGTTCACTGGCTTCAGGACTTTTTATCCTATACCAATTGGGGCGAATAGCAGTGGTAACCTACTTGTTATCTCAGGCCTTAGAGCCCTTTATCCCTATCAATCAGTTGGTCTTGTCAGGCCTACTCCTTCTTTTGACGGTCTATTATCTGGCAAGGGGCGGCCTCTTGGTTGTTCTGTGGACGGACTTCTTTCAGGGCTTGGTCTTGCTAGCTATACTGGCCCTTTTTCTACCAAGAATTGCTCAATCAGGTCTTGTCATGAATAGCAGTCTACAGCTATCTCACTTTGCAGAGACGCTGGATGGACGGACGGTCTTGATCTTAGTTGTAGGAGCAGGTTTCAGTAGTTTGTTTTCCTACGTTTCCTCGCAGGATATCGTTCAACGTTTTAACAGCAAAATGGGGCGTCGGAAAATTGGAAAAATCTTATGGCTTCAGGGACTCTTGTCCTTTGGGATTGCTAGTCTATTGTATTTGATTGGCTGCTTGATTCGTCAGGAAAATTTCACCACCACATCGACCAATCCTGTTCTCATTGCCTATGCTCGGGAAGGACTAGCACCTTGGTTTGGAAGTTTCATCATGCTGGCTCTCTTGGCAGCGGGCCAATCCACGGTCTCATCCAGTATGAATGCAATCGTGACCTGCTTGAAGATGGATTTTGCTTGGTCAAAGATTCGCTGGTCGCCAAGTATCCTATCCTTTGTCTTAGCAGGTCTATCCTGGCTTCTCTGCATCTTACTCATGAATGCAGAAATCTATTCCATCTATGAATGGATAAACGGCTTTATGGGTCTGACTTTAGGTGTGATTGGTGGGTTGTACCTCATGGTCTTGCTCCTCAAAAGACCGAGCTTACAGCTAGCAAAAATCTATCTGGTCTTCAGTCTAGGAGTCCTAGTCCTCTATCATTACAGTGGCCTCTTTGCCAACCCTAATCCCTGGTTAAATAGCATCATCACTACCCTATCTGCCCTTTTTATCTCAATTCTAGGAAGACTATATGAAAGCAAAATCTAAACCTATAGCCGTCATTTTAATCCGTTCGGGCTCACGCGGTTTAGTGGATAAAAATATCAAACCGCTTGCAGGTAAACCCTTGGTTCTCTATACTATCGAAGTCGCTCTAGCCTCTAAGCTATTTAGTGACATCTGGGTGTCCTCAGACTCGCTAGCCTATCTAGAACTCTGTCGTCAAGCCTATCCAGAGATTCGTTGTGTCCACAGACCAAAAGAATTGGCCTTGTCAGCAACCTCTAGTCTGGAGACCTTACGAGACTTTTTAAAGCCCTTTGAGGGAGAGCAGGTTTTTATGAATCTACAGGTGACCTCACCCTTAAGAAAAGTGGAGCACCTTATCGAGTCCTACCAGCTCTACTGTCAGTCTGGAGCCGACCATTTGATATCCTGTGTTAAGGCAGACAAGAGTCGCAGTCTTTTCATGCAGTTGGAGGAGTCAACTTTTATCCGTCCACCTCAGGTTTCCAAGCACTATGCTAGGCAGAAAGAGCCTGTCTATTACTATCCCAACGGTAGTATTTGGATTTCTCGCAAGGACCGTTACCTACGAGATGAGACCTTTTACACAGATAAGACAGTAGCCTATGAAATGCCCAAACTCTATTCTTATGATATCGACGATGCCCTAGATTTTGAAGTCGTTGAGACCTTGTTGCAACATCACCACCTAGGAGAATCAAAGAGATGAAACACCTCATCATTGCTACAACGCCCTTACAGGCCAAGATCGCCCAGCATATCAAGGGGCTTTATCCTGATCAGGACTTTGTCAGTCTTTATGTTAGCCCTGTCAAAAATGCCCGACAGGAGCATTATGCTAAGGGCTTTGACCATGTTCACTATCCTCAGACGGCAGAGGACTTGGCTCAGATCTGTCAGGAGCTAGCCGGAGACTATGACACCATCTTTTATGCTAGTTTTGACAATAGCTTGATTCTGGACGTAGTTGCGAGTTCTACCTACCAACACCTCATGAGTTTCGATGATGGTTATGCAGATATTTATCCCTTGGGAATGTATGCTTGGCCTCTCCAACCCAGTCAGGTGGGCTCTTTGGGCTTGACCAGAGATGACTTGATTGAGCGGACGGAAAAGCACTATACCCTCTATCGTAGTGACTACCATGTCGTAGCTAGAGAAAAGCTGGTTTATCTAGAGCATTTTTTTGACCTACCTCAAGCACCTGTTTCAAATGGTAAGACTGTCAAGGTCTTGCTGGGGCAAAAGTTCTCTGAAGAGGACGACCAAATCTCTATCCGCTTTATCAGCACTTATGCCAAGGCCTTAGCAATTGACCTCTATCTTCCCCATCCCAAGGAAACCTTCACTATCCCAAACGTGACTTACTTGGAGACGGAGCTGATTTTTGAAGATGTCCTTGCCCAACTCTTTCAAGAATACGAGTTCGTTCATGTTTATCATTTTACTTCATCGGTCAGCCTTCACTTAAAAGATCTGCCACATGTAACCATCACAGGCATTTCCCTCCCTTATTATGAGGACTGTCAAAAAGAATTGCGACGATTGGGTTGTCAGTTTGAAAGGGTCTCAATTGGCTGGTAGCATAAATGTATATTTTTAAATATGTAAATCCATATGTCTGTATGGATTTTTTATATATATAAATATAGTGAAAAACTATAGTTTAAACCATTAAAAAGTAGTTAATTTTATTGTATAAATGGCTTTAAAATATTAAAATAGAAGTGTAGGCGTTTCGAGTTTATTAACCACGTTGTTATGCCAATATGGCGAATTTTGAAAATCATACAAAAATAATAGTAAAGGATATTAAGGATGTTTATAAATAGAAAAGAAAAATTTTCCATTCGTAAGTTTAAAGACGGTCGTTCAGACTCAGTCAAAATCGGTACAGTCGCTCTGCTTGTCGGTGCAGCTCTTGCAATGGCAGGACAAAGCCAGACTGCAGCAGCAGAGGTAAAAGATAATGGTGACAACACAACAACGATTTCTAATGATAAGGGTTCGATTACTGTAGATACAGCGAATATCACAAATGAGGTCGAAGGAACAACTGCTTCAACTGATCCAACTGAAAATGGAACAAATACAATCACTAAAACTGGAAAAGTAGATTACAAGTATGTAACTGCTGAAGGAAATACTGTATTAGAAGAAAACAAAAACCAAGATTCTGGTGCTGATAAGACTATCGAAACACCATACGATGTATACGGTAAATCAGGAGAAGTTTTCAAAGGAACTACAGGTGGCGATGCAGAAGCTAGTGACCTAGACAACGCTAAAGAAACTGGTAAGAAAGAAACTATCGAAAAAGACGGGAAAACTTACCACCTAATTGGAGAACCTAAAGTTGAAACTACTGGAGATGGTGGAGGAGTATACTCTGACACAACTCTAGGGGATGTAACTGCGAAATTGACTCCAGAAGGATTAAACAATGCAGAAGGTAAAATCACTTATGATACTGTAAAACCTGGTGGAAAAGCTTGGATCGTTGAACAAACAGGAAAAGGAACATATGGTAAATATGTATAAGCTGATTCAGGAACTATCAGTTCTGATGCTAAGATGGTAGAAGCTTTCAAGTCTGGTGAAGCAACAGCCAAAAACTTCACTTCAGCGAACGTAACTGCTGATGGTGGCATCAAAGAAGGAGACTACGTTTTCGTCCTTGAGAAAAATACGTATGTAACTGTGAGTAATGCAAGTCCTGAAATTACAGGGGTGATACCATTATCACCTAAGGATAATGTTGCAGATGATGAAGAAGGTAGTGGTGCTAGTATAGATAGAACATATGCAATGGTTCAAAAATTTAAAGCAGCTCCAGATACTGCAACAGGAGAAGCAAACAGAACTTTTGTAAAAAACTATCTTGCTTATCTTCAAGAAAAAGGGTTGGAAGATAACACCCTTAATTTCAAACGATATATCTCTGTCGGAATAGCTGCAAAAGGTGGGGAGAAAAATGCGATAAAGGCTGATACTGGAGACCAAGTTGATGATAAAGGTAGACCTACAACGGATGTAACAGCTAATTTTAATGACGTTTATGAAAATAGTACAAGTAAATTTGGTGATGATATTAATCTTAATCTTGGCACTTTTACTCCAGAGATTGAAGAGTATTCTTACCGCGACGAAATCACTCCACTTCGTGCATATCGTTTAGCAAGTGGTACTACAACAATCACTTACACTTATGCAGAAGAAAAAACTCGTGAAATCGAGAAAAAAGGTTCTGTAGTCGTTAACTACCAAACAGAAGACGGAACAGAATTAAAAGCTCCTTACACTGATACTCCTGAAACAGTAGCTGAAGTAGTAACTGAGAAATATTATGTTGATGCTAATGGACAAGATGTAGTTGTAAGTAGTACTAAAGCTTCTAAAAACGTAGTTTATAACACTAAAGAAAACGAAACTGAAAAACCAGAAAAACTTACAGATGCACAAGGAAATGTTTACTACCTTAAAGCAGACGCTACAAAAACAGCTGTAAATGATGTAGAAAAAGACGCTCCAGCTGAAGAAGGTACAGTAGTAGAAGGTGTTACAAAAGTAACTTACATCTATGAAAAAGCTGGATCAGTAATCGTTAACTACAAAACTGAAGATGGAACTCCACTTACAGGTACAGTAGTTGGTGATGAAAGTAAAACTGTAGAATCAGGTGCAAAAGACACTGATAACGGTAAACCAGGTACAGCGTACAACACTGCGGATAACGGAATGAAACCAGAACGTATTAAAACTGCAGAAGGAAAAGTTTACCAATTAGTTCCAGAATCAACTGAAGGTGAAGAAACAGGTGAAGTTGTTGCTGGAGAAACTAAAGAAGTAACATACGTTTATAAAGAAGTAAAAGGTAATGTAGTTGTTAAGTATGAAGATACTGAAGGTAACTCACTTGCTGATGATGAACAAGATGAAACAGATGCTTCTCTAAATGTTAAATACGATACAGCTGACCACAAAAAAGAATCTATCACTAAAGATGGTGTTAAATACTACTTAACAGCTAAAGAACTTAAAGATGGTTCTAAATCAGCTACTGGAGACGTAGTAGAAGGAACAACTACAGTAACTTACGTTTACGAAAAAGCTGGATCAGTAGTAGTTCATTATACAGATCAAGAAGGTAACCCAATATCTGGAACAGATCCAGAAGGAAATAATGTTCCTGAAACTAATAATGATACAACAGATGGAAGAGCAGGAAGTGACTACAACACTGCAGACAACGGAATGAAACCAACTCGTATTAAAACTGCAGAAGGAAAAGTATACGAACTAGTACCAGCATCAACTAAAGGTGATGAAACAGGTACGGTAGAATCAGGTCAAACTAAAGAAGTAACATACGTTTATAAAGAAGTAAAAGGTAACGTAGTCGTTAAGTATGAAGATACTGAAGGTAACACACTTGCTGAAGACGAAAAAGATGAAACAGATGCTTCTCTAAATGTTAAATATGACACAGCAGACCACAAAAAAGATGAAATCACTAAAGATGGTGTTAAATATTACTTAACAGCTAAAGAACTTAAAGATGATTCTAAACCAGCTACTGGAGATGTTGTTGAAGGAACAACTACAGTAACTTACGTTTACGAAAAAGCAGGACAAGTAGTCGTTAACTACCAAACAGAAGATGGAACTCCATTAGTAGGTGTTGACCCATCTGGTGCTAACGTAGCTTCAGGTGCTAAAGACACTGTAGATGGAAAACCAGGATCAGACTACGATACTTCTGATAACGGAATGAAACCAACTCGTATTACAACTGCAGAAGGAAAAGTATACGAATTAGTACCAACAGCAACTAAAGGTGATGAAACTGGTAAAGTTGTTGCGGGAGAAACTAAAGAAGTAACATACGTTTATAAAGAAGTAACTGGTGATGTAGTCGTTCACTATGTTGACACAGAAGGTAACGTAATCGCTGACGATAAAGAAGATACTAAAGGTGCTTCTCTAAACGCTAAATACGATACAACTGACAACAAACCAGAGAAAATCGAAAAAGACGGAACTGTTTACTACTTAACAGAAAAAGCTGTCAAAGACGATTCTAAACCAGAAAACGGAGACGTAGTAGAAGGTAAAACTGAAGTAACTTACGTTTACGAAAAAGCAGGACAAGTAGTAGTTCACTACACTGACGAAAAAGGTAACACTATCCAAGTGGATGCTGTTGATACAAAAGACGGTAAACCAAACTCAGACTACAACACTGCTGATAACGACATGAAACCAAACCGTATCACTACTCCAGAAGGAAAAGTATACGAATTAATCCCTCAATCAACTAAAGGTGATGAAACAGGTAAAGTTAAAGCTGGAGAAACTACAGAAGTAACTTACGTGTACAAAGAAATCACTGGTAATGTAGTAGTTCACTATGTTGACACAGAAGGAAACACATTAGCTGAAGATACGAAAGATGTTGAAAATGGATCACTAAGTGAGAAATATGATACAACTGACAACAAACCAGCTAAACTTGAAAAAGATGGAGTAGTTTACTACTTAACAGCTAAAGAACTTAAAGATGATTCTAAACCAGAAAACGGTGCTGTTGTAGAAGGAACTACAGAAATCACTTATGTATACGAAAAAGCAGGAAACGTTCTTGTTCATTACGTAGATGAAGCTGGAAACACTCTTCAAGCAGATGCCGTTGATACAAAAGATGGTCAACCAGGAGCTAAGTACGATACTTCTGATAACGACATGAAACCAACTCGTATCACAACTCCAGAAGGAAAAGTATATGAATTAGTACCAGCATCAACTAAAGGTAACGAAACTGGAGACGTTGAAGCAGGTAAAACTACAGAAGTAACATATGTGTACAAAGAAGTTAAAGGAAACGTAGTAGTTCACTACACTGACGAAGCGGGTAACACAATCGCAGAAGACGTTAAAGATACTACAGACGGATCTGTAAGCTCAGCATATGACACAACTGACAACAAACCAGCTACAATCACTACAAAAGATGGAAAACTATACGTATTAGTACCAACATCAACTAAAGGTGATGAAAACGGTAAAGTAACAGAAGGAACAACAGAAGTAACATACGTTTATAAAGATGTCAAAGAAGAAGCTTCTAAAGAAATCGATAAAGCTTTGTCTGAAAAAGAAAGTAAGATCAAAGAAAATCCTGAGTTAACAAACGAAGAGAAAGAAAAAGCGATTGAAGAAGCTAAGAAAACAGCTGAACAAGCTAAGAAAGCATTGGAAGAAGCGAAAACTCCTGAAGATGTAGAAAAATCTACTACAAAAGCTAAAGAAGATGTAGAAAAATCTCCTGTTACTCCAGAAGATAAACCGAAAGCTAAAGAAGAAATCGATAAAGCTCTAGAAAATAAAGTTAAGAAAATTGATGAAAATCCAAACTTAACTCCAGATCAAAAAGAAAAAGCTAAAGAAGAAGCTAAGAAAGATGCTGAAGAAGCTAAGAAAGCCATCGACAAAGCACCTTCTAAAGAAGAAGTAGAAAAAGCCAAGGAGAATGGTAAGAAAGAAGTTGAGAAAGATACTCCAACTCCAGACAAACCATCAACTCCATCAAATCCATCTACAGACAATCCAACAAACCCATCTGAAGGTTATAAAGATAAACCATATACACCATCTCCAGAAGATAAAGCGAAAGCTAAAGAAACTGTAGAAAAAGAACTTGAAGAGAAAATCAAAAACATCGATAAAGATCCAAACTTAACACCAGAGCAAAAAGAAAAAGCTAAGGAAGAAGCTAGAAAAGAAGCTGAAAAAGTTAAGAAATCTATCGAAGAAGGTAAAACAACTGAGTGGGTAGACGAAAAAGGAAACCCAATCAAGCCTGTAACACCAGGAACATACCCAGCAGGATCAACTCCTAACTACGAACTAGTAGGAACAGTTACAAACCCAGAAACTGGAAAAGTAACACACATCTTCAAACCAGTAACAAATGAGGCAAAAACTACAGTCTGGGTGGATGTCAATGGTAAACCATTGAAACCATCTGCACCAGGAACTGAAGAAGCAGGTAAAGTACCAAACTACAAACTAGTAGGTACAACTGTAGATCCAACAACTGGAAATGTAATCCACGTGTTCACTCCTACACCAGTTGTCAACAAGGTAACTGAGTGGGTTGACACAGAAGGTAATGTCTTAAAACCTAAAGAAGAAGGAGTTAAAGATCCAGGTAAAGTACCAAGCTACAAACTAGTAGGAACAGTTACAAACCCAGAAACTGGAAAAGTAACACACATCTTCAAACCAACAACATCTGACCAACCTTCTACAGTATGGGTAGACGTAAATGGTAACCCATTGAAACCAACTGTACCAGGAACTGAAGAAGCTGGAACTGTGCCTAAGTACAAACTCGTAAGAACAGTTACAAATCCAGAAACTGGTGATGTCATCCACGTATTTACTCCTGCACCTGTTGTCAACAACGTAACTGAGTGGGTAGATGTAGATGGTAACGTTATCCGTACGAAAGAAGATGGTTCACAACCAGCAGGAAAAGTGCCAAACTATGAACTAGTTGGAACAGTGAAAGATCCAGAAACTGGAAAAGTACTTCACATCTTCAAACCAGCAACTAAGAACCCAGTAACGGTATGGGTAGATATAAATGGTAAACCATTAAAACCATTAGCAGAAGGAAGTAACCCAGCTGGAGAAGTACCAGGGTACGAATTAGTAGGAACAAAAGTTGATCCAGAAACAGGAAATCTTCTACACGTATTCAAACCTAAAGGTTCTGCAACACCAGGAATAAACCCAGGAACACCAGGAACACCGGGAACAAACCCAGGAATGCCAGGTCAAAATCCAGGAACTCCAGGAACTCCTGCAAACCCAGAAAAACCAATGGATCCAAATGCCCCAGCTAATCCAGCAACACCGGCTAATCCATCTGCTCCAGCAACTCCAACTATGCCATCAGCACCAGTAAATGGTGAAGCACCACAAGCTGCAGCAGCTTCATCAGAAGCTAAAGGACAAGCTGAACTTCCAAACACTGGTACAGAAGACAATGCTAGCCTAGCAGCACTTGGACTTTTAGGTGTCTTGAGTGGATTTGGACTTGTTGCTCGCAAGAAAAAAGAAGACTAATTTGAATTAGATTTTCTGATAAGAATAAGGAGTAGGATATCATATCCGCTCCTTTTTCTGTTGTTCTATAAAGAAATCTGATTTTATGGCCATTTTATTGCAGTTTACAAAGACTTTTTAAGGATTTTAATTGCATTTTCTTCAGTCTTACTTGTATAATGAATAAAAAAGTAAAAATAGTATTATGAAATAGAAATGGAAGGTAGAGGCCAACTTCTCCAGCAGTACAACGATTTATTATATACATGGAAGAGAAGTCTTCTGAATTACTAAAGACAACTCTTTGATACTTCGTCAGTTTTTGGTACAATAGTACAAATTTACAAGAGGTGATCTATGATTTAGCAACACACGATTCCCATTTTAGAGTTTGACAACAAGTCACGTGACCTGATCATTTTTAAAAAAGTGAAGCAAAAGTCTTGCTTTTCTTTTTATTTGTGTTATACCTGTTCTTGTATCAGATACAAGACATATAAAGGGGTTTTTATGGATACGAAATTTTCAGTAGCCTTGCACATCCTAACCATGATTAGTGAGAGTAAGGAAACCTTAAGTTCACAAGCACTGGCTGAGAGCGTTGGGACCAACGCTAGTTATATTCGTAAGGTGGTTGCCTTATTGAAAAATGCTGGACTGATCCAGTCTCAGCAAGGAAAAACGGGCTACCAACCTAGTAAATCGCCAAAGGACATCACCTTACTTAACATTTATTTTGCCACACAAGAAGTCAGCCACATCAGCTTATTTCCCGTCCATCAAAATAGCAATCTGGATTGCCCAGTGGGAAAACATATCCAAGCTGCCGTTTCGCCACTATTTGCTAGTGCTGAAGCTCAACTTGAGAAGGAACTAGCTCACCAAACCTTAGAAGATGTCATTGACAATCTTTATAAAGAAGCCAAACAAAAACGAAACTGATTTGCATGCAGATCAGTTTTAAAACGACCATACATGTATCTTTATCAGATACAACAAAAATAGAAAAGAGAAGACAATGAAAGCCGCACAACATACTACTTATAACAAAAAGAATATCACACTGAATATCACAGAAGTCGCTAAACAAAGTATTACAGACAAACAAGTCTTGGTCAAAGTCACCGCAGCTGGTGTCAATCCTCTGGATAACATGATTTCCCGAGGAGAGGTCAAGATGATTGTTCCTTACAAACTCCCACAAACTGCAGGAAATGAAGTGGTCGGTATCATTGAAGAGACCGGCACACAAGTCAAAAACCTCAAAGTCGGTGACCGAGTTTTTGGACGTCTCCCACTTGACCATATTGGTGCCTTTGCCGAGTATGTAGCCGTAGACAGTCAGTCTCTAGCCAAAGTTCCAGATTATCTATCTGACGAAGAAGCTGCTGCTGTTCCGCTTACTGCCTTGACTATCATGCAAGCCCTAGACCTCATGGGAGCTCAAGCTGGCAAAACCATCTTTATCTCTGGTGGTACAGGTGGTGTCGGGGGTATAGCCATTCCAATTGCCAAGGCTAAAGGTTTGACAGTCATCACTAATGGGGCTGGAGATAGTGCTGAGCGTGTATTGAACCTAGGAGCAGATCGCTTTATCGATTACAAAACAGAGGATTATACAAAAACTATTAGCCAGGTTGATTATGTCCTCGATACCCTTGGGGGCGCTGAGACTGAAAAACAAATGTCTATCATGAAAAAAGGTGGTCAGCTTGTGTCCCTTCGTGCTATGCCAAATGGTGACTTTGCCAAACGGATGAACCTGCCAAAATGGAAACAGATCCTACTTGGACTAGCTGGTCGTAAATTTGATAAGATGGCTGACAAATACGGCGTTCACTACCATTTTATCTTTGTAGAAAGCAATGGCGCTCAATTACAAAAGGTAGCCGACCTCTTTAGCAAATTAGAAATCAAACCATCTATCGATACAGTCTATCCATTTGAAGAAGTAAATAGCGCCTTAGACAAGGTCGCTAATGGGCGCTCACGTGGAAAAACAGTCCTCAGCTTTAAGAAATAAAAAGGAAAACACAATGTCATATCTTACAAGTAAAACTCAATACATCGCTGTTCAAGGAAATCAAATTGCTTATCGCGAACTCAGCAAAGGCGAATCAAAATTACCTCTTCTGATGCTGGTCCATTTGGCAGCAACTCTCGATAACTGGGATCCAAAACTATTAGACTTAATTGCTGAAAAGCACCATGTCATTGTAGTCGATCTTCCTGGTGTTGGAGCCAGTCAAGGAAAAGTGGCTCCGACTATACCTGGAATGGCTGAGCAGACAATTGACTTTGTAAAAGCGCTTGGTTACGATAAAATCAACCTCCTCGGTCTTTCTATGGGAGGTATGATTGCTCAAGAAATCATCCGAATAAATCCTACTCTAGTGAGCCGTTTGATTTTGGCTGGAACAGGACCTCGAGGTGGAAAAGAGGTCGATAAGGTAACAGGGAAAATATTTAACTATATGTTTAAAGCGGGACTCGAGCGTATCGATCCTAAACGCTATATCTTCTATAATCATGATGAACAAGGGAAAATCGAAGCTTTGAAAGTCCTAGGACGAATGGGTATGAGAACAAAGGAATTTGCGGACAAAGACATGAGTGTGCCTGGTTTCTTGACTCAACTCAAAGCTATTAAACGTTGGGGGAAAGATCCTCAAGACGACCTAAAATTTATCACTCAACCAACCTTAATCGTCAACGGGGATAAGGATATGCAGGTTCCAACAGAAAATTCTTATGATATGCATGAGAAAATAAAAGAAAGTAAACTCATCATCTATCCAAATGCTGGTCACGGTTCAATCTTCCAATATGCAGACGAATTTTCAACAGAACTAATAGCTTTCTTAGAGGACTAAGATGATCAAAACGGTTCTGATTACAGGTGCTACTGACGGTATTGGTAAACATTTGGCAAAGAAACTGGCCAGTGAAGGGCATCAGGTCATCCTTCATGGTCGAAATCCTCAAAAACTGGAGTTGGCGCTTCAAGAGGTTCGGGGAGTTTCCTTGAGAGCTAGAGTTTCTAGTTACTTGGCAGATTTTTCAAAATTAGACGATGTTTATCGATTTGTGGAGGAAATAAAGCGAGACTTTCAACGTATCGATGTCTTGTTTAACAATGCAGGCCTGTATGCAGGAAAAGACCGAAAAGCGAGTGCTGAAAATGTCGAGTTGACATTTATGTTATCCGTTCTGGTTCCCTACATTTTAACAACTGAGCTAAGTCCCTTGTTAGAAAAAGCGGCTGACGGCCGTGTCATTAATACTTCTTCCTATATGCATCATTTTGCCAAGGTCAAGGATTTGGACTTTGAATTTGAGAAAGAATACAATCCAGGATTGGCCTATAATAATTCCAAGCTCTACACCATCTGGATGACACGTTATTTGGCAAGGGAATTCTTTTTAAAAGCTTCAAACATCACCATCAATGCCTATCATCCCGGCTTGATTTCAACTAACTTAGGGAATGATTCCAGTGATGAAAAGACGAAAAAGTCTCTCTTTGGACGCCTGATGAAGTCTCTGTCAAAAGATTTAGATCAGGGAATTGAAACAGGATATTATCTCACCTTATCAGAGGAAGTCAGGGGCTTGACAGGCTACTACTTTGATGAAAAGAAAGTCAAGTCTGTATCTGAAAAAGGATATACATTTGAAAAAGCACAGAAATTAATGGATTACTGCCAAAATAAGGTCAAAATGTTTAAAGAAAAGCAGGATGTTTAATTTCTTATTTATTTCGTAACTACCAAAAAACTCAAGTTTTCATTGATAAAACTTGAGTTTTTCTTAGATGAGGGCTAATAAAATGGTAAGAATCAGAGCGATTCCAATCCGAATGACATGGCGGGCTGGATTGAAGTTTTTTGTGCTTGCCATTCCAATAGGCTCCGTAGCAAATCAACCCACAGCCAATCATCCAAAGAGATAGTGTGACAATCGACAAAAAGAAGTAGAGAATGAGAGAGAAGGTCGCAAGGCTACTTCCTAGAAAAAGTAGGTAAATTCCAAGGGTCTTCTTGCCCTTTTTAATTCGGAAACGCTGACTAATAAATGAAGAAGGGCAAAAGCAAGGGCCAAGAAAGCTGTGAAAAAGCTGAGAAGAATGGGGAGAAGCATAGTTTTCCTTTTTATGATACATGATGTAAAGTCGCACCTTAGTTAGAAGCGACGTTTAAAATCTCCAAATAAAATTGGACCACTTCCTGTTCGCTATAGGATTTTCCTTTTTTTAGCCACCAGCTGAGAGTTTCAATGAAGTGGCTGACGACCAGGTGCTTGAGATAGGAGTGAGGAATGTTGGAGTGTGAGTGAATCAGTTCATCAGCGACCATCGGGTAGACATCATGTTCTAGCTCTTTGCGCAGTTGCCGGATAAAATAATCGTTTTTGGAGAGCAAGAGACTGGTCACATGGTCCTGATTTTTCTTGAAATGCTGAAAGATATGGGCCAGGTAGTCATGAGTAGAGAGTTGATTATTGCGCTCAAAGAGGTGGTGAAAGAGCTTTTGGCAGAGTTCATCCAGCAATAATTCCTTACTTTCGTAATGACTATAAAAGGTCGAGCGCCCGACGTCGGCTAAATCAATGATTTCCTGAACCGTGATAGTCTCGTAGTCTTTAAGGTTGAGTAATTGTAAAAAAGCATTATAGATAGCTTTTCGAGTCTTTGTAATGCGACGATCTTGTGCAGTCATATGGACACTATGAACAAACTGTTCAGTAACATACACAGCGAACGGTTTGCCCCTATCCTTTCTGTTGATAGTATTGGATAATAGATAATGAACATGATGTTCATGAATCTATTATAACAAAGGAAGTAATATAATGAAGACAAAACGTGCGGTTTGGTTAGCTTTTTTCTTAAATCTAAGCTTTGCCATTGTTGAGTTTATTGCGGGTGGAATTTTTGGTTCCAGTGCGGTTCTCGCTGATTCAGTCCATGACTTTGGTGATGCAATCGCCATTGGCATTTCGGCTTTACTAGAGAGCATTTCCAATCGGAAAGAGGACAGCCATTACACCTTGGGCTACAAGCGTTTTAGCCTCTTAGGTGCTATGGTGACCGCTGTGATTTTGATGACAGGGTCTGGTGTGGTGATTTTGGAAAATATGGTCAAACTCTATCACCCACAACCGGTCAACGATGAGGGAATTCTCTGGCTAGGAATCATATCCATCAGCATAAATGTGCTGGCGAGTCTCGTCATTCGCAAAGGGCAGACCAAGAATGAATCTATTCTCAGCCTGCACTTTCTGGAAGATACCTTGGGGTGGGTGGCTGTCATCCTAATGGCCATTGTTCTCCGATTTACCGACTGGTATATTCTGGATCCGCTCTTATCTCTTGCCATTTCCATCTTTATTCTGTCCAAAGCCATTCCACGTTTTTGGAGCACGCTTAAGATTTTCCTCGATGCCGTTCCAGAAGGAGTGAATATACAGAAGATCAAGAAAGATTTGGCAGAGTTGGACCATGTTGCTAGTATCAATCAGCTCAATCTCTGGACTATGGATGGTTTGGAGAAAAATGCTATTGTTCATGTTTGTCTGGAGCATGTCAAACATATGGAGGTTTGTAAAGAGTCTATCCGAAACTTGCTCCAAGAGAGGGGCTTTCAAAATGTCACCATCGAAGTTGATGAAGACTTGGCAACTCACCGATCTCACAAGCGGAAGATTGAAGAGTTTTAAATAAGATGCAGATTTTTCACTATATTTTATGATTTTGAAAACAAAAGATAAATTTGATGATATCTATGT
>OKVV01000661.1_pt1 | contig 16912 bp, 17 predicted proteins | sample 1606871 | NCBI WGS metagenome assembly OKVV01 (sample SAMN03281011, study PRJEB24777) | human gut metagenome | isolation source: fecal sample PR176 from 1 month old male Indian infant, caesarean delivered... | place: Singapore | collected 2006-01-13
AAAAATTATTAATTAGTATTGATTTTCTCCCATCTTAGTGTTTAAATTATTATATAAAATCAAATTGAAATTTAATCGAAAAGTTATATAAATGAATTTAAAATCGGAGGAATACTTATGGAAAATAATAATGTAAATCCAGAAATAATGGATAAATTAACTAAGGTTTGTATTTGCAAAGCAATTTCTAGAGCAAAGATTAAAGATGCTATAAGAGATGGTGCTAGAACAATGGATGAAGTTAAAAAGGCAACTGGTGCTGGAACTGGCTGTTGCGGTGGTTCTAGATGTGTATTTAAAATACAACAATTAATCGAACAATATAATAATGGTGAATACAAATAAATTCCTAGAATTAAATCTTCTATAATGCAGAAACTAATTGTGTTATAGGAAGGAGGAATTTATATGAAACAAGAAAAGAGCGCAACTAATAATCAATGGGTTTCAACTCCAGTAGAATCAAAAGGTGATGCTACTTGCAGTAAAGAAAAGACTGCTGGTAACAATCAATGGACATCAACTAACAAAAACCCAATTGACAACAAATAAAATTAAGACTATTGCATAATTGATTTTAAATCATTTTTGTAATAGTCTTTTTTATTATGTTAAATTTGTTCTTATTTTTTTAATCAAGCTATTGATTCTAGTCATATTATTATTCTTACAGAAGTTATATGTTATTAGTATAGTAAATAACTAATTTGAGGTGAGCTTTATGGAAAGAGAAAAAATAAATTTATTTGAAAAAACTGATTCAGTTAAAAATTTAGTAGTAAAAAATGATAGTTTTATGTCTATATATTTAAACTGTAAGGTAGGCGAAGGATTACCAAATCATACTCATAAGAAAATGGCTCAATTATTAGTCTTTGAGGGCAAATTAAAAGTTGAATTTGAAGATGGTGGAAAATATGAACTATTACCAGGTGAATTGCTTTCATTTGATTCAAGAGTTATGCATAACGTAGTTGCATTAGAGCCTACTAAAGCTTTAGTAACAGTAGGTCTTTAATTTAATATAAAAAAAAGCTACAGGCACTTTTTGTATCTGTAGCTTTTTTATTTTATTTATTATTTATGTTCTTCACAATATTTTTCCATAGAATCTGCAACCACCTTAGCTTGTGCTACAGCTTGAACTACAGTCTTAGCCCCTGTAACAACATCTCCTGATGCAAATACACCTTCTTTAGTAGTACTTCCGTCTACATCAGTTATAACAAGTCCCCATTTATTTGTTTCAAGTTTTTCAGTACTTGAAACTATATATGTTCTTGGTTCTTGGCTTATTGCAACTATAACAGAATCACACTTTATAAACTCTTCCTGACCATCTAAAGTTTTTGTTTGTATTCTTCCATCAACTTCTACATTTTCAGTTTTAACAACTTTAATTCCGTCTTCTAATATTTCAACTGGAGCTTTAAATAAATCAAATTCAACTCCGTCTTCTTTTGCTTCTTCAATTTCTTTTTTAGTTGCAGTCATTTGATCAAAATGCTTTCTATAAACTATGCATACTTCTTTAGCTCCGTTTCTCTTTGCAGTTCTTGCAGCATCCATAGCAACATTACCTGCTCCAATAACGCATACCTTTTCTCCTAAATCATATACATCTGGTGCTTTTAAGTAATCAATAGCATAATGAACATTACCTAAGGTTTCACCTTTTATATTTAGCTTCTTAGCATTCCACACACCAGTACCGATAAATATTGCCTTATATCCGTCTTCAAATAATCTATCTAGCGTTATAACAGAACCTATCATTATGTTAGGTCTTATCTTAACTCCAAGTTCAACTAGCTTTTCTGATATTTTATCAACTATTTTGTTTGGAAGTCTATATTCTGGTATTCCGTATCTTAATACTCCCCCGATTTTTTCATGTGCTTCAAATATTGTAACTTTAAACCCTCTCTTAGCTAGTATAAATGCAATTGTTATTCCAGCTGGACCTCCGCCAACTATTGCTATTCTATCCTTATTAGCTTCTGGTTTTTCAAATTTTACACTATCTAGGTATTTTAATGACAACTCTTCCTCCATCTCATAGAAATGGATTGGTTCTCCTTTAATTCCCCTAATACAATTTCCCGCACATTGGTCTTCATGAGGACAAACAATAGAGCAAACTGCTGAAAGAGGATTATTTTCAAATAATATTTTTCCTGCTTCCTCAAATTTTTCTTCTCTATATAATTTTATTATCTCTGGGATGTCAGTACTTATAGGACATGCTGCCTTGCATCTTGCATTTTTACATACTAAACATCTATTTGCTTCCTCATTTAAAAATAAATTCATAATTTCCTCCTAATACCTACTCTCTTTTGTTAATCTTTTATATAATATATTATCTATTTAGGAAAAAAACAAGTACTTTTATAATTATTTTATTTCCATAAGTTTTATATGTACTTATGTTATAATCTTAAAAGAATTAATTTGAAAGGAGCTAATTTAAATGGCTAGTAAATTCTACTTACATAAATTGAGCAAAAGAGCAAAGGCAGAACAAGGTAGACCTTGGATATATACAGACGAAATTAAAGAATATGATGGTGATTATCAAAATGGAGATATAGTTGAAGTTTATAATCATAAGCATTACTTCATAGGTAAAGGGTACATAAATGATGCAAGTAAAATTGCAATTAGAATAATGACAAGAGATGTAAATGAAGAAATAAATGAAGAGTTCTTTAAGAAAAGATTTAAAGCTGCATGGGATTATAGAAAAACTGTAATTGACACTTCATCTTGCAGATTTATATTTGGTGAGGCTGACTTCTTACCTGGACTTACAGTTGATAAATTTGAAGATTACTATGTAATTCAAATATCAACACTTGGAATGGATAAATATAGAGATATAATCGTTAAAATATTAGTCGAAGAATATGGTGCTAAGGGAGTTTATGAAAGAAGCGACCTTAAAACTAGAGAAATTGAAGGACTTGAGCAAACTAAAGGTTTCTTAACTGAACCATTTGATACTAACATTCAAATAATAGAAAATGGTGTTAAATATATTGTAGATTTAGAAAATGGTCAAAAAACTGGTTTCTTCCTAGACCAAAAAGAAAATAGAAAAGCTATCCATAGAATATGTAAAGATAAAGACGTATTAGATTGCTTTACTCATACTGGATCTTTTGCACTTAATGCTGGAATCGCAGGCGCAAAATCAGTTCTTGGTATTGATGTATCTCAACATGCTGTTGATTGTGCAACAAGAAATGCTGAAATAAATAATCTTCAAGATACAGTTAAATTTGAATGTCATAACGCTTTTGATGTTTTATCATCATGGTCAAAAGAAGGCAAAAAGTTTGATGTTGTTATATTAGATCCACCAGCATTTACAAAATCAAGAGATACAGTAAGTGGTGCAAAGAGAGGTTATAAAGAAATTAACCTTAGAGGACTAAAGATGGTTAAAGAAGGTGGATACTTTGTTACATGCTCATGTTCTCACTATATGTCTGAAGAATTATTAAAAGAAACTATAGCTCAAGCTGCACACGATGCACATAGAACATTAAGACAAATAGAATTTAGAACACAATCATCAGACCATCCAATTCTTTGGAATTCTGATGAATCTTACTACTTAAAGTTCTTTGTATTTCAAGTAGTTTAATAACATTTGCACATATTCAATATTATTCACATATACTTATTATATGACTCATAATGTTAACTTAAAATCCATTGATTATAATTCTTAATAGGCATATAATTTAATCATAGCGTGACGGAAAACAATTATTAATAAATATTTATTGTGTGTAATGCGTGATATTAAAAGGAGTGAATAATTATGAAGAGTTTAAAAGGAACAGAAACAGCTAAAAATTTAATGAAATCATTCGCAGGTGAATGCCAAGCCAGAACAAGATATACTTATTTTGCTAGTAAAGCAAGAAAAGATGGATATGTTCAAATTTCTAACATATTTATGGAAACTGCTGAAAATGAAAAGGAACATGCAAAGAGATTTTATAGTTTCTTAGAAAATGACTTCCAAGGGGAACCTTTAAAGATCGAAGCAGAATATCCAGTAGAATACCCAACTGATACAAAGACAAATCTTTTATATGCTGCTGAAGGAGAACATGATGAAAATTCAAATCTTTATCCTACATTTGCAAAAGTAGCAGAAGAAGAAGGATTCCCTGAAATTGCTGCATGCTTTAGAATGATTACAATTGCTGAAAAAGCACATGAAAAGAGATATAGAAAATTAGCAGCTAACATAGAAAACGGAACAGTATTTAAAAAGGATGAAACTATTCTTTGGAAATGCGATAACTGTGGATTTATATTTGAAGGCGCTCAAGCTCCAGCTAAATGCCCAGCTTGCTTACATCCACAAGCATTCTTCGAAGTATTTAAAGAAAACTACTAAAAAAAATAGAGGAATTATCCTCTACCATTGTAAAAAGGGTCAATCTCAAATCTATTTTGAGATTGACCTTTTCTTTATTTTAAAATACGTCCACCTTTATATTCTGGAACTATTTTTGTAATATCTTTTTGCATTGCATAATGTATATCTTCCATTAAACCTAAATCCTTCATAACTCCATAATGTCTTGCACTATGTATAAAGCTTTCTATTGAAGGATTGCTTTCATATATATAGTTTGCAGTTTTAGCTATATCAGTTAAATCTACCTTATTAGTTAATTTTAACATTTCATTTATTATATATCCTGAACAAATAAAATCATCCATAGAGAATTCTCCATTAGTTCCTGCATTAACTATACATACATCATCGCCAAGTTCAATTAATTTCTCTGCAACAGCCTTTCCGTTTATCATAGCTCCAACAAATATTCTTTTTGCTTCTGTACATTCAGTTAATGTTCTTGTTCCATTTGTTGTTGTTATAATAACTGTTTTATTGTCTACAGTATCCTTTGTATACTCTAGTGGTGAATTGCTTAAATCAAAGCCTTCTATCTTCATGGCTTTTCTTTCTCCACCAAGAACATAACTATCCCTCTTTAATGTTTCACCTTTATTTAAAGCCTCATCAATAGTTAGATATGGAATTACTTCTTTGCATCCATTCATAAAAGCTGTTGTTATAACTGTCGTAGCTCTTAGCATATCAATAACTACTACATTTTTATTCTTAATTTTACTTTCCTGTATATCATCTGCTGAAATAATGATATCTATCTTCATAAAAATCTCCCCATCCTTTACTTTCTGTAAGGCAAATTATTTAAAATCTTTTCCTTGGTATATTTCATTATCAACTAAAGCTTTATCTATCGCGTTTAAAACTTCCCATTTTTTAAGACTCCACATTGGTCCTATTAAAAGATCTCTCGGTGCATCTCCTGTAAGTCTGTGTACAACCATATCTTCTGGAATCATTGCAATTGACTTACAAATTAAATCTATATAGTCGTCTTGAGATAAAAATTCAAGCTCTCCTCTTTCATATAATTTAACCATAGGTGTATGCTTCATTAAGTGCAATAAATGAAATTTTATACCCTTTGAACCTGAGTGTGCTATGTAATCTACACTTCTAAGCATATCTTCTTTAGTCTCTCCTGGAAGACCAAATATACAATGTGTTACAAAGTCTATATTTCTTTCCTTTAGCCTTCTTATCGCATCCTCATAAACTTCTAATTTATATCCTCTGTTTATTTTTCTTGCCGTTTCATCAGATACAGTTTGAAGCCCAAGTTCTACCCATACATAAAATTTCTTATTTATTTCTTCTAAAAGTTCTAAAACTTCATCTTGAAGACAATCAGGTCTAGTTGCTATTGCGATTGCAACAACACCCTCTTGCTTTAAAGCCTCGTTATATTTTCTTTTTAGCTCCTCTACAGGTGCATAAGTGTTAGTAAATGCTTGGAAATAGGCAATATACTTACCTTCCTTCCACTTTTTATTCATCATTTCTTTTATATCACAGAATTGCTTTGTTATTGATAATTCTCTATCACCTGCATAATCTCCAGATCCACTTTCGCTACAGAAAAGGCATCCGCCTTTACTTATAGTTCCATCTCTATTTGGACATGAGAATCCTCCATCTAGTGATATTTTAAATACTTTTTCCTTAAATCTATCTCTTAAAAAATAATTTAAACTATGATATCTTTTTCCATTCCATTCCTTAATCATATTTTCCTCCATAGTACTTTTAAAGAACCTTTTTCTTTTATAATATCATAAGTAAAAATTTATTTCTTCTATGCTAAATTATAACTTACTTAATTCTTCTTTATTTAAATCAATTGCATAGTCTCCTATAGCATTTTGATATATATCTTTAGCTCCACTTGAACTATTAACAGTTATAATTAATTTAGATTGACTTCCACCTTTATATGTAACTTCATATTTATCTATAGGAAATAATTTTTCAAAGTCTATATTTAAAGGTTCTCCATCTGGAGTTTTATAAATTTTTAATCCCATATTTTTGCCCTTCGTATACTGTACAATTAGCTCACTACCTTCTTCTGTAAACATCATTTTTTTTATAATACAATCTTTTAATATATCATATCCAATTATGTTTTGAGCTATAGGCTTTTCTACTATTTTTCTTAATTTATTTTCGTCTATTTGTTTACTGTCATCTTGAGCTAACATATTACTAGTAGATGCGAATGTTTGCTGTGCATCTTCTATCATCGCAATTCCTATAAAACTATCTTTTCCATTGTCTGTACTTAATGCAATTGTACCTCCTTTAAAGTCCATAGACATTACTCCAAATTTATCTTTTGGTACTGTAACCTTTTGAAGTGGAACTTTATCATCTTTAGTGTATAACTCTAATGGTAAATCTTTTAGTCTTAAAATTAAGTCACTATCACCAGTACCCTTATTAACACTCCTAAGTTCAGTATCCCTTTGATATATTTGTCTTAAGTTCTCACTTTTTATATCAGCTATTTTATATTCTTTTCCACTCTTTTCAACCTTTACTGTATATTGATCTAAATCTGCACCTTTATTTTTATTATTTAATCTTATAGTATTAAAAATTATATAAGCACTTTGACCAGTTTCAGTTAAATTGCCTGCTGAAAAAGCTATTATAGGTTCTTCTTCAATCTTTTTTACTTTATTATTAGCAGCAACACTAGGTGATGATATAGCATTTGCACCTTCTATATCATTTGATACAAGTCTTTGCATATAATCTAATGCTGTAAGCTTAGCTGTTTGAACATTAAACATACCATTAATATTCTGTCCATCATTATTCTTCGAACATCCTACTATAAAAATAATACATATAATAAAACCAATTAATAATCTCTTTCTTCTCAATCTTTTCTTCCTCCTTTTAATTTAATTCTTTTATAAAATTAGTTTTCCTTAGAAAATACAGCTTATTCATTTATAAATAGAATAAATCTTAAGTTTACTTTGTATATTTGTTAATAAGAATAATTTTAAGGAGGTTTATTTTGAAAAAAGAATGGTCAAAGGTTTTTCAAGTTGCAGTTGTCTTTATTGGAACAATTGTAGGTGCTGGACTTGCTTCTGGTAAGGAGATTTCTAATTTCTTTACATCATTTGGGCCTTTAAGTTTTATATGTATACTTTTTTGTGGAACATTTTACATTATAATAAGTAATATGATATCTAAGATTAGTATAAAATATGAGCTTGAATCCTATAGTGATGTAATAAATAAAATAAGTCCAAACTTTTTTGGAAAAATAACTGGTTTAATAACTACTTTTTATCTAATATGTAGTGCATCAATAATACTTGCAGGTAGTGGAGCTTTAATAAATCAGTTCTTTGGAATTCCCAAAATAGTTGGTTCAATAATTATGATTGTAATTGCTTTATTTTTCTTACTTCGTGGTACTGATGGATTAATAGAAGTTAATTCTTTTATAGTGCCAACTTTAATAATAACAATCTCTACAATTACAATTCTTTATTTTGTTTTGTGTGGAGATGTATTTTCTATTGAAAACATATTAAGCTTTACTCCAAAAAAAGAAAGTGGACTTGCTTTATCTACAATTCTTTATATGGGATATAATGTACTTTGTTTTTCTGGTGTTCTTGTTCCTTTAAGTACAAGGATTAAAAAAACAAAGACTATGACTTTAGGAGTATTCTTTGGAGCATTAGGACTTACTTTACTTTGCTTAATGATAAATTTACTTCTTACAGTAAATCAACCATATATATATGATTTAGAGATACCACTTCTTTTTGTTGCAAAGAGGTTTAGTCCAATCATTCAAGCATTACTTTTAATGGTTATTTTACTTGAGATGTTCTCAACTGAAGTATCAGATATATACTCCATAGCAAAAACTTTGGAAAAAACATTTAAGATTAGTTTTAAAAAGGGTGCATTATTAATCATATTAATAGCATTCCCTATCTCTCAAATAGGTTTTGGTAATTTAATTGCGACCCTTTACCCACTATTTGGTTTATTAAGCTTAATCTTTATTTCGCAAAGTATTTACTTCTATTTTAAAAATAGAAAAGTTTTAAATAATCAAAAATAAGAGTCTGACTTTCAGACTCTTATTTTTATTATCTTAATTCTGCTATTCTAGTTACTCCAACGTATACTTCAGATATCTTGTACCAAGTTGCAAAATCTACTATGCCTGATTGTGGTAACTTAAATATACTTTGGAATACTTTAACTTGTTGTGAAGAACTATTTCCAAATATCCCGTCTACAGCTACCTTAGGTATTAATGGATAATTATCGGCTATCCTATTTAAAAATTCTTGAATCGAACGTACTGGTTCTCCTCTAGAGCCAATTGTTAGGGCAAATCCTGGATAAGACTTTGGACTTCCTTTTACTTGCTCAGCTGTTGCTAATTCTATATCAGTTCCATAATATCTAGTTAATATATTAAATGGTGCGACACCCTGATCTCCTAATGCTTTACTTCCCCATTGACTAAGCCATTCTGGGCAAGTAACATTTTTACCATCACAATATTGAGTTAAAAGTGGTTGCTTTCTTCCTATTCTTCTTACATATGTTGAAAATATTTCATCAACAATATTACTTATATTTTCATAAATATTTCTACCAAAAGAGAATGCATGATCATAAGCTGTTGAATTTGTAATATCAAAATTCTTCCCTTTAGATCTGTACCATTCTGTATATATTCTATTTAATGTAAATGAGATAATACAAAATGCATTTGCAGTTATTGTACTTCTAGACCAAGTTGAATATATTTCACTTGAAGCAACATTTTTAATATATTCCTTAAATGGTACTGTACGATTTGGGCCTGGTGAATTAGGTCCTCCTTCATGAACTACTATAAATTCTGGTATTACAGGCTTAGGTAATACAACCCCACTAGATGGTGGTGGAAGTAATTTATCTACTTCCTCTGGTATTTTATTCGGAAAGTTTCCAAACAGTCTATTATCAGGTATTTGTATTATTTCTGCTCTGCTACTTCTAGTATTTGATGTTTCTACTAAGTTACATCTTTGATATGCTGTTTCTCTAGGGAAAATTTGACATCCTTTAATTGTAAGTGGATCAAACCCATCCCTATTTATAGTTATATCACATAGACTATAAGGTCTAACTTCACTTTGAGGTGTTTGAGAATATTGAAAATCTGGCGCATCTAACTGTATAGGTTGTGTAAGACCTGATGAGTCAGTGACTAAATCAAATTCCATAGGTTGAGGATTTGGAGATTCTGTTTGAACCACTGTTGCCTTGGTTCCATCTACAGGTATGAAGGCATCTCCATTAAAACATTGAATTATTAAATTTCCTTTTTCAGCCATAATCTACTCCTTAACATTACTTTTATAATCAATTTATGCATAATATAATTTATTTGTGCTTTAATTATCACGTCTTCTTATAAATAAATTATCTATATAAAATTCAGTATCTATTTTCTTAGGTAATTCTAATTCTCTGCTTCTAGTACTTTCAAATATTCCTCTTAAGCTTAATATTCCATATCCCCATTCCCTATTTGGATAAATTTCTCCTTCTCTCTTTTGGGTTCCTCTTATTATATAAGTTCTCATTTTTACAGAATACATATCTGGGTCATTTTCATCTACTATTCCCCATTGAAGTAATAGTGCACATATTCCAGCAAGAACAGCTCCTGCAATAGATGCACCACTAGCTATTTTAGTTTGACCACCTGGTGCTAGTACTAATGCATTAACTCCTCCAGCAACAACATCCGGCTTAACCCTTCCATCTCTAGTATTTCCCCTACCAGATGCTCCAACTGTCGCATTATTATTTTGATTATAAAATCCTGCCACAAGTATTCTTTGGCTTGTTGAAGGTAACATAGTTGTTGTATATTGATTTGAATTTAGGAATTTAGTATCTCCTTCTAATAATTCTCTCTGAGGAATCCAAGCATTATAATTTCCATCAACTACATATTCTCCTATTAATTTAAATTGCCATATTCCTTCCCTTAGGTTGCTCATCCTTATAATGATAAGTTCATCACCGCTTATTTCTTCTGGTATCAAATACTGTATTTTCATAATTGTTCCTTCAAATACAAATTTAATTGTTTCTACTTCTTGTAATTTTGCTGGTATATATTTTATAACTTCCCCAGATGGTGATGTTATTGATAGTGCTACTTTATCAGGTTTATTGCACCATATTTGCATAATCAACTCTTTCTGTAAATTTGATGCTAAAAGTTCAATATTTTTAGTATCTCCAGTTGCACTTAATGTTCCTGTTGTATGGGTATCTGTATTTCCTTCATTACCTGTAGAAGTAACTACTACAAGACCTCTTCTCTTAGATACATCATCAATATACCTTTCAACTATTGCAGTACCATCATGTCCACCTATATTATTACCAAGAGGAATATATATAACAACTGGCTGATTAAGCCTTAAGCCTTCCCCAAGAATATATTTTATTGCTAATAAAATATCTACATTTTCATATCCTATTACATTTTCTTTAGTAACTCCAAAATCTCTTAAATATCTTCTAGATGCTTGTTTTAATTTAACAATACAAAGATCACAATCTGGTGCAGCTCCAATAAATCTAGGATCTATTCCTCTTCCAGCAATAAGTCCTGCGATCATAGTTCCATGTCCAATTTCATCTCTACTATTAACTATAGTGTATGGGTCCCCTCCAGCCATTCCAACTCTTATAGCTTCATCTATTTGCTCTGGATAAAAATTTGTACCGTAGAAATTTATATTTCCGCCTCCGACACTTTGATCCCATATAGACACTATTCTAGTAGTATTATCCTCTCTCATAAATTCTTTACTCATATAGTCAATACCAGTATCTATTATTCCAACTAATACTCCTCGTCCATTGAGATTTAAGTAGGGATTGTTATGGAACAAAGTCGCTCCTGATGCTTCAACAGGACTTATATCAGTTAGTGTATATACTGGTGATGATTCAACGTGAACTATTACTGTCTTATTATCCCTTATTATCTGATCAATTCTATCTGCTGGCGCCTCTATTATCGCAAAATTTTCATCGAGCTTATTAACAATTAATCCTGGAGTAATACTAGCTACTTCATCAATATTACCTGCATACTCTACAATTCTTCTTACAGTTCCATTCTGCTGTCTAGATTCATTATTATCATTTTCATTCTCCTGACTAGGCTCACTATCATCATTTTTATTCTTCTGCCTAGACTTACTATCATCATTTCTAAAAATAGCTGGAGTCTGAGGTACATTTAATATTAACCTAACTAGTTCTAAAGCATCATAAGCACAAACTTTTCCATATCCCCATAATGGATTTGGATAAATTAAATTTACTCTATCTCTATTCGCTCCTCTAACCAGATAATTTTTTAATCTTTCTCCATATAAGAATCTATCATTATTTTTAAGAATTCCCCATTGCATCATAAGTGCTGCAATTCCAGTAACATGAGGTGTAGCCATTGAAGTTCCACTTTTAGTATCAAAGCTTCTATTTGGTATAGGCGCCCTTATATTTTCCCCTGGCGCAACTATATCAGGCTTAGTATCACCAAGTTCTACATTTTCTTTACCTCGTCCACTAAAACTTGATATTGTATTAGTAACATAATTATAACTACCTACAGATATAACATTTTGTACAGTTGCCGGTATTCCTAATGTATTATATAGTGTTGGCCTTAGAAATTTCGTATCCACATTAAGACCTTCTGCAATAGGAATCCACAAGTCATATTCTCCACCATAATTATTTCTCAATCTTAAAGTTATTTTCCATTCTCCAGGAATCAAATAAGTTGACCCTGCAATTATACTTATTAAGACTTCGCCAAGTAAGTCAAATGGCTTTGGTCCAGTCATAAAGAATATTACTCTATCTGCATCTAAAAATGCCTCATTTAACCCTTCTCTTATTTCTATTTCTCCAGTTGATATTCCAGTTGAATTAGTTATTTCTATACTTATTCTTGATAACACTTCATGGTATAGCGATATTTGAAGTGATGTCTCATCATCAGCAATATTTAATGCTATAGTCTGTGTGCTCCTAAGTTCTCCTGATACATGATGTGATGCTGCACCCTCATTACCAGCTGCAATACACATAGTTATTCTTTCTAAATCACATACAGTACTAATATATTTTTCTAAAAGTGAGCTTCCATTATGTGCTCCATCATTAGTGCTTAAACTTAAATTAACAACAAGAGGCATATTTAGTTCCTTACCTTTATCTACTAAAAATTTAAGGCCTCTCATTACTTGAGTACTTAATGCAAATCTTCCTCTAGTCGATTTGACCATTATAATTGAACTTTTTGGTGCAACTCCATAATCCGATGTAGGTATAGCTCCACCAGCACATGCTATTCCAGCTACATGAGTACCATGCTCAATAATATCATTTGATGGCACTATACTAAATGGATCATTGCTCCTTAATGCCTCATTAATTTGAGTTTTATTGTACACAGCTCCATTTAAACTAAGGTCATAAATATATTCTATTCTAGTTGTTCCATCATCTAATCTAAATGCTGGATGAGTATAGTCTATTCCAGTATCAATGAAGCCTATTAACATTCCCTCACCAAGTAATTCAAAACTGTTTTGCGCTCTTTGTACACAAGCTGCTCTATTACTACCACTATCAGATGTATATAATGATTTTGGAAGTTCAATATATCTTATACTATCTACATTTGCTAAATCTCTTAACTTATCCACAGGTATATTAGCAATTCCGTATCCATATCCTAAATCTTCATATGTTCCTCCCAAGTTATCCACAATTTGTGATATATTGTCCACATTATCCCCAGTTAATATTGAAACTTCTATAGTATTTTGTTCACTTAATCCATTCTTACTAAAGTAGTTTAATCTATTTATCATATCATCAGTTAAAGATCTATATAGTTCTAAATAAGTATCTAACTTACTTTCCACTAAGTTTTCACCTCGAAATTATATTTCTCCTACAATATCTTATGACTGTTTATAAATTTGGATAATAAAAAAAGTCACTTAATTACTTAAGTGACTTTTTATTAATTAAAGTTTTATTTCTACTGATTCTAGTTTAGCTATAACTTTAAGATTTCTAACTTCTAGAGTTTCTGTCATCATACTTCCTCTATTACTCATAAGAAGTACCTTTGAATTATCTAATTTCTTAACTTCTCTTATTTTAGTTTCTCCTTTGTAATTTACAAGGTAGAAACCATTTTGAGTAAGCTCAGTTACTAAATATCCAAATACTAAATCTCCTTTTAGCATTCTAAATCCGCTCATTTCATCATCTGAAACCTCAATATATAATACCTTGTCTTGAGGATGTCCAAGAACCTTATTAGAATGAATAGGAAGTTCTTTGTGTCCCTTTATATTTTTTAAATTATAATCATATATTGGAACATTTTTAAGTACAGAAGAGAATGCATTTTCCCAAACCTCATTTGCTTTATTATCCTTTTTGAAGTTTTTAGTTAATTCTCTTTGTGCCTTTTTTTCTTCCATTAAATCTTCATCAGTTACTACCATACTTATATCATTTAAATCAGTATTTAATATTTTTGAAGCTTTATTTATAAAAGATTCTTGTGCTATCTTTCTTCCAAGTTCAACTTCATTTATATACTTTTCTGAAACACCAAGCTTTTTAGCTAATACTTTTTGAGGAATATTAGCTTTAAGTCTTGCTTCTTTTATTCTTTCTCCAACTCTACTCAAGGTTACTTACTCTCCTTTTGGTTTTTAGCATACCATTCTCTTTCTTCAAGTAAATGTCCTAATAAATATCTAAATGACCAGTTACGTGAAATTGGTGTTACAACCGCAAGTACACCGCCTTTAACAGCGCTTCTTATCTTCTTGATTGATGCACTAACTTCTTTATCTGAGAAGCCATTAAATAATATAGCTTTCTCATTCATTCCGTCAACTATTTCAATAACCTCTTCATTTAACTTCCCACTTGCTATTTCGTGAACTTTTAAATCCACCATTTCTGGTTTTATTTCTATAACCTTAGATATTAATCTTAATGAATTTATCTCATCTTTTGATAATCCATACACTAATAATGCTTTATTATTGTTCACTCAGCTCACCTCTTATTTCTATATTAATCTTCTTTTATATTTGGCTCTTTTGCAGAGTAATCTCCTAAATCAACAGATACTTTCTTGATTCTTTGATCTTCATATGGTCTATCGTTATAATCTCTCTTTTGGTTTACTATTTCATCACAAACATCTAAACCTTCGATTACTTTACCAAATGAAGCATACTGACCATCTAAGTGTGGTGCATCTGATGTCATTATGAAGAATTGGCTTCCAGCTGAATCTGGGTGCATAGCTCTAGCCATTGATAATACTCCTCTTGTATGTTTTAAATCATTTTTGAATCCATTTCTTGAGAATTCTCCTTTGATTGAGTATCCAGGACCACCCATTCCTGTTCCTTCTGGACATCCACCTTGAATCATGAATCCAGGTATTACTCTATGAAATATTAAATCATCATAGAATCCCATATTTATTAAATGTATAAAATTATTAACTGTATTTTCTGCTACTTCTGGGTATAATTCGGCTTTTATAACGCCTCCATTTTCCATTTCAATTGTTACTATTGGATTTTTCATAACAAATTCTCCTTTCAAAGTTAAACCTAGTATTTATTATTGTCAAAAAAATCATATAAATTCATACATTTCTTTAACTATAATATTAATACATATACTGAAATTATATATTATTTGGGTTTATTAAACAATTATTATTAGCTACTCATTTTCTTCAAGCTGTACATTTTTATTGTTAGATAATTTAGCTTTTAATATACTAATCACACCAGGTAAAATTGATATAAATATAATGGTATATTACCAAAGAAAAGCCTAAAGCTGATACTATGCATACCCAAAGAGCTCCCCCTATTGCATTGAATGTTATAAAATGCTTATAATCCATTTTTCCTATTCCTGCAACGAAAGGTGCGAATGTACGAACTATTGGTATAAACCTAGCTATAACTATTGTTTTACCACCATATTTATCATAATATGCATTCGTTTTTTCAATATACTCCTTTTTTATAAATCTAGAATTCTCTTTATTTATAAGTTTCTGTCCAATGTGCCTTCCAATTTCATAATTACTAGTATCCCCAAGTATTGCGGCTACTGCTAGTACAACTAAAAGTATTCCTATATTTAATGCTCCAGTTGCTGCAAAAGCTGCTGCTGCAAATATTAGTGAATCTCCTGGTAAAATTGGAGTTACTACAAGGCCTGTCTCTAAAAATATTATTAAGAATAATATTAGATATGTTGCTAAGCCATAGTTGCTTATAAGAACTCCTAAATACTTATCTAGATGAAGTACTATATCAATGAATTGATTTATAAAACTCATTTTTTTACACTTCCTTATTTAATTATATTAATTACTTTTCTTTCAACACATTCATATATATTTGATACTATATTCTTTAAGAATCTATTATATATTAAGCTTGTAATAATAACTAATATGTATGCCCCAATTACATCTGTTGGGTAGTGATGTCCAACATAAATTCTTGAAAAACCAACTAAAACTGATAAGATTGCGTATATCCAACCCATAGCCTTACTAAACATTCCAAAACCTAATGCTATACTCATTGTTGCAGTTGCATGATCACTTGGAAATGATGTATCCGCTGCGTGATAATACAGCACGTTAGCCCTATGTCCTACAAATGGTCTTGGTGAATACACTAACTTACCTATAATAAAACTTAAAATTAAGTTTATTATTGTAAATACTACTGTACTTACAGCCATCTTTCTATATTTTATTTCTCCTTTAATCATTCCTACTATGAATGTAACGACTATAGTAAGTGCAAATATATAAGGTAAATACTTAGAACAAAAAATCATTATATGATCTAAAGTAGCATTTTTATTTGCTAAATCGTTAATCATATGGAATACTCCCATGTTTAAACTCATATCATTATCCTTTCTTTATTTAATTTATTCCTATGGACATTATATACTTTTTTTATTAAATATAAATTAATTAAAAATTAATTAAAAATAATAACTTAAAAATTGGTTAATTTGGTTATTTTGTAAAATAAAAAAAGCCACCTCCTTAATCTTTAAGGATGGTGGCTTTTTAAATTGCTTTAAAAATTCACTCATATTTTACCCCATATTATTAATTTAAGAATGTTGTTCCCATTACAACTCTTGCAAAATCATTGTAGTTTGTTAAGTTCTTAACATTTACAGCATTAAAAATTTCATCTCTACCTTTTTCATTTATTAATTGGTTGAAAAGACAAGTTAAGAATGTGCTTGGTACTCTATTTAAACCTTCAAAGTCTAAAGTTACTTCTTTTCCTAAGT
>OKVV01000672.1_pt1 | contig 16516 bp, 14 predicted proteins | sample 1606871 | NCBI WGS metagenome assembly OKVV01 (sample SAMN03281011, study PRJEB24777) | human gut metagenome | isolation source: fecal sample PR176 from 1 month old male Indian infant, caesarean delivered... | place: Singapore | collected 2006-01-13
CCGCCGTGAGAGGCGTAGCTCTCGCGGGCGAACTGCTCGAACTCGGGCGAGGAAACGCCTGGCTCGAAAGGGTCATGATACTGTTGATTACGATTCGTCATGGCCCGGATTATACTTCCAAGGACGAACCCGTCCGAAACCAAGGGAGGCACAATGGACGAAAAAGACATTGCCGCGTTGCAAAACGCCGACATAGATTACGAGGACATCATCGACCGCTTCGAAGGCAACGAATCGCTGTACCTGAAACTGGCCGAACTGTTCCTCGACGACCCCCACATGCCCAACGTCCGTAAGGCGTTCGCCGCAGGCGATCTGGCAACCGCGGAGACGGAGGCCCACGCCCTCAAAGGCGTAGCCGGCAACCTCTCGCTCACCAGCGTGCACAAGCTGGCGAAAAGCATAAACGATGCCCTAAGAGACGGCGACGAAGCCGCGGCAACCAAGCTGCTCCCCGAGCTGGATGAGGCATACGCGAAGGCAGTAGAAGCCTTGCGAGAGGTTTTGGGGAAGTAGAAAGCGGAAACCCACGCGCGAAGCGCCAACGCCACGCCAAACAACAAAGCAGGCCGGATCGCCACCAAAGCGACCCGGCCTGCTTTTGTATGAGAGGAAGACGCTAAGCGCAGCCCGGCCATTTCCAGCCGGCCAACTGCATCAATCTAGTATCCAGGAATCCATCTTCCGTCCGATCCAACATAATACGAACCGATCCACTGGTCTTTTGCCATAGTGCCATCTTCAAGAAGGTAGTAATCCCCTTCCCACGAAGATGATTTCATCGCTCCAGAACCGCAATAAAAACGCCAGGCAACTCCGTCGTTAAACCAACCCGTAACCATTGCGCCAGATGACGCGAATCAGTACGAAATGCCTTCGATGAACCGGTCTGCATCCAACCAGCGGAATCAAAGTGATACCACGCGTCATCGATATAAGCCCACCCATTCGACGGATAGCTCCCATTTTTATACCGATACCACCAAGAGCCATTGGAGCAAACCCATATATCTTTATGTCGAATCGGGCCCGCAAAATCGAAATTTACATCTACTCCCCCGGCAATGCCGTAGATCGATGTATTGCCGTCAGCTTGCCACATCCCATATTTGCCAGAATACGTGCATTGGTAGTTATATTGAGCAACCCAACGGGGCCAAGAGGAGAAAACAGAGTCGGTTAAGCGATTATTCTGCCAATTGGTATTCGCATATATTAATGCCAATATAAATTCCACCGCAGCCCCCTTTCGTCGTATAGAGGGCACCCATTCTCGCCAAACGAATACTGACTTGACGTCTATCCATGCAAACCGGAAACACTAGCAGAACGAGACGCAACAGCATCCGTTGATTCACCTTCTCCCTCGGCGGCAACCGCCACGCCACTCCAGAGCAGAAGCCCAATGGCAAGAACCGCCGATAGCCCAAGCCTAACGGCCTACAACGGCGGCCTCGATTGAAATCTCTTCCCCATTTCTACCCCTTTCCTAGGAGCAGCATTTCCCAAATTAAAGCCGCAAAATCAAGCGCATAAAGATAAAAGCAGGTCAACCTTCTCCAGATTCAGCTGCGAGCATTGGGGGAGGTTTGTCGGGCTTGCCACTAGCGCTATGTTCGATAATTTACATACTTGTGATGTTTTTAAACACTAGACAATATTGTTCAAACTTCTTGCTAAGATTCGAATATCCGAACAACGAAAGGCACTTCAGCAATGCTATCCCAAAACCAATTCAAGGTAATCAATGCGCTCAACAAGCAAAGCGAGCTTACCCAAAGAGAGCTTGCGAGCGAGACCGGTCTTAGCCTTGCCACGGTCAACGCCACCTGCAAAGAGTGCGAAACCGCCGGCTTGATCGAAAGCGGCCGACTCACTATTGCAGGCATAGCCGCATTGAAGCCCTACGCTGTCGACAATGCGGTTATCCTTGCAGCCGGCCTCTCGTCACGCTTCGCCCCTATTTCCTACGAGCGCCCTAAGGGGCTGCTTAAGGTGCGCGGCGAAATCCTCATTGAACGCCAAATCGAACAGCTTCAGGCCGTAGGGATCCGCGACATCGTTGTCGTGGTTGGCTATAAAAAGGAATCATTCTTCTACCTCGAGGACAAATATGGGGTGAAGATTGTTGTGAATCGCGAGTATGCATCCCGCAACAACAACTCCTCGCTCATGCTGGTTCGCGAGATCCTCGACAACACCTATATCTGCTCTTCGGATAACTATTTTGAGAAAAACCCTTTCGAAAGCCATGTGTGGAAAGCGTATTACTCCGCAGAGTACGCTGAGGGCTTCACAAAGGAATGGTGCATCAAAACCGGATCGCATGATCGAATCACAAAGGTAACTGTCGGCGGAACCAATGCGTGGTACATGATCGGACACGTGTTCTTCGACCGCGCATTCTCCGCACATTTCCGCGAAATCCTTGAGGCCGAGTACGATCTGCCCCAAACCTGCGACAAGCTCTGGGAAGACCTGTACGTCGAACATATTAAAGAGTTCGATATGCAAATCAGGCGATATGACCAGCCGATCATCCATGAGTTCGACTCGCTCGATGAGCTACGAGATTTCGACCCGCTCTTTCTCGAGAACCTTGATTCCGAGATCTTCGACAACATCGTTGCGGTTCTCGACTGTGATAAGTCGGAAATTCACAACGTCTATCCACTCAAGCAGGGACTCACGAACCTCAGCTGCCATTTCTCCACCAATGATGGCGAATGGGTATATCGCCACCCCGGCGTAGGAACAGAGCTGCTCATCGACCGCGCAGCGGAGAAAACCGCCCTCGAAACCGCGCGAACGCTTGGGCTTGACAACACCTTCGTTTTCGAAAATCCTCGACGCGGTTGGAAGATCTCAAAGTTCATTCCCGACTGCAAAAACCTCGACCCGAAAAACGATGCCCAGCTGCAGAAAGCAATGACCATGGCACGTCAGTTGCACGAGTCTGACGCTACCGTCGAACGTCGCTTCAGCTTCTACGACGAAGGCAAAGGTTACGAACAATCGCTCTTGGCAAGGGGCCCCATCGACGTTACGGATTGGGCAGACATGGAAGCGCAGGCAACGGAACTCCATAAGCTGCTTGAAGCGGAAAGCAGCGAACCGGTGTTGTGCCACAACGACTTCTTCAGCCTTAATTTCCTTGTTGAGGAAAACGGCAACGTCAGCCTGATCGACTGGGAATACGCCGGGATGAGCGACTACGCGAACGATTTCGGAACCTTCTGCGTATGCGATCAGCTTGACGAGGAAGAAATGCACCACGCGCTCACGCACTACTTCGGGCGCACGCCCACAGATGCCGAATGGCGGCATAATCTTGCCCAGGTCGGAATGGCAGGCTGGTGTTGGTACGCGTGGTCGCTTCTCAAAGAATCAGAAGGCGAAAACGTCGGCGAGTGGGCCTATATCTATTACCGTTACGGCAAGACGTATTTGAAGAAGGCGCTGGACCTGTACAAGCAGCAATAGCTCTCGAAACGTACCACGAGTTCAAGGGAGGAATCCGATGGAGGCAAAAGTCGAAACGCTACGCAACCAGCGGCGAAAAAGGTTCATGACGAGGGGCATCACCTTTGCCGTGGCATCAGGCATCTGCTACGGCTTATACACGGGCTTTCTCACCTTGGCGGAAACCCAAGGAGTATGGGGCGAGTGGTTCGCGGGCACCGAATGGGGTGGCGGCAAAGAGGCTCTGGGCGCCTTCGCGATAACGTTCACCCTCGCGGCCCTCGCCGCGGGGCTCAACGACCTGTTCAGCGGCATATGGTCTATCCTGGTCTGCGCTAAGAACCGACAACTCGGTGACTTCTGGAAGACCCTGCAAACCAAACCGGGGCGCGTGATGGTGCTTTGCGCGATAATCGGAGGGCCCTTCGCCACCATTTGCTACGTGATCGGCCTGAACTCGGCCACCGCGTCGGGGAATCCGGGCGTCATCGTCCCCATAGCCGCGCTGAACTGCGCGATCGGTGCAGTGCTCGGCCGAATCCTCTTCAAGCAGAAGCTCAGCGCGCATAAGGTCGTCGGCATCCTGGTCTGCCTTGCCTCCGCAGGCATGATCGGAGGAGCAAGCTTCGCCTCCATGGGGCCCGACGCACTGCTCGGTTGCCTATTCGCCTTCCTGGCGGCATTCGGATGGGGATTCGAAGGCTGCGTCGCCGGCTTCGGCACCATTTTGATCGACTACCGAATCGGCATCGCCATTCGCCAAACCACCGCAGGACTCCTAGAGCTGCTGATCGCCTTCCCCATCCTTGCCACCATCGGTGGAGGCATCGGCGCCGTTCCGGAATTGCTTGGGGCGGCAATCTCTACTCCGGCATTGCTTATCTTCGCCATCTCCGGCTTATTCGCCATGCCAGCTTACTCCTTCTGGTATAAGGGCAATTCGATGTGCGGCACGGCTCTGGGCATGGCATGCAATGGCATGTACGCATTCTGGGGCCCGCTGTTCATCTGGTTGATTCTTGGAGTGCTGAACATCGGCGGCATGAGCGCCGATTACCCGCCGCTCTCGATGACGCAATGGTTCGGGGCGATCATCATGGTCGCAGGTATCTTCTGCATCGCAGTGAACCCGATCGATATGATCCGCAAAAAGCAGGAGGATTAAAAGATGAGCAACGAACTGCCTTTGTATTATGCAATCATGAAACACTTCGCAAACGGCAAGCCCGATTGCACAGAGGGTGTAATGCGAGACCTGGCTTCCAGCTATAGCGCCTACAAGCTGTTCACCAGGAAAGACATCGACGAAGCACTGGCAACCGCAAAGGAAAACGGGCTGCTAAACGAATGCGATTGGAAAATAGACGCCAACGGAGAATTGCAAACCTTCTATATCGCTAACGATTTTGGGAGAGATATGATTCAGCGGTATATCAGGTAGACGCAAAAGCCGCCGCAGCCACGTATGGGGCTGCGGCGGCTGCTCATTGGTAGGCGAAATAGGCTACCAATGAATCAGGTTTCGTTTCCGTGTTCCACATCCCCGAACTCTTCGAAAACGTCATGCCTACAGGGCAAGCAGCGTTAGATCCGATTCCACAATTAGCCCAAATAGCCCGATGACTATTCACCAAGATATAGTTCTTTGGGCGCATGATTCCGTCGTTGATTTTCGGGTGGCAATTGACTCCATGTCTCCCCATATTGCGCACGCAAATAACCCTCAACGTCGGCAGGTGCGAAAAACTCTATACCCTCGAATCGGATAGTACCTGGGGGCAAGAGCATGCTCTTCGGAAAGGGCTCGGTCGCCGCGTATGAAGACACCATCAGCATATCCGATTTTCGATCATCCCTCGCAGTCATGGCAGCCTCGTCGAACCCGCAATTGATGCGCTCCGGAGACAAGACCGCACGCACCATATAATGTGCTATGCGACACGCAAATTTTTCCACTGCCCCCAGCACGCCCTGGTGCGGCACCACAATGTGCTTAGAATGATACAGGTACGAGAGGCTCTGCCACATCATACAGCGTTTACGCTGCCGCTTCGCCGCATCCGGTTCGGAACAAACAGTGTCATACGGAAAAATGTCCACGAAAACACCCTGCTTGAATCCGGCCTCTTCCGTTTCATCGGTTACAAAGCGCGTACCCGCCAACATGACCTTTCCAAATAAAGCAGCCTGATGCGGATTCGTTCGAGAGCAAGTCACGCAAAACCGCTCTCCCAAAGCCTCGGGGGCAACCTCCAAGAAACGCTCGAAATCATCACGTGGCATGCCGAGATCGATATCATCATCCCACGGGATAAAGCCGCCATGACGCCGGGCCCCGAGCACCGTGCCGGAGTCGATGAAGTACATAATCCCATTCTCGCGACACACGCGATCGATTGCCTCAAGAATCCCTAACTCCGCTATTTGTAAACGGCGAAGCGTGTTCTGCTCATATTGCACGAGACCCCCTCTTTAAGCGCGCGTCAGCCCTAATGCTGCACGCCGGTAAAAATGCGCAAGCCATGACGATGTTTCGGCGATGTCAAAACCGTGCTCTCGAACCTCTTCGACAGCATCGATTCGCGGCTGAGAACAGGTGCGCTCGTAAGCCGCAAGCGCATGCTGAGCCCAAGTTGAAGCCCCCTCCTCAAGACTTAAACGATGCGCGTTGGAACACACGAGCGCTAATTCGGGTACGCCCGTCGAAAGCACGCATGGCAACCCGCTCGCCTGCGCCTCCACAGCCGCCATCGCTAAGCCCTCAGACGTTGAAGGCATCAAGAACACGTCCATGGCGCGCAAAACCTCTGGCACATCATCGCAAACACCTAAAAACCGCACAGCTTCGCCCAAACCAAGCTGAGCCGCTTTGGCGCGTAGCTCATCCTCAAGCGGACCACGTCCAGCAAGCAACAGTACCGCGTTCGGTAGAGCATGGTGAATCTCGGCAAACACCTGAAGCAAAAACGCATGATTCTTTTCTGGGGCAAGTCGCCCCACATGCCCAAACACAGGCACATCAGTCAAGCCTTTGTCACGTTTAGCGGACTTATGCTCGTCGTCTCCGCACACATATCGCGACAAATCGATACCGTTGGGAACAATAGAGAACCGATCGCCATCAACTAAGTTTCGCCCGAATCGATCGAGCCCAGCTTCCCGCGAACACGCCATAAAGTAATCTGCAACGCGCCTCACGGGATGAGAGACCATGTTGAACGCGAGGCCGGCCAACCCCGTTTGGTAGTTTTGAGCATGGCTATGCGCAATAGCAAAGCAACCTACGCGCTTCGCCTCGCTCAAGTAAATAGGCGCGCTGCTGCCAATGTGCCCATGCACAACAGCCCATTCAGGATGCTGCGCAAACAACAGACGGCATTGCTTACGATACACACGCTCGTTAATGCCCGTAAATCGAGGAAGATGGTATAACCGACCACCTAGCCGGCGAATCTCAGCATCATAATCGCCCTCGCGCTGCTCATGCACCAGAAAATCGAATTGCAGGTCGCTTCGATCCATCGCCCGATACAGATTCATAATCATCGTTTCGGCACCGCCGCGATCCATCACGCCGATAACCTGCAAAACGCGCATCATGCCGCATCCTTCTCCACGGTTTCCTCCAACGAACTACTAGGATCCCTGCGCTCAAGAGCACCCGGCCCTCTGCGAATCGAACGAACAAGAAAAAACAGCAACATAAGCACGCCAAGCAGGCATGCGCCAGCACCCGCAAAACTCACACCATTCATATCCCAAGCGTTCACGCACAGAAACGTCAATGGAACAACCGCTAGAAATGCAGTAATGTTGCCGGCAAAGTTAGCCCAGAAATGACGCAAGGTAATTAACAGGTCACCGAAGAACCATAAAAAAGCCGTGGCTGCTGTTGACAGGATAATCGGCTGGAGCAAATACACATACGGCACGATACTTCCGCCAAACAGCAGCTCCAGTGCCCAACCACCGATAAGCTCCAGAATCAAAGCACATACCACGGTAACGCCAATGATGCCGAGCACCGTCTTACCCAACAGCTTGACAAACCCCTTACTGTCGCCTTCAAAGAATAGACGTGGGAAGATATCGAGCAGCGGCCCATACAAATACTGCGCACCCATCTGGATCACCAGCGCTGGGGCGGCAACTGAAGCGTAAATACCCAGTGCAGCGTCACCGGAAACCACTGCCAAATACTGCTTAGGAATAGTGAATATAGCGCTAGCAGCAACGGAGGCGATTACAGCCGGCAATGATGTACGTAAAAAGAACAACGCCTTTTTAGCAGACAAGCTTACTATCACGCGCGTAAATCGATGGCAATGCGGGATATCGAACAGCACCAAAACGCCGATAGCGGCCACCAACATGGCCACAATGGCAATATTAAGGTCCTGCGTCAGTACATATACCACCGTAAACGCTGCAAGCGTCGAAACGCCCTGCAACATGAACGACTTACCGATATAGTCCATACGGCGGTTGATTTGATCTTCGCCATGCAGAATGTCGATAATCAATCCAACCGCTTTGAAGCAATAGAAGAGCGCGACTGTAATCAAAGCATATGACGCGCAGGTTAACCATGCATACGCCATGCACGCAACAAACGATCCCGCAAGCGTCAGGCACCGAAATCCCATGTATTCGCCCAACGTGTTCTCGCGGGAGATGTCGGAGATTTGGTACGTACCCATCTTATAGTTGGCAAACGTGCCGAAAATGCCGACCACCGACATAGCGAGCGAAAGCAAACCTGCATCCTCGTAACCTGACGACAAACGCACCACCACGATAGTGATGAGCCATTGACACGCCAAGTATGTCATGGAACCAAGGGAATTCCAGAGCATGTTCGCTTTCACGGAAAGCTGAGCGGGGCGCTTGGAAGGCTGCGAATGCCCTTTCCCTGTGGAGGGTGCACTCATAAACGATACGCTTCCATAACGTGCACAGGGCGAGCGTTTTCGGCCGGCGGCGTGCGCCAATCACCGTATTCCGTCGTTAAAAATTCTTCATATCCTGCAGGCGCATAGTATTCTCGATCCTCAAACTTCACACGAACAGGTGAGAACAAGCTCACCGGATAAGTTTTATCCAACCTGCCTTCGCCTAAGACATCGATTACGCAATCGCTATCGTGCGAACTATCGTTTACACGCAATGCTATGACATCAAGACGATGCGCCAACTCGAAAAGATCCAGGTTCTGAACAAACGGGCACACAACTCGCTTGACCAGCTTCACGAAGCCATTCGTGCCAGTTGAAGGGTCGGTCACCGCAAAACTGCGCAACAAACCTACGCGCCTGTGCTGTTTCAAGAGTCCTTCCGCTTGCTTGTCAAATCGTTCAAGAGGAAATATATCGACCCATACGCCTGTAGCAGCTTTCTTGCCTACGAAGTTCTCGTAAATAACCGTAGTGGTATCCACGATCTTCGCAAACTGGTAAATGGACGATTTGTCTCGATACGACACAAGCTTGAAGCGATCCGTTGTGCGCCATTCGTTAAAGTGGTCCATGAGCAACTCGTACTGATCGCGCATCATCACGATATCCATATCATCATCCCATGGGATGAATCCGCCATGTCGCACTGCACCCAATAGGCTACCGTAGCCAAGAAAGTACTGAACCCCATGCGCTTGGCACACGCGGTCTATCTCATCCATGATTTCAAGCTCGATGGACTTCATATCATCAATGGTTAGACGCTCCATATGCGCTATGCCTCCTTCGCGCTATTTACGTCAGGAGCATTTTTTGCTCGCTCTCGCACATCAGCCAATGCCTGGTTTTGCACCAGATTACGCACCTTTGCGCGCAGCTGCGACACCTCGACGGTAGCGTAAAACTCACGGATGACCAGCACGGCGATCACATAAACGAACACGAAGTTCGCCGGACTTTCAATGCTGAATAGTTCAGCAAAGAAAAACGGGATCTGACGGAATACGCCCATGAGCACCAAGCTGAGCGCGAACAGGAACCAAAACGTAGAATCGGCAATGGTGACTTCTGCCTTGCGGATCTTGCGCAAAATCAAGCCAAACGTCAGCAAAGCCCCAATAAGCAAGGTCGCAGAAAACAGCAGGCTCACTTCTTCCTCCTAAACCACTGCACCAGCAAAATCGAAATGCTCATACGCAGCATGTACGCAACAGATTTCGTGAAATTAAGGTAACTTTCACCAGCAACACGCTCGCGCATTTCGACCTGCATCTCCTCAACCTTGTAGCCCCAACGCATCAATAGCGAGATGGTGTCGGGCTCAGGACCAAAGTCAAGCTCGTTCGCGAACAAGGGAATCATGGTTTTATCGAACAGGCGCATCCCAGATGTAGGGTCCTGAATGTGCTTGTGAGTTGTTAGGAAAATCATAGCGCTGATCAGCACGCTGCCGGCCATGCGAGCAGATATAGGCTTCTTCTGAGTTGCGAAACGACTGCCGATAACGATATTAGCTTCGGCGCGCTGGGCGACTTTGACCATTTCTTCGATATAGGCAGCAGAATGCTGGCCGTCAGCATCGAACTGGATAGCGTAATCGTAATCATGCTCGTAGGCATAACGCATACCCGTCTGAAATGCACCAGCCAGTCCCAAATTAACCGGCAAGCTAACGTAGTTGTACCCACGTTCCTTGCAGATATCGAGCGTACGGTCCTTTGAGCCGTCGTTAATGACCACGTAGTCGATGCCAGGTGCGCATTTGCGCAAGTCCTCGATAGTGGACACGATGTTATCTTGCTCGTTATAGGCCGGGATAACGGCCAGTATGCGGTTTCGTCCCATGAACCTTCATGTATCCCATCTAGTGCGGTATCTTGACGAATGCTCCTTAGCGGTCGACCGTATAGTGTACCACACGCGTATTTACGCGCCATCGGCCCAGACACCCGAGGCACACGCAAGCGTTGACCGGTCAAGCAAACACGACATGGCGCAATAAAGCAGCTGTCCAACGAAAAGCAGACGTCCCATCGAGTCCGAAGCGAAACCTCACGCGATATCGAGCAATACGGTATCCTTATCCAAGCAAGCAACGCCCCGTCAATCTAAAGGCATCGAAATGACCCGCTATAATGACAGAGACACCGACCCTGAAAAGATCTCACTTTGCATATTTTCCGCGCTTTACGCCCCAAGCATGGGCGGAGTGGAGACGTATACGGAAAGCCTTGCACACGCTTTAACCGATGCAGGCTGCAAGGTCACCATAGCAACCATGAACACCCACAACGCAAAAAGCCACGAACGCGACGACGATGTGAAAATCATCCGTCTACCTGCGCTTAACGTTCTTGGCGGCCGCTATCCCCTACCGAAATGCAACGCTGAATATCGCGCAGCCATGGAACGTTTGATCGAATCATGTCCGAACTACGTAGTGGTGAATACGCGCTTCTATCCGCTGTCTCTTACGGGGCTTTCGTTTGCCCGGAAGCTCGGCATCGCCCCCGTGCTTGTCGAGCATGGATCGGCGCACTTGGCAATGGGAGGCCGCGCCACTAATGCAATCGTCGAAGCGGTCGAGCACGCGATGACTATCCTAGATAAGCTGCAGAATCCAACATGCTATGCGGTGTCAAAGAAGGCCAGCGCTTGGCTTAGCCATTTCGGCATCGCATCAGCAGGGGAATTGCCCAACGCAATCGATGCCGACCAATATGCCGCCAACGCATCCCAACGTGATTTTCGCGCAGAACTGCACATCCCCGCCGATGCGTTGCTTGTCGCATCCGCTGGCAGGCTGATTCCCGAGAAGGGGGTACTGCAGCTTGCTCAAGCTGCGCAAATGCTTGAGCAGCGCAACGCTAACGTGCAGATAGCCGTAGCAGGAGCCGGTCCGCTCGAAAACCAGCTAACAGCAATGAATATCCGCAACGTTCATCTGCTCGGCAAGCTTGACCGAGCAGATCTTGCAGCATTGTTCACACAGGCGGATTTGTATTGCCTTCCGTCAAGGTCGGAAGGCTTTGCGACCACATTGCTCGAGACGGCAGCATGCAGAACGCCGGCGATAGTCACAAATGTAGGCGGCACAGACGAGCTTATCCCCAACGCAAGCTACGGCACCATCATCAGCGACATGGAGCCCAATAGCATTGCAGACGCATTGCAAAACGCGAACAACAACCGCGAAACACTCAAAGCCCAAGGCCTGGCGGTAGGCGAACGCGTTAGAGAAATATGTTCTTGGAAACGAACCGCAAAGCTGACATTGGCGGCATGCAAAACTGCACAAGATAGCAAAAGGCGTTAGGGAGCCGAAGCTCCCCAACGCCTTGACATCAAGTCGAGCCCGCCCAATGGAGGGTAAACGCTAACCCTCCAGCGCAGTTATCTTATATAAACGCATATCGCCCTCTGCAAGAACAACCTCGAATCCCGGAGTATCATCACGTATAGAGTCAATGCCCCGCCACTGCTCTCCCTCTCCATAGGTGAACAAATGTGGGCTCACAACGTATGGTTCCCCTTGGTCGAGCTGCAAGACATATTGCCCATCGATTGTGGACACCGCTTTTCGAACGTCTTCCCTGGTGGCAATATCGCAAAGATTATCACGGATTATTCGACTCTCCATCGTTTCCCTGGGAACATCGTAGTCGCGTGTATGCCTGAAATAGGTTCGCAAACCATCCGCTGCAAACGCAAAAGCTGACCCATCATCCGGAACGTTGATAATGAGAGCTTCAGACGGCACCACATGCTTAACTTCCTGGACAAATGCCTGCTCAGCATCATCGTATACAGAAGCAACCGATGCTCCGGTATGCAGACCGCTCAGCACCGACCTAAACGCAATGGCTCCAGTCTGCGACCCTGGAGCAGGTATTCCCGGAAACGTCGAACCTAGCACCGCGAATAACGCAAGGAAAGCAGCAATAGCCGTTGATACTGGAACCGAGACCGCACCTTTTCGCGCTTTTTCGACAAGCGTGGTGATTCCACGCCAGCATGCATACAGGCCCATTGCCGCTAAGAAGATGCCGATCAACGACGCCATGGCACCGCAGCGCCACGGATCGGTATACCAAAACCCGCCAAATATGTGCTTCAACGGACCATCGGAGTATCCGTTCACTACGAAAATCAAGCACGCAAACGCATATGAAAACGACAACCAAAGATACCTACGATGCCATAGCGTCCAAGCAGCGCCGACGATGATAAGTCCAGCCAGAACGATCTGCGACCCTTCTGCCATGAACCCTACGACCAAGGCGTCCTCAAAAGCCTCCAGCCTATCAGCATAGGGAAGCCACGTATGCTGAACAACCGAAGCCAAAAAAGGAGCGTTATAGCATGCCATCCAAATTGCATATATGACGGCAAGAGCAATTGCGCCGAACAAGATACGCATAGCAACGCAGGATTTCCCATTGCACTTCATCGACAGCGGAATACGCGATACCTGCCAGATGCAGAAGGGCGAAAGCAACACGGCAAGCGTGAAAACAGCATTCGGCTGAGCCAAAGCCAGTGACGTCAGTGCAAAGAAGAAGACGACAGCAAGGCCGATGCGCTGCTTGCGGGAGCAACCAGGCTGAAACATCAGCAAAAACGTAGCTGCGGCAGCAGGAATAAGGCAAAACGCCGACATGTTCGGATACAGCGGCCCAAAGAAAATGATCATCCAAGGAAACCCTGCAAACAGCAGCGTGCAGAATGCGCCAAAAGGAATGGCAGCCTTTCGGTCATCGAACAGCACGCGCATAAAGGCGAACGAGCCGACAGGAAGAACAAGCGCCACGAATACGAAGTTTGCAACGTTTTCCGCAAAAGCAGTCGTGACTCCCATAGAAGTGACTGCTAATGCAGCTACCGAATACCATGCGGTCGGATAAAAACCGCCGCCAGGCAAAGGATTGATGGCGGCATCGCTAGCTGACGAGTATAACGACGAGGCGAACGGCGACCAAACCCCCGAGTTGACGAAGCTCTGAATGGTTCCGAGATGGCTGATATTATCGAATTGCTGCGCATATGAATAAGGAGACCCTAGATACCAAACGAACAAGCCGCCGGCAAACACGCACGCAAACGCAACGTAGCCAAAAAGGCATGCGTTATCAAACGATAGCCTACCGCCAAGTATTGCTCCATGGTCCGAAAGGGAAAATGAGACAGTAGGTTTCCACTTAAGCGCGAAACGCAAGACCGAAAAGATAATCGCAGCCACGATAAACAGCAGACCTGCCTGCGTTACCCAGGAAGACCAAATCCCAAGCTTCTCATATGCCAAACCAACCAGTTCATACGCAGCCACACCCAAAAGAGGAGCCAGCGAGAACGCAAGACAACGCGACGTGCCGAATCCTCGCAACACAAGAAAACCCGGGCCGAACAACGATATCGCGACTATAGCAGTCGTCAGAAAAAACAAACCCCACATGGGAGGCACCTTCCTTATGGTATTTAGCAATATCGAACTATTTTACGTTATGATTTGAACAGTTTGGCAAAATAACGGCGCAGTTTACAGCTATGCGCCAGATCAATCAAAGGACGAACATGAGCGAATCGCTTGTATCGATTATCGTGCCGATATACAACGCAGGCCCCTATCTGGAGCAATGCCTGGACAGCATCGTCGGGCAAACGCACGATAGCTTGGAAATCATCTTGCTCAACGACGGCAGCACCGACAATTCGCTTTCCATCATGCAACGCTATGCCGCCAACGACAACCGTATCAAAATCATCGATAAGCAGAACCAAGGTTATGGCGCCACGTGCAATCGAGGCCTAACCGAAGCTACTGGCACCTGGATCTCCATCGTGGAACCTGATGACTGGATCGAACCTGGCATGTATTCCGACATGCTTGCCTTTGAGGAGAATTTTGCTCAAGCAGGAACGCCGCTTGACATCGTGAAGACACCGTATTGGCGAATCTGGATGCCGGATACCAAAGGCCAGAAGAAATTGAACTGCAGCTACAAAAACCGCATCCATCCCGAACACCAGCCGTTTGCAATCGCGGACGCAGCTCATCTACTGTGCCATCATCCGTCTATCTGGTCTGCCATATATCGCAAATCATTCTTGGACAATCGCAGCATTCACTTTAAAGAGATTCCTGGTGCAGGCTGGGCAGACAACCCGTTCCTGGTGGAAACGCTGTGCCAAACCGACCGCATAGGCTACTTCGATACCGCGTATTATTGCTATCGTGAGGAAACGCCTGAAAAGGCGAAAAATTTCGCCCACACGAACACTCTACTGCCGCTTGAGCGCTGGAACGACATGATGGATGTTCTCGAGCGGTTGAACGTCACCGACGAACGCATCCTGCGAGCCCACAACAGCCGCGGCTTCACCTACCTGTCCGGAATCATCGAAGAGGTCGACTTGACCCACGAAGACGTTCGCGCGGCCGCAAAGCACATGTTCGAGCGCATGGATGCAAACCTGGTGTTTACCGATGATGAGGTGCCGCCGGGCATGAAGCGCCTTTATGCGGATTTGAGAGGCATCCCCTGCCCGAAGATTAATCCCCTGCCGCACATGATGGGCTTGGTTGGACAAGGCGTTTACAATCTGAAAAACACTGGATTGGTCAACACGATCTTTGCAACTAAGAATTATCTCGTAAAGAGGAATCGGCGCGAAGGCAAATAACGCCCAACGATTCAAACACGCAGAAGGGGCTGCCCAGCATGGGCGGCCCCGTTCGTTTGAATCGGTTTTAATCAGCTAGAATGCGCCGAATCTTGATGTTACCCATACCCTTCGACCAAATCGACACATACTGGCATTGACCACCGAATGTAGGCTCTTCGTAAATCATGCCGTTGCCAGCATAGAGCACCACATGCTCAAACAAGCCCGGAACGTAATTAGGCCACCCGTTGTCGTACATCAGCACCAAATCACCCGGCTTTGCATCAGACAGCGACCACACGGGAACACCAGAGTACATCTGATCGTACGTTTCGAACCCGATGTCAATCCCAAGCTGGCGATACAGGTACCACGTGAAGGAAGCGCAATCCATGCCGCCATCTTGAGGATACACACCTAACCACACATATGGCACACCTAAAAGGGAATTGGCAGTGGACAAAATCCGGTTGATAGCGCCGTCCCTATCCCAATCTCCTTCGCTGTTGTACCAATCCCAGGACCCGTCAGAGCGTTGATAGGCGCCGGTTTGCGGTGTGTACGTCGTGGGCACCAGACGGAAGCGCTGCGCGAGGGTGCCGTTGTCGGACCACACGGCGACGTTGGCGCCGTCCCATCCGCCCGCCCCGGCGACGTCGAGCGGCTTGCCCGCGCCGGCGTTCACCAGCTTGTACGCGCCGCCGCCGGCGTACTCCACTGACCACGTCTGCGCGGCGTTGCCGTAGGAGGACCACTGCTGGACGTTCGTGCCGTCGGCCGAGCCAGCGTTGTCCACGTCCAAGGCCTTCTTGGAACGGCAGTTCAGGAGCTGCCAGCCCGAGCCGCTGGCCGACAGGCGCCACTTCTGGGCGCCGGTGTCGTTGCGCGTCCAGACCTGGACGTTGGCGCCGTCGGCGCGCGAGGCGCCCGAGACGTCGAGGGCCCGCCCGTCGGCGGCGCACACCACCTCGTAGGTCCCCTCGCCCACGCAGCCCACGGCCTGCACGGACCACGACTGCGCGCAGGTGCCGTTGACGGCCCACGTCTGCACGTCGGCCCCGTTCCAGTCGCCGGCGCCGGCCACGTCGAGGGCGCGGCCGCTGGCTGCGTTCACGAGGGCAACCCCGCCCGCGTCCGCAGGCTCGGCGCGCCAGCGCTGGGCGTCGGAGCCCGAGGCGGGGCGCAGGTCGCATCCGTCGCCGGTCTGGGTGAGAAGCATGCCCGAGCACAGGGACTCGAACCTCACGCAGCCGTCGCCGGCATCGGAGGCCAGCCAGCGCTGGGCGGGCGTGCCGTTCCACTCCCACGTCTGGGCGTTGGCGCCGGCCCGATCGGAGCCCCCGGAGACGTCGAGCACGCGGCCTCCGGGCAGCAGGGAGGAGACGGAGACGTAGCCTTCCGGGACGAGCGAGGACACGGGCACGGCGGACCACGAC
>OKVV01000684.1_pt1 | contig 16254 bp, 19 predicted proteins | sample 1606871 | NCBI WGS metagenome assembly OKVV01 (sample SAMN03281011, study PRJEB24777) | human gut metagenome | isolation source: fecal sample PR176 from 1 month old male Indian infant, caesarean delivered... | place: Singapore | collected 2006-01-13
AAGCGTGCGTATTGCCTGAAAACACAACCCGCTACGGGGGAGACTTACCCGAAATCTGATTTATTCAACAAAGCCTAGGCAATTTGAATTCAGATATCTATGCTAGGGATCCCTAAAACAGGAGGTAACAAGATGAAACTTCAAGATATACAGATAGATAATACCGTAAGGAGTGGTCTTAATTCTTTCACTGATGGGGTGATTATTCGTGATACAAAGGTATTGATCACGCTCAATCTCCCGGATGGACAGAAAACCTCTATTGAGGGGGAATGGCGGCATATGTCGGACGCCAACAGATTGTCAGAACGTATTACGATGCTTCAGCATGCGATCTATGAGCAGTATGAGGAATACAGAGCAGATATTCCCGTCATCTGGTCCAGATAACTTCTGACAGACCTCACCGGCGAGCAGGACGTTCGCCAGCATCATTCTCCTAAGTACTTAAATATTCCCTTTCAGCATGGCCACCGCATCCGCTTCGGGCATAGCAAACTGCACGCGATGCCGTGCCGCAACATCGAGCGCAAACACCTTCGTATAGACCTCCGTCGAGCTAATCGATTTGTGGCCCATCAGGCTCTGCAACACCTTCAGTGGTATAACGGCGTACAGCATGTGCATCGCGTAGGAGTGACGGAACGTATGGGGGCTCACCGGTACGGAGAACGTCACCCCGTCGGCCGCTGCGGCCTCCACCGCTTCGCTAAGCCAGGTGCGAACGGTACGGTCTGTGATCTCCCAGATACGCGCCTTCTCCATTCTGCCGGTGCGCTTGTTTCGTCTTTCGAGAGGAATTTTCAGGGTGGCCACCATCATCTGCAGCTGACTGACGTAGTGGTGATCGGAAAGGGGAACCAGACGATGGACCTGACTGCCTGCGGGGGCACGACCTGCCGTCCTGGCCGCTTTCTCGGTGCGCTGCTTGAGCGTGGCCAGCTGCACGAACGGATATGGCGGCGCCAGCGAAAAATCCCCCCGGGTCAGCGCCAGTGCTTCGTTAATCCGTGCGCCGGTGTTCCAGAGGGTGGCCAGCAGCATTTTGCGGTGAAGATCAGGCACGTAGTGAAGCAGGGCGCTGACTTCCGGCGCCAGCAAGTATTTCGGCAGTTCGTCATGAATGAGGGCCATCTGTCTTAGTGCCAGTGCTGCGGGATAATCGATGGCAACCGGTAGAGCTGCCTGCGAGTTTTGGCCATTGTAAGTAATCAGTCCAGTCATCGACTACTCTCTTTATTCTCGAACTGGAAACGTAATGACTCAAATGCCATATTTTCCGATCTCCTCAACCGTACTTCTGTGGTCCAATGGCGTCGACGTTCTGCGCGTAGCTCCTGCAGGATGCCATCTTTGCCCTTAAGATTAGTTGAGTCAGGAAGACCAACTTCCCTGCGTAACTTTCCGGCCAGCATGAAGGCTTTTATTGCTGTCTGATAGCAGTCAACATAGAGAAAGACATCATTGAGTAAATCATGTGGATCGTTATCAGAAGATTTATAGCGATCGATGTGAGCCATTATCGCAATATGCTCTGCTTCAACCGAACGAATCCTGAAGATAATACTCGGAGTCAAGACTCGCCAGTCGCCACTTGAGGCTGAAAGGTTCCATACAGGAAGTCTTTTAGTCCGGGCAAGTGAACTGAGTTCATTCCAGCGAAGATATCGCCATTCGGAAGCATAGCGTTCGAGCATAAAAATTAGCTCCGTGGCAATAAAGAGACGTTCGCTGGCCAGCTTCGCAGCTACTGCTTCCTTCTCTCGCCGCGTTATCCGCCACTGCCCGTACCATACACCAACTAATGCAGCACTTGCAGAGGAAACCGCTGTGATGATCTGCGGCCACAGGCTGGCGCTGTCTTTCACTACCTTCACGCCTTCAGTCGCAATAAACCAGTCAGCCATGCTGATTCCTTAATTGATCAATCCCGTCTGTAATAGGGCATATACCGATTGCTAGATTGGTTAAAACGGTTTTCACGAGAAGTTCATCAGCAGATGCAGGCAGTACAGTAAAACCTTTCATGCCCCAGCTTAACCTTTGCCAGTTCCGCCCGTTCTGTTCCGGCCAGTAACCACATCGCGCAATTTCCTCACCTGAGCTGCTAAGCAGGAGATCAAGCAGCATGAAGTTTCCGTCGTCATCCTGGGCTCCATAAGTGCGATACAGCCAGACCTTGTCATACCCTTCATTCTTCAGTTCTTGAAACAGGTCATTCAGGCTCATAATTAATCCTTGAAATTATTATCAACGTAACAATTTCAAATGAATTTATTTTCTAGTGCGTTACTTATTCTCATGCACATTATCACCTTTTGTGATGTTAATCATGGTGATATTAACTATGATTAAAATTAGCAACCATATAACCATGCAGTTAAATTACCGGATGCCTGTTTCAGTCAGATCCGATTTATAGTCTATTCATCACTTTTCGGAAGTGTACCATGGTCAGGGAATAAGCAAAGCGGTCTTTTCTGCCCCTACGGACCGGGTTACGGGGTAGGGGGTAAACACAACATCTAGCGCCAACAGACTGACAAAAACTATGCATATTGTGCCAGAGGGCCGCCACGCGCAGGGGTGGTTCGTGCAGATCCGGAACTCAGGGTTTTCGGATCTGCGCGGAAATGAGAAGGGGCAGGGAATGCTGTAGCTCTACAATCATCACCTTTAGTAATTAATGATGCATCAAAATTTTAGGAATCAAAACAAATTGATTAATGGATAACAATTAAATGCTAGGTTAGCATGAAGAGCAAAACAAACATGCAAGGAACGATGATGCTCAGCCAGCTTAACCTGCGTTTTCATAAAAAGCTGATCGAGGCGCTGAAAGTGCGCGCCGGCCGCGAAAATACTTCGGTCAACGCCCTGGCCGAACGCTTCCTCGATGACGGACTGAAAACGGTCGCGCCCGGCGACGGGTATTTTCAGCTCATTGCCGATCCGGAGGCCACGGTCCGGCAGCTGTACCGGCATATCATTCTGGGCCAGACCTTTGGCACGTCAGCGCTCTCCCGCGACGAACTGCGCTTTGTCCTGGTTCACGCCAGGGAGGCCTTCATGCGCGGGCATAACAGGCTGGCCACACTCCCGGCCCTGGACACGCTGCTGGACATCACCGGCAACCTGCTGGCCTGGCAGGTGGAGCACGATCGCCCTGTGGACGGTCACTACCTGAAGGGGATTTTCCGCCTGGCCGGGAAAAACTGGACGGAAGAGTTTGACGCCTTCCGGGCAGCGCTGCGCCCCGTGGTGGATCAGATGTATGCCGAACACCTCCTGCGTCCGCTCGAGAGCGACTGTTTTGGCCTGGCGGAGGTGCCGGACGCGGTGCTGGCAGAAATCTTCACCCTGCCGCGGCTGAAAGCTGTTTTCCCGCTGATGCTGCGCGGCCTGGACTGGAACACAGAACAGGCAAGAGCGCTGGCACAGGAGCTGCGCCCGGTTATTTCTGCCGTCACGGAAACCATTGAGGCCGGCACGTTGCGCCTGGAGATCCGCGTGGACGGCCAGCACCCCGGCGAGCGCCCGGGGGCCTGGTACACCACCCCGCGTCTGCACCTGCTGATCACCGGTCAGGAGTTCGTGACACCGTACGGGTGGGAAGCCTTCTGCGAACTGCTGGGCCTGTTCACGTTGTACGCCCGCCATCCGGAAGCCCTGGCGCACGGCCACCAGGGGGAGCGCGTGATGTTCTCCCCGCCCGGCCACGTATCAAAAGAGGGATTTTTCGGGATAGACGGCCTGCGGATTTTTATGCCGGCGGAGGCCTTTGAGACGCTGGTCCGGGAGCTCGCCACGCGGTGTCAAGAAGGCCCGCTGGCGGAGGCCCTGACCGGGCTGCGCTACCTGTACGGAGATCTGTAATATGAAAATACTGAGGCAGCTGTGGAACCAGAAAGGGCTTGATGCTGCAGTTGAAGAGGCTTTGTTGAATAAATCGAACTTTTGCTGAGTTGAAGGATCAGATCACGCATCTTCCCGACAACGCAGACCGTTCCGTGGCAAAGCAAAAGTTCAAAATCACCAACTGGCCCACCTACAATAAAGCCCTCATCAACCGTGGCTCCATAACTTTCTGGCTGGATGATGAAGCTATTCAGGCCTGGTATGAGTCGGCAACGCCTTCATCACGGGGAAGACCTCAGCGCTATTCTGATCTCGCCATCACCACCGTTCTGGTCATTAAACGCGTGTTCAGGTTGACCCTGCGGGCTGCACAGGGTTTTATTGATTCCATTTTTACACTGATGAATGTTCCGTTGCGCTGCCCGGATTACACCAGTGTCAGCAGGCGCGCAAAGTCGGTTAATGTCAGTTTCAAAACGTTCACCCGGGGTGAAATCGCGCATCTGGTGATTGATTCCACCGGGCTGAAGGTCTTTGGTGAAGGCGAATGGAAAGTCAAAAAACACGGCAAAGAACGCCGTCGTATATGGCGAAAGTTGCATCTGGCAGTTGACAGCAACACACATGAAATCATCTGTGCAGACCTGTCGCTGAACAATGTGACGGACTCAGAAGCCTTCCCGGGTCTTATCCGGCAGACTCACAGAAAAATCAGGGCAGCATCGGCAGACGGCGCTTACGACACCCGGCTCTGTCACGATGAACTGCGGCGTAAGAAAATCAGCGCGCTTATCCCTCCCCGAAAAGGTGCGGGTTACTGGCCCGGTGAATATGCAGACCGTAACCGTGCAGTGGCTAATCAGCGAATGACCGGGAGTAATGCGCGGTGGAAATGGACAACAGATTACAACCGTCGCTCGATAGCGGAAACGGCGATGTACCGGGTAAAACAGCTGTTCGGGGGTTCACTGACGCTGCGTGACTACGATGGTCAGGTTGCGGAGGCTATGGCCCTGGTACGAGCGCTGAACAAAATGACGAAAGCAGGTATGCCTGAAAGCGTGCGTATTGCCTGAAAACACAACCCGCTACGGGGGAGACTTACCCGAAATCTGATTTATTCAACAAAGCCGGGGCAAGCATGAACCCGGCCCGTAGCTTCGGGCCGGCATTGGCCATGGGATACTGGGATAATCAGTGGCTGTACTGGGCCGCTCCGCTGTCTGGCGGGCTTGCAGCTGTTGCGTGCTGCCAGCTGTTTATGCCGCAACTGAAGTCACCCTCACCGGAATAAAGTCCCTTCCAGGACAGAATGCCTCTGATGAACAGAGGCATTCTTTTTTTCAGCAACCCACTGTCCGGCTACGCCTTTCCAGAATGAGAACATCTCTCCATTTTCCGTTCATTTCACCCACTTTTTCCCGGCAGCCGACTTCCCTGAATCCCTGGCTGCGATGTAAAGCAACACTGGCCTGGTTTTCCGGAAAGATGCCAGCAAGTAGCGTCCAGAAACCCGCACCTTCCGAGCCCTTTATCAGCCCGGAGAGCAAAGCCCTGCCTGCGCCTTTTCCCTGAAAATGAGTACTGACATAAATGCTCAGCTCTGCGACACCGCGGTATGCATGCCGGCGGGAAAAAGGAGATAGCGCAGCCCATCCCACCACTCTGTTATCAACAGTGGCGACGTAGCGGCAGTCCTGAAGATGCCCTTCATTCCATTCCAGCCACTCAGGTGCTGCGGTCTGAAAGGTGGCGTTCCTTGTTGCAATTCCTTCCTGATAAATTTCCCTGACTGCACACCAGTCCTCTTCGTGCATTTTTCTAATGATGATCTCTGCCATTTCTCTGTACCGTATGTTTGCTGTATTCATAGGCAGTCAGAAAACGAGCCTGCCTGGGCTTCCCGGCGGCGGGACATAATGCGCCCGTCAGCAAAGGATGAAGGTCATTTCATTTTTAGCGGGAATCGGTTTCTACTGTGACGGATTCATATGCATTTTTCCATATATATTGTGACGTACCTCATTTCTGAGAGGTATAAACACCGATCATGTTTTCTCCATGCCGCGTAAGTGTAAGGCCCCGGAGATGGAGTCATATTATGGACGTGGTTGCGCTCACTATATATTTCTATTATTCTGGAAATATAGAAGTAAAATTACGAGGAATGGGATGGAGCTGAAAATCGCCGCGATGGTGCTGAAAGAACTTGGCCACACCACTCGTCTCGATATTTACAAAACACTCGTTAAGGCCGGACGTCAGGGACTGCCCGTGGGGGAACTGCAGCAACATCTCGCCATTCCGGCCTCGACCCTGAGTCATCATCTTTCATCACTGATATCCGTCTCACTGGTTCGCCAGGAAAGGCAGGGGAGAACACTGTTCTGCCACGCCTGTTATGACAACCTTGCTGCATTGATTGCCTTTCTGACAGAAGAGTGCTGTGCAGACGAATATGCCCCGCCTGGTTTTATGTCACCACCGGAGACAAAATGATTGCTGAACTGAAAAATGTTGTTCCTGAGCTGTTTGATACAGGTCTCACCGGGGTCCGCCTGGGTGTAAAGACAGTTGACCATCCTCCCCGGATCCTGATGTTGTACGGTTCCGTTCGAGAGCGGTCCTACAGCCGTCTGGCCACCGAAGAGGCTGCCCGGCTTCTTACCGCCATGGGTGCGGATGTCCGCATCTTTAATCCTTCCGGTCTCCCTCTGCCGGATGATGCAGCGGATACGCACCCCAGGGTTATGGAACTTCGCGAAATGGTGCGCTGGTCTGAAGGGATGGTATGGTGCTCTCCTGAACGTCATGGTGCGATGACCGGCATTATGAAAGCCCAGATTGACTGGATACCACTATCAGAGAGCGCAGTACGCCCTTCTCAGGGAAAAACCCTGGCCGTCATGCAGGTCTGCGGAGGCTCCCAGTCTTTCAATGCGGTAAACCAGATGCGTATTCTTGGCCGCTGGATGCGAATGATCACTATACCTAATCAATCCTCGGTAGCGAAAGCCTGGCAGGAGTTTGATGAAGACGGACGGATGAAACCATCCCCGTACTACGACCGTATTGTGGATGTAATGGAAGAGCTGATGAAGTTTACCCTGCTGACCCGGGAGTATGCAGCGTATCTCGTCGATCGCTACAGTGAACGTAAAGAGTCGGCAGAAGCACTTTCCCGGCGGGTGAATCAGAGCAAAATCTGAGGGCTGGTATGAGTGATGTAACGGCATTCAACAACTGCATGAGCGTGTTCTGGCAACAGCATGAAGCAGAGCTCTCCCGTTTTCTGGCATCAAGGACAGGCGATCGGGAGCAGGCAGCCGATCTGCTTCAGGAAGTCTTCCTGCGCGCCCGGGCCTGTGCAGACCGCTTCTGTGAAATGGAGAACCCGCGGGCCTGGCTGTACCGGACGGCGAGGAATCTGCTGACGGATGAGTACCGTGCCGCCAGAGACGTCGTGGTGCTGGAAGACGAGATCCCGCTGCCTGACGCCTTCCATGATGCGGTTTCAACGCTGGAGATTTGCCTGCCTGAAACCCTGCAGGCCTTACCTGACGAGGAAAGATGGCTGATAGAAGAGGCCGATCTGAACCGGCGTCCCCAGCAGCGCCTGGCCGACGAGCTGGGGATCACGCTGACGGCGTTTAAGTCGCGCCTGCTTCGCGCCCGGAAACATCTGAAGGAGACGATGACGGAACTCTGCCAGGTGGAAGCGGATGATGCGTCTTCCGTCTGCTGCCATAAAAAAATGGATTAACCGCGCATCTTTTTCCCGCCTCACTCGTTTACCTCAGTGTAAAGCCCCATCATTCAACACTGAGGTAAACAGTCCATGTCAAAAATTGAGATCTTTGAAGCCGCAGGCTGCTGTGCGACCAGCAGCGTCGTGGTCAGCGATGAAGCCGTCAAATGGAACTCCAGCGCCGAATGGGCGAAAAAGCATGGTGTGAATATTCAGCTTTACAGCCTGGCAAAGAACCCGCAGCAGTTCCTGAATACGCCCGTCATCAGGGCCTTCCTGAACACGTCAGGAATGGAGTCCCTTCCCGCTACCCTGCTTGACGGCCAGCTGGTGATGGCGGGCAAGCTCCCGTCCCGGGAAGATATCGCCCGCTGGGCCGGTATTTCCCTCACGCAGGACTGGAATGAAGACAGCACGCAGCCGCGCTGCTGCAGCATTCCCCGTATGCCTTAATCCCGGAGGAGCTCAACAATGACGATGCCATTTTTACAGAATATCCCCCCGTTTATCTTCTTCACCGGCAAAGGCGGCGTGGGGAAAACCTCTCTGGCCTGCGCGACGGCGGTATGGCTGGCTGACCAGGGCCGGAGAACGCTTCTGGTCAGTACCGATCCGGCCTCCAATGTCGGTCAGGTCTTCAGCCAGACTGTGGGCCACCGGATCACTGGTATCCGCACCGTGGAAAACCTTGCGGCAATGGAAGTTGACCCGATGGCGGCCGCGCAGGCTTACCGCGATCGCGTGCTCGATCCTGTTCGTGAACTGATGCCTGCCGATGTCATCAGCAGCATTGAAGAACAGCTTTCCGGTTCATGTACCACGGAGATCGCGGCATTTGATGAATTTACCGCACTGCTGACCAGTCATGAACTGCGCGAAAAATATGATCATATCGTCTTTGATACTGCACCAACCGGACACACCATCCGTATGCTTGAGCTGCCGGGCGCCTGGAGCGGGTATCTCGATGCACATCCTGATGCTGCGGCGAACCTCGGCCCTCTGGTAGGGCTGGAGAAACAACAGGACCAGTACGCTGACGCAGTGAAAGCCCTCTCTGATACGGCACTCACGCGACTGGTTCTGGTTGCCCGCGCCCAGGCGTCGACCCTGAAAGAGGTCTCCCATACCCACGAGGAGCTGTCGGCTATCGGTCTGCAGCATCAGCACCTTGCCATCAATGGCGTGCTGCCTCCCTTTGCCGGTGAACGGGATCCGCTGGCGCACAGTATTCTGGCGCGGGAGGAACGGGCCTTACGGGCCATGCCTGAAAACCTCGCGCATCTTCCCCGGTCGATGCTGTATCTGAAGCCTTTTAATCTGGTTGGTCTGGACGCCCTGAGGGCGCTGTTTACAGAGAGCACACCTGTTCTGCCGGATCCGGGAGCCACGCTCACGACGGTCGATTTACCGGAGCTTGCCTCCCTGGTGGAGGACCTCAGCCGGGCGGGAAAAGGGCTGGTCATGACAATGGGAAAAGGGGGCGTGGGAAAAACCACGGTGGCGGCTGCGGTCGCGGTCTCGCTGGCCAGACGCGGTCATAAAGTCCACCTGACCACCTCCGATCCGGCAGCCAACCTGTCTTACACCCTGGATGGCTCGCTGCCAGGCCTTCAGGTTAGCCGTATCGATCCAAAGGCAGAGACTGAGCGCTATCGTCGCTTTGTGCTGGAAAATCAGGGAAAAGGGCTGGATGCGGAGGGACTGGCGGTACTGGAGGAAGATCTCCGTTCCCCCTGCACCGAAGAGATTGCCGTGTTTCAGGCATTCTCCCGGATCATCAAAGAGGCCAACGACCATTTTGTCATTATGGACACTGCGCCCACCGGGCATACGCTGCTGTTGCTGGATGCAACCGGGGCCTATCACCGGGAAATGGTGCGCCAGATGGGGCATGCTCACGATCACGTGATAACGCCAATGATGCAGCTGCAGGATCCGGAGAAGACCAGAGTCATTATCGTGACGCTTGCCGAAACCACGCCGGTACTGGAAGCGGCCGGGCTGCAGCAGGACTTACGCCGGGCCGGGATTGACCCCTGGGCGTGGGTCATCAATAACAGCCTCGCGGCCGCGAAGCCGTCCTCCCCGTTCCTGGTCACCCGTGCCCGTCGCGAACTGCCGCTGATCGACGACGTTGCCGGGCATTATGCACAGCGCATTGCCCTGACGCCACTGCTGAAGGACGACCCGGTAGGCGTGGACCTGCTGGCTGAAATGGCGGGCTGACAGGTGGGGCGACGCCCCACCTCCACTTAAAACATTTCCTTATACAGGTCATAAGATGAAGCGCTTAATCTGCCGTCGCGAATTCCGGTAGTGTGTCAGTCAACGTCACAGGAGTCATACAATGCACATTATCAATGCTGAAGAGCAGCACATTCCCGCCATACGCCGTATTTACGCCCATCATGTCCTGCACGGCACAGGCAGCTTCGAGACGGCCCCCCCGAACACGCAGGAAATGCTTGCCCGGGTGAAAAACGTTCAGTCACGTGGATTTCCCTGGTATATCGCCCTGCAGGGGGGCGGAAAAGCCTTACTCGATCATGCCTTAACATGGGCCCGGTCTCAGGGATACCGCCAGATGATAGCGGTTGTGGGGGACTGTGCGAACGTCGCGTCTGTAGCGCTGCATCTTCGCTCCGGATTTACTGAAATCGGCACGCTGAAGGACATCGGTTTCAAGCATGGCCGCTGGCTGGACACGGTGTTGCTGCAGTGTCAGCTGGGAAAAGGGAGCTGTACGCTGCCGGACAGTCCGGTACCCGGACGCTGAGGCAGGAGAAAGGGGGCATCGCCCCCTTTCGGTTATTTCAGCCGTTTCCCTGCCTCATCTACTACTTTCTCGCCGTCTTCCTTAGCAAATGCGCCTTTTTGCGCATCCGGAAGAATATCCAGTACCACTTCGGAAGGGCGGCACAGACGCGTTCCCAACGGTGTCACCACAATCGGACGGTTAATCAGGATCGGATGCTGAAGCATAAAATCGATTAACTGATCGTCAGTAAACTTATCTTCCGCAAGCCCCAGCTCTTCATAAGGCTCGACGTTTTTGCGCAGCAAAGCCCGGACTGAAATGCCCATATCTGCAATGAGTTTGACCAGCTCATCGCGTGACGGTGGATTTTCAAGGTAATGAATAACGGTCGGTTCATTACCACTGTTGCGGATCATCTCCAGCGTATTACGCGACGTGCCGCAGGCCGGATTGTGATAAATGGTGATGTTGCTCATATCAGTATCTCATTACAAAGTGAAAGAGAGACGTAGCGCCAGCGCTGCCAGCGTTACAAACAGCACAGGCAGAGTCATAACGATCCCGGTGCGGAAATAGTATCCCCAGGTGATGGTCATATTCTTCTGTGTAAGGACATGCAGCCAGAGCAGCGTTGCCAGGCTACCAATAGGTGTAATTTTAGGTCCCAGATCGCAGCCAATCACGTTGGCGTAGATCATCGCTTCTTTGATAACGCCTGTTGCGGTGCTTCCATCGATAGAAAGAGCGCCAACCAGCACGGTAGGCATGTTGTTCATGATGGAAGACAGGAAGGCCGTCAGGAAGCCAGTACCCAGCGTCGCAGCCCAGAGTCCTTTATCCGCCAGTACATTCAGCACACCTGAAAGGTATTCGGTTAGCCCGGCGTTGCGCAGACCGTAGACCACCAGGTACATCCCCAATGAGAAGATGACGATCTGCCATGGCGCGCCGCGCAGCACTTTGCCAGTGTTAATGGCATGGCCTCGTTTAGCTACTGCAAACAGGATCACAGCGCCAACAGCCGCAATCGCGCTAACGGGAATACCGAGCGGCTCAAGGACAAAGAACCCAACCAGCAGAAGTATTAAAACTATCCAGCCGGTTCTGAAGGTTGCCAGATCTTTAATCGCTTTTGCCGGTGCTTTCAGAAGAGACAGGTCGTAAGTCGGTGGGATATCCTTGCGGAAGAACAGATGCAGCATAACCAGCGTGGCAACAATGGCTGCAATATCCACCGGCACCATTACCGACGCATACTCGGTGAAGCCCAGTCCAAAGAAGTCTGCAGAAACGATGTTAACCAGGTTGGACACGATAAGCGGCAGGCTGGATGTATCGGCAATAAACCCTGCAGCCATGACGAATGCCAGTGTCGTGCCTTTGCTGAACCCTAATGCCAGCAGCATGGCGATGACTATCGGCGTCAGAATAAGTGCCGCACCATCGTTGGCAAACAGTGCCGCCACCGCTGCACCAAGCAGAACGATATACGTAAAGAGCAAACGGCCACGACCGTTACCCCAGCGCGAAACATGCAATGCCGCCCATTCGAAAAAGCCGGACTCATCAAGCAGCAGGCTGATAATAATTACGGCAATAAAGGTCGCCGTCGCGTTCCAGACGATATTCCACACCACCGGAATATCGCCCACATGCACAACGCCAGATATCAGAGCCAGTCCCGCGCCCAGCATTGCACTCCAGCCGATCCCTAATCCCTTTGGTTGCCAGATAACCAAAACAATGGTCAGGACAAAAATAGCGCCGGCCAGTAACATAAAACCTCCTGACAGGGCGACTTTGTCGCCCTGTATATGTCAAAAAATTAGCTCATCAACTCTCTGAGCTTTTCAATACCGGCGGGCTCTGACGCCAGCACCGGAACAAGCGCTATACGGTCAGCATGCTGATCCTTAACAGCCTCAATCTGAGGCAATTCCTGATGAGCACGCTGACAAAGCAACGGAGAACGCGTATCCGCAATGGAAAGGCTGTTATTGATAATCCAGCCCCACGGATGAATCCCCGCTCTTTCAAGGTCAGCCTGCAGGTTTGCCGCTTCCAGGACCGGTGTGGTTTCAGGAAGCGTAACCAGCAGAACTTTGGTTCTATCCGGGTCCTGAAGCTGCATCATGGGGGTAGTAAAATGACCTTTACTCCCCATTTTTTTGGCAATATCTCGGTGGTAAGCCCCGGTCGCATCCAGCAACAGCAGCGTGTGTCCGGTAGGGGCGGTATCCATGACAACAAAGCGCTTACCCGCTTCACGAATTACACGGGAGAAGGCCTGAAACACGGCAATTTCTTCTGTACAGGGAGAGCGTAAATCCTCTTCCAGTAACCGTTTCCCTGCTTCGTCCAGATCTCTTCCCTTCGTCTCAAGAACATGCTGGCGATAGCGTTCGGTTTCATCGTGAGGGTTGATGCGGCTGACCTGCAGGTTTTTGAGGCTGCCGTTCAGCGTTGTACTCAGGTGCGCAGCAGGATCAGAGGTCGTGAGATGCACGTCAAATCCCATGTCTGCCAGCCTGACGGCGATGGCAGCAGCCATCGTGGTTTTCCCTACACCACCTTTGCCCATCAGCATAATCAGGCCGTGTTCACTGCGAGCGATATCATCGACCAGGCCAGAGAGAGATAAGTTTTCAGGCGTGTACAGGATATTCGTTACCGGGAGCGGTAATGCCTCAGAACGGGTATCCAGCAGTCCCTTCAATGCTGAAACACCAACCATATTGACTGGCTGGAGTAACAGGGTATCTGTCGGTAGCTCAGATAAACCGGCAGGAAGATTTGCCAGTGCCTCCTGCTCACGTTGCCATATCGCCGCGGCCAGGGCGTCATGTTCAGCTTCGGCTTCAGGCAGCACACCATTAATCACCAGATATTGATTTTTCAGGCCAATCTCAGCCAGTTCCTCATGAGTGCGGGCGACTTCCTGCAGTGTAGAATTTTGCAGTCGTGCAACCAGAACCAGGCGGGTACGTTCAGGATCGGACAAAGCCTCTACCGCATGAGCATACTGCTCACGCTGCTTTTCCAGCCCGGCCATTGGGCCAAGACAGGAAGCACCATCTGGATTACTTTCAATGAAGCTACTCCAGGCACCGGGAAGCTGGAGCAGACGAATCGTGTGGCCCGTCGGCGCTGTATCAAAAATGATGTGATCAAAGCGGGTCAGCAGGGAAGCGTCTGTTAGTAAGCCCGTGAATTCATCGAACGCAGCAATCTCAGTCGTACAGGCTCCTGAAAGCTGCTCGCTGATACTGTTAACAACGTCATCAGGCAAAAGACCTTTGATAGGATCAACGATTCTGGCCCGATATTGCCGGGCGGCTTCCTGCGGGTCAATCTCCAGTGCGGAAAGTGCAGGAACTGCTGTCACAGGGCGAATCGTGTTACCGATAGCCTGATCGAATACCTGACCAACATTGGAGGCCGGGTCGGTACTGACCAGCAAAACCCGCTTACCCTGTTCGGCAAGGCGGATAGCCGTCGCGCAGGAAATGGAAGTTTTTCCTACACCTCCCTTGCCAGTAAAAAACAGGTAAGGCGGGATATTCTGTAAGAATTTCATATGTCCTCCTGACATATTCAGCAACAGGAAGTATTACCACCACAGCAACTGGTGGGAGCTAACCCTACCTTCTCCAGCGGAATACCGAACCAGCGAGCCAGCTCAGCGCGTTTTGGGTATCGCCCAGCCATCACCGTTTCGCCGTCCAGCAACAGCAGCGGAAGCCCTTCTGCGCCGGATGCGTCGAGGAAGGATTTCGCTTTCTCATTGTGAACAAAGCTCATGGGCTGCTGCGCCAGGTTGTAACGTTCAACCTGTACACCACGTTCTTTCAGCCACTGCACATCAGCAGAAAAATCAACCAGAACCTGATCGACATCTGAACCACATACACCGGTACTGCAGCACATTGCCGGGTCAAACACCGTTAACGTCTTCATTCTGAATACCTCATACATTCGAAAAAACACATATGTTCAGGCAAATTTTTTTTAGATGCAAACAGCCTTACCGCTACCAGAGCAGTTTGCCGATGCCAGCTTACGGGCGATGGCCTGTACGTCGTCCTGTTGGCTTAACCAGGCCTGCTCAATCACCTGAGCAGCCCAGGAAGGAATATGCGGGGATAAGCGATAATGAACCCATTTCCCCTGCTTGCGATCCAGCAATAGACCGCTTTCCCGGAGCATTGCCAGATGACGGGAAATCTTGGGCTGGGACTCATCCAACGCCGTGCAGAAATCGCAGACGCACAGTTCTCCCATCTCCCTGAGCAGCAGGACAATACCCAGACGGGTTTCATCGGACAGGTTTTTGAAAAGCTTAAGGGCTGTAAGGGTCATTATTCCTCCTGTTCGGTTGCGTAAAGCATACGCCCGGAGACAAAAAAAACAACCATACATTCGGAAAATCGAATGTGTGAAAGTGTCAGATGACGCTGTCACGCTGGTATACGTCCGTTACTTTCCGGGGAAAATACATGTGTGTTACAGAGATCCGACTTTACCTTTTTTCGGATCTCAGAAGTGGAGAAGAGGAATTATTGCAGCATGGACACAAAAAACGAGTAATTGTTGCGATGAGTGGACTATTGCACCATGAGCAAATATAAATGACTTTATGCGTCCTGCGGTTAAATATATTGTTCATGCCGTCCGGCTGAACCCCGGGTCAGGGGATCAGCCGGGAAGGAGAACGTCACGGTTCTGTTTTCCGCGACAGGGTCTTTCTTTTTTTCTTCAGGTACATCACTTCGTCACATTTACCGATCATCTCCGCCAGTGTCGTATAATGGTCTGCGTTATTGATCAGTTCGCCAAAGGAATAATTGATGTTGTAGGGCTTGCCCGAGGTGTCATTGTAATGTTCGAGACTGGCACTCAGCGCGTGCAGATAAGACTGAGTGTTACCGTTTCGCCGGATCAGGGCGGCAAACTCATCCCCGCCGAGGCGGCCTGCTATTTCACCCGGTTCAAGGTGCTGATGTAAAAAGCCGGCAAAGACCTTCAGCACCTCGTCACCTTCCGCGTGTCCCCAGAGATCGTTAACCGGTTTGAACCTGTCCAGATCGAAATAGATGAGGCTGAACGACGCATCCTGCCGGTTCATTGCGCGGAAGAGTTTTTCGCCGGCGCGGTAAAACCCGCGCCGGTTGGGAATGCCCGTCAGGCTGTCCGTCATGGCCATGCTGATGGCCTCGAATTCGTCCTCCACGATACAGGCCAGGTCCCGGAGGGACGCAATGTCCTCATCCGTGAAGGCGCGGGGAACGGTGTGGATCAGGCACAGCGTGCCGGCCACCGTGCCGTCCGGCAGGCTCACCGGCTGGCCGGCGTAGAACCGGATGTGTGGCTCACCGGTAACCAGGGGATTATCGTGAAATCGCGCATCGGCAGCCGCATCGTGAATGATAAAAGGCCCTTCCTGCAGAATGGCGTGCCCGCAGAACGAAATATCACGTGGAGTTTCGCGCACGCCGACGCCCTGGCAGGCGAGGAGCCACTGGCGCTCGCGATCCAGCAGGCTTATCAGGGCCACCGGGACCTGAAAGGCTTTGCGGGCCAGCCGCGTCAGGCGTTCAAAACGCTCATCGTCACGGGTATCAAGAAGGCCGGTAATATACAGGGACTTCAGCCTCTGTTCTTCATTCTCCGGTATACCGGGTGCCTGCATGTAATCTCCTGGTATGTACAAAGTATATATGCAGATGAAAAGGTGTTTGGATCTGACTGAGTGTAATTATAGTTCACGACGGCTTTGTTGAATAAATCGAACTTTTGCTGAGTTGAAGGAGCAGATCACGCATCTTCCCGACAACGCAGACCGTTCCGTGGCAAAGCAAAAGTTCAAAATCACCAACTGGCCCACCTA
>OKVV01000690.1_pt1 | contig 16066 bp, 12 predicted proteins | sample 1606871 | NCBI WGS metagenome assembly OKVV01 (sample SAMN03281011, study PRJEB24777) | human gut metagenome | isolation source: fecal sample PR176 from 1 month old male Indian infant, caesarean delivered... | place: Singapore | collected 2006-01-13
TCATTTCTGTCCGCTTCGGCGGCTCTCTATACTGCATGCCTGACTTCTTTTTTTCAGGACTATCGCACATGGCCTTCGCGCCAGCTCGCGTGACGCCCATGGTCATGCAACGTCTTCTGGTACCCGTTCAGGTACTTATCTATGCCGGACTTTTCGTCTGCGCTGAATATTTGGTTAGCTGGCTACGCCTGCCGCTTCCGGCGAATCTGGTCGGGATGCTGATCATGCTGGCGCTGGTGACGTTGGGCGGGAAGCCAAGATAACATAAGATATATTATCGATATTATTGAACGTGCTTTGAGATGTCAATCTGGGTTGATTGACAACAGGACAAAGTCAGCTTTTCGTGAATCTTTGACGAAGCCCTGACTTTACTCCGGCAATCCCAGCTCGAACGTCGCGAGAGCAGCTTACTCAAGTTTGTCGAGCTCGGAGGCCGATCGTCAATGCGAATCGACAACTCGATGCCGTAAAACGTACTACTGAGGTTCCTTAGCCGTCGATTTCCTTCGGCAACCGAAAACGATGGCAACTTTGGGATGTTTTCGTAGAGTTTCGGGTACAATGCGCGTTTGTGCCTTATGGCGCCTCAATTGCAGCAATATGCGCACGCACCTGCTGCACAGGAAGGGTTTTTGAGTTAGAGAGGGTTCGAATGTCCAAGATCAACGACCTTGAGCAAGAGGTCAAAGCAGACGTTAGGGAGGCTACGGAAGCGGTTTCCGCCAAAAACGCCGACAAGCCGTGGTTCAAGCGCCTTTCCCTTACCACGTGGATTTTCATTGCGTTGGCCTTAGGCGTCGTGGCCGGCCTTGCCCTGCAGGGCACCCCTGATATCGCCACCACCTATATCAAGCCCCTGGGCACCATCTTCCTGAACCTCATCAAGATGATCGTGGTGCCGCTGGTCATCTTCTCGATGATCGCCGGCGTCATCAGCCTGTCCGATATCAAGAAGGTCGGCGCCATCGGCGGCAAGACCATCGCGTACTACCTGTGCACCACCGCATGCGCCATCGTCATCGGCCTGATCATCGCGAACGTGTTCAACGTTGGCGGCGGCTACACCCTTACCGCCGACGAGCTTTCGTATGAGGCCAAGGCTGCGCCTTCTTTCATCGAGACCATCGTCAGCATCTTCCCCAGCAACTTCGTGCAGCCCATGTCCGACGCCAGCATGCTGCAGATCATCGTGATTGCGCTGTTCTTCGGCTTCGGCATCCTGGCCGCCGGCAAGAAGGCGCAGCCCGTCGCCGACTTCGTCAACGGCATGTCCGAGGTGTGCATCAAGATCATGCACATGATCATCACCATCGCGCCGTTCGGTGTGTTCGGCCTGATCACCCCTGTAGTTGCAACCAACGGCCCCGACATCTTGCTGCCGCTGCTCAAGCTCATCCTGGTGGCCTACCTGGCCATGATCCTGCATATGGTGCTGGTGTACTCCAGCATGGTGAAGGCCATCGCGAAGATGGGCCCGCTGACGTTCTTCAAGGGCCAGGTCCGCGCCATGACGTTCGCCTTCGCGTCTGCGTCTTCCGTGGGCACGCTGCCCATTAACATGGAGTGCTCCGAGAAGCTGGGCGTGCGCCGCGAGGTTTCCAGCTTCGTGCTGCCGCTGGGCGCCACCATCAACATGGACGGCACCGCCATCTACCAGGGTGTTTGCGCCATCTTCATCGCCCAGGTGTTCGGCATCGACCTGACTATCGGCCAGCAGTGCGTCATTATCATGACCGCCGTGCTGTCCTCCATCGGCACCGCCGGCGTCCCCGGCTCCGGCATGATTATGCTGGCCATGGTGCTGCAGTCCGTCGGCCTGCCCGTCGAGGGCATCGCGCTGGTTGCAGGCGTCGACCGCGTGCTCGACATGATGCGCACCGTCGTCAACATCACCGGCGACCAGTCCGCTGCCGTGTGCGTGGATTCCCTGGAGAAGCGCAAGGAGGCTCGTCAGGCCGCCAAGGCTGCGTAAACTGCGCGCCGCGACAAACGATCGAACCTTTCGGGGTGGTTGCAAGTGTTCTTGCAGCCACCCCGTTTCTTTTATGGTATCATAGAACAAATGTTCTGCATAAGGCCGATATCAACACGCTTTGTCGGGCAAGTTGGTTTCGACCAGAAGGGAGACAAGCAGGTCGCATCGATCGTGGTCGCCGTATCGCTATCGGCGTTCGGCATGCACGGGCTTGCGGTGTTCCTCGTTCAACGGCGTTGTGCGCAACGGTTAACTCGTTTATCAAACGCTTCTAGCGGGTCTCGCTCAGCACGTCGAGCAATTCCTGCTTGGAGTGGATGCAAAGCTTCGAGTACACATTGCGCGTATAGCTTTTCACGGTGTTTTCCGATAGGTGAAGTTCTTGGCTGATGAACGCCTTGCTGCGTCCTTGCGCCAAGTACCAGACCATGTCGGTTTCCCGATCGGTCAAATCGAAACGCGCCTGCAGCGCCGAGCAGCGAGTCCGCAGGCTATCCTCGAACGTTGCGCCTTCAGTGTCACGGGCATCTTGCTCGTTCGGCATTTCCCCGGACGCAGCAGCAACCGATGTCACCTGCGTTTCCCCAGCATCGCATTGCGCAGGTGCAGCTTCCGCCACCACGGTGCGCTCCAAAGCGCCCTTGCGCGCATCGGGCGTGCCGAAGGTGGCGAAGAATCGCCGCGCTTTCGGCTGGCTCCCCCGCAACATCACGGCCATGCTCAGTGCAAGCAGGCATACCAGCGCGGCAATGACGAGCATCGATTGCCCTAGTTGGGGCCCAAGCAGGAAAACCAGATAGCGGCCAGCTTCGCGCGGAAGCAAATGGGCCGCCCAAACGGCGGCGAGCACCAGATACGACGGAATGGAGCTATGGCGGCAATAATCATATACGCCATACCACAGCAGTCCGATCATGAACGTATTCGATACGGTGATGAGCATCGCTCCGAATTGCGCCTGGTCAAGGGACACGATAAGCAAAACGCCGATAACCATAAGAGCGACCTCGAGCCACCACATCGCCCCGAAGCTCAAGCCGCGGCCGCGCACGAGCACCCACCAGATAACGCCAGCGCACAGTATGGCCACGGCGATCTGGTGAGCAAGCTGAAACGAAGGCGCCAAAACGATGGAAGTGCCCTCCGGGAATCCGCGCGCCACGCCAAGTGCGAAATCAAGCAGCGCAACGGCGATAAGAATGCGCAGAGGAAGCGTGTTGCTCTCGTGGTCGTACACGCAGTCGCGCTTCGGTTCGGGGATGACGTCTTGCCGTGCATCAAGCATGTCCATAGCCTGTTTGAACAGCACGAACGACAGAGTCGGCATGAACAAGCCGATGGAGAACACGGCAGGTAGCGGCAGGAACCCCAGGACGAATCCCAAAACCGCGCTGATTCCCAGGCACGCGAACGAGTAGATGAGCGCCTCGCCCTCGTCCAAGCGGTCGAAGAACGTGATCCACATGCCGCCGCCCCATACAATGCCCAATCCCGCAAGCATGGATGCGGGAATACCGAGCGGCAACGTCGGATACTCTATTTGCACAAGCAAAAGCGCAGGCGCCAACGTCATCGCCGTTATCGATAGCACGTCAAGGACCCTTCGGGCGCGCCCGCTTAACGGGATGCGGGAGAACATGAGTATGAGGATGAAGATGAAGGTGACGCGCGTCATGTTGCCGATAATGGTGACGGCGCCTGAATCGGTTGCCGTATATCGATCATACAGGCAGCATTGCGTCCATACGCGAATGGCTATCAAGCCCAAGAAGCAGGCGGCGAACCTGGGCCCATACGTGGACCTGAACTCCTGCCAGCTTGTCGTATGCACGCGCCGCGCGGCCATGGAAATCTCGTCGTTCATGCGCCCCTCCCTCTTTCAAGCGCACAATTATAGCAAGCTTGCTCATCGAATCGGCGCAAGCGCATTGCTTTATATGCGATGCGGGTAGTCGGTTCCCAACGTTTCCCATCCCCGAAGCAAAGCCTCGTGCGAACCCCGCAACGTCACCCGCCCGATTACGTGCAAAAGCCGGAAGCGCGATTGCACGCTTCCGGCTTTCTCATAGGTGCTAAACGCCCTCTTTACGCGAACACGTAAGCGCGCACGCGGTTTCCTGCGCCTGACGGCCGTTGACGTTGATGTCGCACACGGCGTTGCCACCCAAACGGTTGCCGCCGTGGATGCCGCCGGTAACCTCGCCAGCGGCGAACAGGCCCGGGATCGCGTTGCCGTCGGCGTCGAGCACCTCGGCCGCGGCGTTCACGCGCAGGCCGCCCATGCAATGGTGCACGCCAGGCGCGACGGGAAGCGCGTAGTACGGCGCCTTCTCCAGGGGGTTCAGGCTCTTCGTGCGCCCCATGGGGTCGTCCACGCCGTTGGCGATGTTGTCGTTGTACGACGTCACCGTGTTCACGAACGCATCGACCGGCACGCCCATCTTCTGCGCCAGCTCCTCGAAAGTGTTTGCCACGTGGATGAGCCCGCGCGAGACGAACTTCTCCTCAACCGACAGGTTGTTGTCGTGCACCGACTGGTCGAACACGGCGAACGCTCCGCGCCCGGGCTGCGCCCATTCCGCTTCCGACACGCGGTCGCGCGTGAGCAGCTCGTTGGTGAAGCGCACGCCGTCGGTGTTCACCAAAATGGCGCCGTCGCCGCGGATGTTCTCGGACAGCAGCGTCGCGGTGGTCTGCTCGACAGTGGGGTGCACCTGGATCTGGTCGATATCCACGGTATCGGCGCCCACGGCCTGGGAGAACAGGATGCCGTCGCCCTGCGTACCCGGCTGGTTGGTGGTCACAGCTTCGCGAAGCTCGGGGCGGTACTGCGCCAGCATCTCGCTGTTGGCGCCGAAGCCGCCCGTTGCCACGATGAGCGCACGGCAACGATACTCGATGGGCAGGCCGTTGGGGTCGGTGGCGCGGACTCCCGCCACCTTGCCGTCATCCATGACGATTTCCTCGACCTTCGTGTTGCACACAGCCGACACGCCGCGCTGGCGGCATTGCTCGGTCATGCCCTTCACGATGTACTTGCCAACGGCTTCGCCCGATTCGGGGCGATGGATACGCTTGACCGACGCACCGCCCGACGTGCCCAATTTCGACAGCGTGATGCCCATGGAATCAAGCCAGTCGATGGCGTCGCTCGACCCGGCGCACATGTGACGGATGAGCTCCATGTTGCCCTTCTCATGACCGCCCGCGTAGGTATCGGAGGACATGAGGTCGACGCTGTCTTCGATGCCGGCTGCCTTCTGGAACTTCGTGCAGCATGCGTTCATGCCGCCCTCTGCGAAGCAGGTGTTGCCGCCCGCTACCGGCATCTTCTCCAAAAGCAGCACTTTTGCGCCCTGGTCGCACGCGCCCACGGCCGCAGCCATGCCCGCGCCGCCCGCGCCCACCACGACGATGTCGTACTCGCCGCCGTCGATGGTGTTCTGCGCGGCCTCCGCCTCAAGCGTTCGCGGGGTGCCGCAACCCGTCAGGCCCATCGCCATCGCGCCCATGCCGAAGGTCAGCGCGCCCGTGAGGAAACCGCGACGGGAAACATCGTTGCCCTTGACGTCCATAATCGTTCCCCTTCCCTATTTCTTCTCGCGATACGGGATGCTGTCCCAGCCCTCGGGCACATCCTCGGCAGCCTGATAATGGCACTCCGAGCAGGTGATGACGGACTGGCTGTGCATCTTGTGGCAGTCGCCGCAGTCGGTGACGCCGTGCTCGCTGAAGTCATGCGGATTCCAGGCCATCCACTCGGTCTTCTTCTCAAGCTTGTCAAGGTCCATGTTGTGGCACGATTCGTTAAGGCAGAACTCCTGAGTGGCGAACTCGCCGCCGCGGCTCACCAGATGCTGCGTGTCCTCGTCGAACGTGTAGTCGCCGGTTACCCAGTGCATACCCTCGACCACCTGCTCGTCGATCTTGGGTTCGTGACACGTCAGGCAGTCCTTGCCCGCCTTCATGTGCGCGTTGGCAAGCATGGTGCCATCAGTGTTGTAGTAGCTTTCCACATACGCGTTCATGGGCGTGTGGCAGATGCTGTTGCAGAAGCTGGGCTGGTTATGCCAAACCGCGAACCCCCCTACCGCCGCAACCGCCACGGCTGCGACCACGCACACTGTGGCAATGGTGCGATTGCGCTTGTTCTGCGACAACTTGCCCGTGTGCTCGCTTTCGCTCATAACATCCTCCTGTTCCTTCTTTGCTTCCCATTCGCCGCCGAGAAGCGGCTTTCGACAAGCAAGATCGTAGGAGGAAACCCTTTGAAGCTGCACATCCGAAAAGGGTGGTTTAAGCCTGTGACCAGGGTGGTTTTCGAAGGGTGTGCGAAGTGCCGCTACTTCCCCATCATGCTGAGCAGGGCTTCCAACTCGCGTTGCACGGCGTGCTCGGTGTTGGGGCCGATTACCTTGGTGGAGATCTCCTTGATAGCGGAGCGGCCGTTGCCCATCGCGATGCTCGTGCCCACCATGCGCATGATCTCGTAATCGTTCATGGAGTCGCCGAACGCCACCACTTCCTCGGCGCGGGCATGCCGTGCTTCCATCACCTGCTTGATGCCTGTGGCCTTGCTCACGCCGCGCTGCATGACGTCGATCCATTTGCGGCCGGACGGTGCGAACACGAAGTCCTCACCCATCTCGCGCTCCAGGATGTAGGCCATATCCATGACGGCGTCATCCACGTAGATCGATGCCTTGATGATGCTGGTGTCGGGGCGCGGCAGGTCGCGCACACGCAACGGGTTCGGAAGATTCTTGTCCAGCTCGCGCTCGAAGCGTTCCTCGTCGTCGAGCAAATAGGAGATCTTGCGGTCGAACACCACCAGATGCAGGCCGTCGAACAGGTCGGTCACATTCTTGAGCCTGCGCAGCGCGGCATGGCTGAATACCTCGCGGTCGACAAGCTGACCCGCAACCACCACCTGCGCGCCGTTGGAGGCGACAAAGTCCATTTCGCTGCTCACGGGGGCGAACAGCTCCTGCAGCGTGTCGAAGCGCCTGCCCGAGGACGCCACAAAGCCGATGCCCGCGGTTTTCAGTCGCTTGATAAGATCGAACGTCTCAGGCGGCACATTGCCTTCGCCGTCCAGAAGCGTGCCGTCCATATCCGATGCGACAAGCTTGATCATGTTGCCTCCTTTGCCGTGGCGCCCCACGCGCCGCGCGTCTGTTCCATATCCTTCGCTTCGCCGCCATTGTACGGTGCGTTTCGCGGGCGAAAACGCCGGACATGAAACCTGCGCAGGATGCTTACCGGCCGTTGACAGGACGTTGAGGGGCTGTTGACGGAAACGCGTCATCCGTATCTGCAGACATTGAAACGGTTGCCGATACCGAGGCTGCAGCGGCCGTCGGGGACGGTCGACGCGAAAGGGCCATAAGGACTTCCGCGGCCGCAGCCATCACGTCAGTTCATCGAGGCTTGTTGGATCCGTCAGCTTCAAGGCCATCGCAGTTGCCGAAAACCATAGCGGGGCTTTCCTTCTCGACCTTATTCGCACTCCGGGAACACGCATGCCAGGCGACGCACCGTTTCCGATAGCCGTTCCGGCTCGATGCCGGCGTAGTTCAGCACCAGCGCGGTTTCGCCGTTCGAGTACTGCTCAAAACGCTTCGTTGTGCGCTCACTCAACCCGTCGCTATCGCGCAGCAGGTAATCGTTGAACAGCGAGATGTTGAGCCCCTGCTCGGCGCCGCGCTGTCTGACCTGGTCGTGCGTAAGGCTTGTGCGCACGTACAGCAAGAAGTGCGTGCCCGCGTTGCGCTCCTCAACATGCGAGATCTTCGCCAGCGGCGATTGCGCGATCTCGCGCAAAACCGCCTCACGTTGGCGGCGATAGAAGTTGCGCGTACGGTTGATGTGCCGCTCAAGATGACCCTCGTCGATGAAGCGCGCCAGCGCGTACTGCTCGAAGCTGGAAACCGTGCACGAGTAGAAGCTCATGGTGTCCACGTAGCATGCCAGCAGCTTCGGCGGCAGCACCATGTAGCTGATGCGCAGGCTGGGCACCATGGTTTTCGAGAAGGCGTTCAGGTAAATCACCTTGTCGGATGCGTCGTCGGCGAACAGCGGCATAATCAGGCAGCCGCTGTAGCGGAACTCGCTGTCGTAATCGTCCTCGATGATGTAGCGTTTGCGCGCGCGGTTCGCCCACTCGAACAGTTCCAGGCGCCGCTTGATGGGCATGACGATGCCCGTGGGGAAATGGTTTGCCGGCGAAACGTGCACCACGTCGGCGCCCGATTCCTCAAGCTCATCCACCAGCAAGCCCGATTCATCGATGGGGACCGGCCGCCAGGGGTTGCCGAACGCCTTGGAGATGGCGGCGAACTTGCGATAGCCAGGGTTTTCCATGGCGAACGTGGTGGTGGGCCCGAGCATTTGCAGCAGGCGGCCGTAAAGATACTCGCTGCCCGCACCGATGATGATGCAGTCGGGCGAAACGTCCATGCCGCGCGTGCGCCGCAGATACGACGCGATGGCGCGGCGCAGCTCGGGCAGGCCGTTGAACGGGATCGATCGCAACAGGTTGTCGCTGGGAAGCGAAAGCGCCTCGCGCATGTAACGCCCCCACACCGTAGCCGGGAATAACGACACGCTCGTACGGTTAGCCTTCAAGTCCACGAAGTATTCCGGATCGCGGGCGCGCTCGATAGCGTGCGGGGTTTCGGCGGCATTGGTGGCGCTAGCGGTGTCGGCGGAGCTCCTGGCGGTTCCGCGATGTCTGCTGTTGCGTCCTGCCGAAGCATCATCGAATCTCGCATCCTGGGCGCTGTGCGCAGCAAAAACGCCTCCTGCTGCCGCATCCTGCGCACCGCATTCGGCGCCGACGCTCGTTCCATTTTCGCTACTCGAATCTTTGACCTGGGGTGTAACCGGTTTACACCGGAACTCTGAGACGTCCTCCACGAAATAGCCGCGGCGTTGTTCGGTGCGCACGAACCCTTCCGTGATCAGCTGGTCGTATGCCGCTGTGACCGTTGCAACGCCGATATCGAGATGCTGGGCAAGGTTGCGTTTGGACGGCAGCTTCGTCCCGCAGGGGATTCGGCCGCGCGCGATGTCCTCGCGAATGGACTGGTATAGGAATTCGTAAAGCGAACTGGTGCCGCGCGAGCGCAAATCGTACGTAAGCATACCTGCCTGCTGAGATGCCGACATGGGCTGATCCTTTCGCGTACGGCCGCAAAAGCGCGTTTTTCGGTGCGTTTGCAGCGGGAACGGCCGGTTTGAGCGTTTGAACGAACTAGTGCAACTGGTCTATCTGGTATGTAAAACTATCACTGTTCTGGTTCTTTTGACCAAACCAAATACCGATTACACTTTTGTTGCTCATTGAATCCGACCACAACGATTCCTTGGCTGTTGCGGCCATTTGCATGCATGCCAAGGGCACACGAAGACGGGAGACGAACATGGGTTACTTCACCGGCAAAACCATCGTCATCACCGGCGCGGGCTTTGCAGCGCTGAAGAACGGTTCCGCGGGCTCCATCGGGTTCGGCATCGCCACCGCCTTCGCTAAAGAGGGCGCAAACCTTGCCATCACCGGCCGTAACGTGAAGAAGCTCGAAGCCGCCAAGGAGCGTCTTGAGAGCGAGTTCGGCATCCGCGTGCTGCCCATCCAGGCCGACGTGAACGCCCAGGCTGATAACCAGGCCGTCGTGCAAGCCGCCGTCGACCAGGTTATGGCCGAGTTCGGGCGCATCGACGCGCTGGTGAACAACGCCCAGGCCTCCGCTTCCGGCGTCACCATCGCCGACCACACCACCGCCCAGTTCGATCTGGCGCTGTATTCCGGCCTGTACGCTGCCTTCTATTACATGCAGGCATGCTACCCGCACCTGAAGGAGACGAAAGGCTCCGTGGTGAACTTCGCCAGCGGCGCCGGTCTGTTCGGCAACTACGGCCAGTGCGCTTACGCCGCAGCCAAAGAAGGCATCCGCGGCTTGACGCGCGTCGCCGCCACCGAGTGGGGCCCCGACGGCATCAACGCCAACGTGGTTTGCCCGCTCGCCTGGACCGCTGCGCTCGAGAACTTCAAGGAGCAGTACCCTGAGGCCTACGAGGCCAACGTGCACATGCCTCCGATGGGCCACTACGGCAACGTCGAGACCGAGATCGGTCGCGCCGTCGTGCAGCTGTGCGGTCCCGACTTCAAGTTCATGAGCGGCGAAACCATCACGCTCGAAGGCGGCATGGGTCTGCGCCCGTAACCTATTTACGATTCTATCCGGACCTCTCCGGTGGGATAAACGAAAGCACCTCGGGCATCTGCGGTCCGAGGCGCTTTTGCGTTCTCTACTCCCCTAGCGCCTCCGCGGCCTCGAGCCACTGCTCATCAAGCTCGTCGATTTTGGTTTGGAAGTCGTTGATCTGCTGCTGGAACTTGCCAAGCGCCTCGAAATCGGACGGGTCGGCGGCTGCCATGTCGGCTTGCGCCTGCTCGATCTTGCCGCGCAGCGTGTTCGTCTTGTTCTCGCAGCTGCGCATGCGCTTCTTCAGCTCGCGGATTTCGCCGCCGGAAAGCTGCGGGCCGTCGCCGGCAGCAGCGTCCTTCGCGCTCTCGCTTGCCGCTGTGCCCTGCGGCGCCTTTGCGTGCGCAACCGGCTTCGGCGCGCGTGCCGACATCTCCAGGTACTCGTCAACACCGCGCGGCAAGTGGCGGATATGCCCATCTACCAGGGCGAATTGATGATCGGTGACGCGTTCCATCAGGAAGCGGTCGTGCGTGACCAAAAGCAGCGTGCCCGGCCATGCGTCTAACAGCTCCTCGATGGCGGCCAGCATGTCGGTGTCCATGTCGTTGCCCGGCTCGTCCAGGATGAGCACGTTGGGCTCGTCAAGCAAGATGAGCATAAGGGCCAGACGGCGCTTTTGACCGCCGGACAGGTCGCACACCGGCTCGTTAAGGTCGGCACGCGAGAAGCCCAGCTTCTCCAGCAGCTGCGCAGGCGTCATCTCCTTGCCGTCGAGCATCATGCGGCGCGTGTAGTTGCTGATCACCTGACGAACGCGATCATCGCCGAAGCGGGTGAGGTTGTCCAGATGCTGCGACAGCACCGCGAACTTCACCGTTTTACCGATCTTCACGAAGCCCGACGTGGGCGCCTGCACACCCTGGATCACCTTCAAAAGCGTGGTTTTGCCCACGCCGTTGGCGCCGACGATGCCGTAGCGGTCGCCAGGCCCGATGATCCAGTCCACACCGTCGAGCACGGGCGCGGGCTTGCCGTCGAAGCGCACCGTGACGTTCTTCAACTCCACCACCTGCTTGCCCAGGCGCGCCATGGCCATGCGCTTGAGCTCCAGCTCGTTGCGCAGCGGCGGCACGTCGGCGATCAGCTCGTGCGCGGCGTCCACGCGGAACTTCGGCTTCGTGCCGCGAGCCTTCGGGCCGCGCGCCAACCAGGCAAGCTCGCGGCGCAGGGCGTTCTGCCGCTTCTCCTCTGCCAGAGCAGCCAAACGGTCGCGCTCGACGCGCTGCAGGATGTACGCGGAGAAGCCGCCTTCGAACGGATCAACCACGCGGTCGTGCACCTCCCACATGCGCGTGCACACCTCGTCCAAAAACCAACGGTCGTGCGTGACCACCAGCAATGCGCCCTGACCGGCGCGCCAGCGGTTCTTCAGATGGTTCGCCAGCCAGGTGATGGCGCGAACGTCCAGATGGTTGGTAGGCTCGTCAAGTGCCAGGATGTCCCAGTCGCCGATGAGCAGGCGTACCAGGTCGACACGGCGGCGCTGGCCGCCGGAAAGCGTGCCCACCTTCGCATCCCAAGGGATGTCGCTGGCAAGGCCCGCGATGATGTCGCGGATGCGCGCGTCGCCGGCCCATTCGTATTCGGAGATATCGCCCACCACGGCGCGCTCGACGGTGTTGTCGTCATTCAGCTTGTCGAACTGTCCCAACACGCCTACGCGCACGGCGGCGTTGCGCAGCACGCGGCCCTCGTCGGGCTCGAGCATGCCCGCCATCACCGACAGCAGCGTTGACTTGCCGTCGCCGTTGTGGCCCACGATGCCGATGCGATCGCCCTCGTCAACGCCAAGCGACACGCTTTCGAACACCGTTTTCGTGGGGAAATCCACGCGCACTTTCTCGCAGCCCAGCATAAACGCCATAGGTACCAACTTCCTTGCATATATAAGCGCCTTGGCCGCAACCGCGCCGAAAGCGCGAACGCGACCAAGGACCTGCATCGATTCCAACGCATCATGATAACAAATGGCCAGCCAACCATCGCCCAAGCCCCAAAGCGCCCCAACTTCGCCACACCCTCCCGAACACGAAAGCACGCGTTCGCACAACCTTTGACGATGATTGGGACGCTTCCCCCGGTCTTCAAGCCAACGATTGCGACGATCTCTTGCCCAGCTCCGTTATATAACCCGATTCCCGCCCATATCCAAAACCATCAACCTCAATATCGATGTTATGTCCTTATTTTCGCCATTCTGTGCGAAAATAAGGCCGTTTTGGTATGCCCAGCCAACCATCAGTTGCGACACGCAATGCTGCTCGCCTACGACTTGGTCATCACGGCGATGGTCATCCAGGTGCGTTCGTAGGGACGGTAGTAGGTGTGGTATTCCACTAGGTTGAAGCCGTCTTTTTGGCTGAGGTCGGAAATGTCGCGCGGCAGGCTGTTGTTTTGCGCCTGGCCCAGGCAGATGAACGTGCCGTGGAAGTTGTCGAAGATGATCTCCCAGCTCATCTTGCTGACAAGCGTGGGCGAATACGCCATGTACGCACGGTCCCAGTTGCCCTTCTGCCAATCCATATAGGTTTGCGGGATGTCGGGGCACATGACCGACGTGACGCCCATGTAGCCGATATCGGTGGAAACCACCAGGGGCGACTGGCCGCCGCTCTGGTCGGCAACGCGGTTGACCGTCTCGCGGAATTGCTGGATGGGGACGTTGTTGGCCGGGTCGTAGTCGTCGCGCACCAGTAGCGCCTGATTCATCATGGAAGCCGCCAGCGTGACTGCTACCACGCCTGCCACCAGCGGTTTCGTACGCACATGCGACAGCACCGCCGCAATGGCGAACAGCAGCGGGCCGATGGCCACAAACAAGTAGCGGTAATACAAGATCATGGAGTTCATGACCATAGACGCCGTCCAAGAAATGGTGAAAACGCCGAAGTACACCACCAGCGCCGCAACCACCGGCGCAATAGGATCGGACACGAGCCACGCGTAGAAGCGCTTCAAGCGCAGGTGTTTCACGGGGTAGGCGGCCGCTGTCGCGCTCGCGGCTCCGCCCGCACGCTGCGCCTTCGCCGCCGCGATCTGCTGCTTGCGCGCTGCGCGATGCAGCCCGATGCGCCATGCGGCCCAGCGGGCGGCCCACGCGATCAAGAACGCCAACACCACCACGGCGGCATAACCGATGCCCTGCACGAGAACCTGCGGCACCACACCGTAGCTACCGCGCGCCGCAAACGACAAGGGGCTCGTCAAAAACGCGTACGTGGCCAGCTCGATATAGGTGGTCGGAAACACGATCTTCGCCCAGTAGGTGCCACCTACCACGCCCATCTGGCTGGTCACGGCGGTGACGATCCACGGCAGGTACAGCGCTACCTGGGCAACGCAGCCGATGATCAGCACGCGCAGCGGGGCACCCGCGCGAACGGCCTGCTCAGGCAGCGGATTGGGACCGCGCTTGCGATGTCGCCAGGCGCGGGCGCCAAGCGCGAACAGCAGCACGACGTTGATCATGAACGCCGACATGGCGCCGAAATAATGCAGGTACGCGCACGCCAAGCTGGACGCAAAACACGTGATCCACCAGCGTCGCGGCGTGCCCGCCCAGCATTTCAGCCCCCGGGCGGCATCCGCGATGCGCACCGGCGGCGTCGCCAACTGCGTGCCGATGATGCGAATGGCGTAGATGAAGCACAGCATCACGGCGAACGTGGCCCACGAGTACATGCGGATCTCAACGGCCATCAGCGAGATATAAGGCGTGAACAGGGCGAAGAAGCTGAACAGCACGCCGGTCGCCCAGCCGGCGTCGCGGCGCACATGGGTGTAGCCCAGCACCGCCATGGCGATGGCGCCCGCCACGGTGAACAGGCGATATATGGTGATGTTCTGCCCGAACACCAGGTTCAACACGTGTAGCGCCCAATAAATCAGCACGGGATGCACGTCTCCGGAGCTGTAATACCAGATGTCGGCGAAGCTGTGGTTTGCGATTCCCAGCGAGTAGCTTTCGTCGAACCACACGTTGCCATGGAACGCGTCGGCGAGCAGGAAGGCGGCACCTGCGACAAGCAGGAGGATATGAAACGCGCTTGATGATAAACGTACGTGCGCGCCGCGTGAGAGCTTCATGTTGTTTGCCTTCGCCTAGAAACCTGTCATAATGCGCTGCTAGTCTAACATTGCATGCACAAGCGGGAATAACCTGCGTAGAAAAACCCAGGGGCTACCCTAGGGATTTCATAACCGCGGGTAGATAAGGTAAGAGGGGCGAACATGAGCGTCACGTTCCATGCGGACGATTACGGCATCACCGAACAGCAGGCCGCCGAAATCCTCAAGCTGTCGCAGGTTTGCGGCGGCCAGGGCGCGCTGTCGTCGGTCAGCATCTTCGCGAACAGCCCGGCTTTCGAGGCGGCCGCCGAGATGGCGCGGCCTTACGTGGAGTCCGGCAAGCTTGCCATGGCGCTGCACCTCAACCTGGTCGAAGGCCGTCCGTGCGCCCCGGTTACGGAAGTTCCCCTGCTGGTTAACCAGCGCGGCACGTTCGCCAACGATTTCGTCGGCCTTCTGAAACTGTCGATGGGCGCGCAGCGCTGGGCGTTCCGCCAGCAGCTCCAGCGCGAGTGCGTCGCGCAGATCCAGCGTTACCTGACCGCGTTTCCCCAGATGAAACGCATGATGCGCGTGGATAGCCACCAGCATACGCATGCGGTGCCGGCCGTGTTCGACGCGCTTTCCCAGGCTGTGGCGGAGCTGGGGGTCACGGTCACGCACCTGCGCTGCCCCATCGAGCCTCTGAGCCCGCACCGCACAGCCGGCAGCAACATGCCTCCTGTCAACCTGGCGAAGGATGCGCTCATCACGTGGCTGTGGCGCAAGAACCGCGGCAAAATGCCAGCAGGCTGCGAGGTCCCGTTGTTCTGCGGTGTGGTGCTCTCGGGCGCTATGGACACGGTGGATTGGCCGCTTCTGGATGCGTTCGAAAGTCTGGCTGCCGACCGCGGCAAGAACGTCCAGGTGCTGTTCCACCCGGTCAGCGTGCCAATCGAGCAATGCCTCGACCCGGAAAATGCCCCCTTCGCCGCCGCCTGCGCATCCGAGGCCCGCAACCGCGAAGCCGAACGCCTGCGCTACCTGGCCGAAACCCGCTAAACGGCATGCGGGCCGCGGCGGCCATGTCGCGCAGGCACGGTGCTCGGCGCGGTGGCAGCCGTCCCGCAGCCCGCGGGACGGCTGCTGCACCATTACAGTCTGAGATAAGCCATCGATGAACTTCGGTGGCGATCATTCGGCGCATGGCCTACAGTTTGGCCAAGCCCCGAGGAGCCGGGGGGTGTTGCCACCGGTGGCGCTCGCCGCTCCGAACGACTGATAGGAAACTGCCGGGCCCGGGGGGAACGGCCAAGTAATGCGGGCACCGAGGGGGAGGCCTTCCGATCGGCCTGACGATTGGAGGATACCGCCATGGCACCACCCACCGGGCAAAGAATCGTCATAGGGCTCGACGTCGGGAAATCGGCGCGCTGGGCGTGCGTCGTCACGCGCGAGGGCGAGATCCTGGCAAGCGCGCCCATTCCCAACAGGGAAAACGCCATCAACGGGCTCTACGACCAACACCCGGGCGCGCTGGTCGTTTGGGTCGCGGCGGCGAGATTCGCGTCCAGGAGGTGTACGATAGGCTCAGCCGAAGACCGCGCAGACGACGAGGGCGATCTTGCTAGCAGGGACAAAGGCAGCGACGCAGGTCGCGGTCCCGCCAACTGACGGATCCCGCCTAAGGGGAACGATCGGCCGGCTAGCCCATGATCTGGGCAAGGTCTGCCTCGGGGGTGGATATGGGGCGGATGCCGTAGTTGTCCAC
>OKVV01000701.1_pt1 | contig 15719 bp, 5 predicted proteins | sample 1606871 | NCBI WGS metagenome assembly OKVV01 (sample SAMN03281011, study PRJEB24777) | human gut metagenome | isolation source: fecal sample PR176 from 1 month old male Indian infant, caesarean delivered... | place: Singapore | collected 2006-01-13
GTCCGAACTGAGCGACGTTCGCAAACAACGCGATAGAGTTAGTGGGACTATTGAACTGGGGGACACTGCCGTCTCCAAACGTCTCGCAAAAGAGGCGGCTGAATCTCAGATTGAAAAAATCCGCGATGAAAACAAAGATTTTTCGGCCAAGTTCGTGAAAGCGCGCCAGGAAGCTTTGGAGAAAATTCAGAAGATCAATGACGACAAGTCTTTGTCCGATGATGAAAAGAACAAGCTGCTGGGGCCATTACGAGAAACGGTAAATAAATCTTATCTGGTACCAGCCCAAAAGTTGGTTGAGTCTTTATCATCGCGCAAGACCGCAACTGAAAAGCAGATCGCACACTTCAGCGATCTGCTGGAAAAGGCAAAAAAAGAAGGAAACACAGAACAGGTACAGAAGCTGCAGGGCAGTATTCGTGGCTATCAGGAACATCTTGAAACTGTTGCTCAGGAACTGACACAGGCTGAGTTTGAACGCGATAACGCGGCGAAAACCGGGAAGGGCGTGAAGACCAACCAAGGAACAGTGCTTGGGTTGGGCACCAGCGACAAAGGCGCTGACAAAGCGCTCGCGCAGTACATGCGCAACCAGATGGACTCTGCGGTTTACCAGCGAACGCTGCCTGATGGCACACCAATGATGGATTTTGAAGGAAAACCTATCATTGGGCCGAAGCAGCTTAAAACTCAGCTTAACCTGCAGAAAGCCTCAACCGCATCTTCTCTGGAAAAGATGAGCGAGAAGGAGCGTGCAGCCGCCATAGCCGCATTAACCAAAGCTCGTGAACAAGATGCCGCTGCTGCCGAGAGGGCAGGGAAGCGTACTGCGAATGCCTCTGAACGCGCCGCGAAGAGGGAGGAAAGTGCGCAACAGAAGCTGGCTGCCGGCTACCAGAAGGCTCTGGATAAAGCTGATCAGCTCATGGGGCAAATGGGCGAAAGTTCAAAGGCCACTGTGTCGTTTGATCAGTCGCTGCGTGATGTCACCAAGTCACTAACCGATCTTGCAAACGCCACGCCTAACGAGTTTATCTCGCAGGAGATGGTTGACCAGGCCAAAAAACGTCTCGCGGATTTGAGGAACGCTACCCCCGAATACCGTGAAATGTTTAATCGCCGCAACGTCGAGCAAATGATCAGCGCTTGGGCGCCGGAATCGGATTCGATTATCAGCGCAGGCTTGATGCAAAGCCATGAGGAGAAGGCTGCCGAGTTTTCGGATACCTACAATCGCAATCTTAAGGCGCTGATCGAGCTGCGTGATAAGGCGACTGACCCGAAAATCATCTCGCTTTACAACAAGCAGCTTAATCAGCTGGTGGCCGCTGGCAACAATGCGCTGATTAAGCAAACAGGTACAGCGACCCAGCAGTTGGCTCTGGAGTATGAGAACCTGGCTGAGCAGATTGAGGGCACCTGGACAGATCTGTTTAGCGGCTTAACCGACACGCTTACTGACTTTGTTGTTAACGGGAAGATGAGCTTCTCCAGTCTGGCCACATCGATCCTTAAAGACATCACCAACATGGTCGTGAAGACCCAGATCACTCTGCCTCTCATGAATATGTTGGGAATGGGAACGACAAACGCCGGCAATGCACAAAGTGGAAATCTCATGAATGGCGTAGCGTCTGCGATCGCTAATCAAGGGGTTCAGCTCGGTAATTCTGGTGGGGCGGTGGCCAATGGGGATAAATCTGTCGGCGAGGCCACCAAGGAGACAGCCTCCGGCGTGAACTCTATGGGGCAAGCGTCTCAGAATGCGGCCAGTGGTTTAAGCCAGGCGGTGAATGGTGTCTGGGACTGGACGAAGTCATTGTTCACCGGTACTGACGCTACGAAAGATCAAACCAAAGCGGTTAACAGCAGCATCCTCAGTATGGGGAATCTGTCTACCGCGGCTGGGGCGCTGGCAGCTACATTCGCCATGGTAGGTGCTTCGTCGTCGAGTTCGTCCAGCCGTTGGCTGAATTTCGGTCTGTCACTGGCCAGTACCGCAGTGTCCGCTTGGGCTGGGTCTTCGACGCCATCAGACTCAAAGCCAAATGTGAAGAAGCACGCCAATGGCGGCATCTTTGGCAGGGAAGGGGTTGTGCCTCTGAGAGCTTATCAGAAAGGCGGAATTGCCACCTCGCCACAGTTGGCGATGTTTGGCGAGGGCTCAATGAATGAGGCTTACGTTCCGTTGCCAGATGGTCGAACCATTCCAGTCACACTTTCTGCAGAGTCGGCTGGAAAGAGTACGGGTAACGCGGTGTCCCCTGTCTCAATTCAAATCAATGTGACCAAGGATGGACGAACCAGCGAGAGCAGCAGTGGAAGCGAGAGCAATCTCTGGAACGGTGCAGCGCGGCAAATTAAGTCGATTGTGCTTGAGACGATTGCCGAAGAGAAACGTTCTGGTGGTTCACTTAATCCGCATACCACCAGAGGGTAGTAAAGCCGGCCGCCTTAGCGGGCGGCCATAACAAGGAAGTGATATGTCGAGGAAAGTATTTAATTGGTATCCAGATTATGAGTCTGAGAAAACGGTAAAGCCTAACGTGACCGTGCTGAACTACGGCGATGATTACGAGCAGCGCCAGTCGCAGGGGCTCAATCGGATTAAAGAAGAGTGGTCTCTCACGTTCACCCGTAGCCATGACGTGGTAAACGACGTTGATGACTTTTTGACTGCCCGCGCAGGGGTGGAGTCATTCGTTTGGACTAACCCAAGAGGCAAAGCAATTATCGTGGTTTGTGATAGCCATACGGTAAAACGTTACCCAGGTTATCAAGTGCTTACGGCAACATTTAGACAGGTTTTTGAGTCTTAATTTGCGACTATAGATAAGTAAGTACTTATCTATTATTATATATCAACGTCACAGGATGTGACGTTGAGTTTTTCAAGGATGAAGTGATGGGTATTAGAGCTGATATTCAGAGTTTATCGCCTTCTGCGCTCATTGAGTTGTTCGAGCTGGATATGTCGGTGACAACCTCCGGCGGCAAGTTGTATTTCCATGCCGGCACCAACGGGCTTAGCCAGCCAATTGTCTGGCAGGGAGTTTCCTATGAGCCGTGGCCAATTAAAGCGTCTGGCTTTGATAAAAGCGGTCAGGGAACACTTCCTCGTCCAAAGATTCAGGTTTCCAACTACGACGGTGTAATTTCTGCGGAGCTGCAGGCCAATGACGATCTGATTGGCTGCAAAATCATTCGCAAGATGACGCTGGCACGTTTTCTGGACGCGGTGAACTTTCCGGATGGAAACCCGACCGCAGACCCAAGTCAGCATTTTGCTGATGAAATGTGGTTCGTCGAACAGAAGACCCTGGAGACGCACCAGTATGTCGAATTCGAGCTGTCCAGCGTCTTAGATCTGATGGGTGTTCAACTGCCGTATCGTCAGATCATCAAAAACAGCTGCCCGTGGAAATATCGCGGAACAGAGTGTGGCTACACCGGCCCATATTTCGACAAAAACAACCAGCAAACCTCTTTGGCCGGCGCCGACTACTGCACCAAGCGTTACGACGCCTGTAATGCTCGTCGCAACTACTTCGCGAATGGCGTTATTCATTTTGGCGGATTTATTGGGGCGACACGATATGAGTAACCAGACGTTACCTGAGCTGGGCTCAGAAGTCATGCAGGATATCTATCGCTGCGCTATCCAACGTTACCCGAATGAAGCGTGTGGCTTTCTTGTGCGCACACAGGGTGAGAAATATCGCTTTATGGAAGCGATGAATGTCTCTGAAACGCCACGTGAGGATTTTGTCATGCGTGCCAGCGACATTATTGCGGCCGAAGATGCTGGGGAAGTGATCGCTATTTGGCACTCTCACGTGGAGCGCAGCGCAGAGGCGTCAGACCCGGATCGCTCCGGGTGCGAGGCGACGGAACTACCGTGGATGATTCTGGCAATTCGCAAAAATGTGGAAAGCGATATGCCATTCCACTTTAGCGAAATGAACGTCATTTATCCGTGTGGTTTTGAGATGCCCTACCTCGGGCGCCCATACGTATTCGGTGTGTTTGATTGCTGGATGCTGTGCCGCGATTACCTAAAGCGTGAATTTGACGTTGAGCTGAATGCAAACGCCCACCTGCATATTCCTTCCTGGTACACGGGGGACAACGACATCCTCGACCAGAACTACCGAAATGAAGGACTTGTCCGCATGGCGCCGGGGACGGAACCCCAGCGCGGCGACATCTTCTTCATCCAGTACGGGAAAATGCCAGATCACTGCGCGGTATACATCGGCGACGGCATGATCATGCATCACCAGATCGACCGTCTCAGCTGTCGGGCTTATTACGGTGGGATGTATCAGAAGCACACGACGCATCACCTGCGTCACAGGGATTTACTCAAGGGAGACGAGACGTGTCTGAATTAGTTCATGTTCAGCTCGGCGGTGCGATGGCAAAGAACTTTGGCCGCCACTGGAAATTGAAGGTGCGCAACACCAAACAAGCCATCGATTTGATTGAGGCGAATCGCCCGGGCTTTAAAGCCTGGATTAAGCGTAACCGTAACCACTTCGATAAGTACCACATCCAGGTCACAAATAAGCAGGGCCACAAGTGGTCAATGGACGACACCGAATACCAGATGATGGGCGAGTCGGAAAATATCGCAAAAATCCGCATTACTCCCGTACCACGTGGCAGTGGTGGTAAGGCGTTTGGGTGGTTCCAGACCTTCGTGGGCGCCGCGATGATCGCTGTCGGTGCGATTGGCTTTGGTCTTACCGCGGGTGCGTCATCTGCGCTAATGATGGGAGGGATGTCATTGATGATGGGCGGTGTGTCCATGCTGATTTCGCCGCAGGCATCAAATGCGTCTGTCAGACAGGCGGATAACACGGATTCGTTTTACTTCGATGGGCCTCAAAACACCAGCAACCAGGGAAACCCGGTTCAGCTTAATTACGGCGAGGAAATTTTAGTTGGCTCACAGATTGTGAGTTCTTCAATCACCATAGACCAACTGTAAGGGAAGTTTTTTGAACATGGATCAGTTCAAGAAAAAGAGATTGCCCCTCCTGATTGCGGGAGCGGGCGGCAAAAAGAGTTCAGGCTCAAGCCGTACACCAGTTGAAGCGGATGATACCGTTAATTCTCGCACCATGGCGTCTATCCTCGATCTGCTCGGGGAAGGTGTTGTTGGTGGGTTGATTGACGGTGCTAAATCTATCTTCGTCGATGGTGTGGCGCTACAGAACGAAGACGGTTCATTCAACCGTTCCGGTGTAACTTGGGATTTCCGGGATGGTTCGCAAGACCAAAGCCCGATGCCTGGTTTCGATTTTGTCGAAACGCCAAAGGTCGTTAACACACAGCTGAAAACCACAAATGCGGTTACGGTCGCCATCGATAACGACGACGCTGATCGTGTCCGAGTAATCATGAAGTTCCCGTCGCTGCGTAGCATTGACAAGAAAACAGGGGACACAAACGGTACTTCGGTCCAGTTTAAGTTCCAGCTGGCCAACGGCAATGGCTCTTTCTATGACGTGATTGCTACAGGTGAGAGCAGCTCTGACGTGACGCTGACTGCGAAAAAGACTGGTGTCTACTACCGCAGTTACGAAATCCAGCTTCCAAAGCCTGGGCGTGCCTATAAAGTGCGCGTGCTTCGTCTCTCCGCCGACAGCAACGATCAGTATCTCTTTAACGATACTTGGGTCGACTCTATCGGTGAGATCGTTGACACCCCAATGAACTACCCGAACTCCGTTCTGGTTGGCCTTAAGGTTAACTCTGAGCAGTTTGGTAGCTCTATGCCGTCACGTTCGTATCTTATCCGTGGCCTCAAAATCCGTGTGCCTTCGAATTATGATGAAAACACGAACACTTATAACGGCGTTTGGGATGGAACCTTTAAGCTTCTGTCGTCTTCCAACCCTGCCTGGATTCTGTTCGATCTGCTGACCAATGCTCGTTATGGCCTCGGCAAATTTGTTTCGGAGTCAATGATTGACCTTGGCCAGCTTTATCAGATCGGTCGCTACTGCGACGAAGAGGTTGATGATGGCTTTGGCGGCAAAGAAAAACGCTTTGCAATCAACACCCAGATCACCAGTCGTCAGGACGCTTATCGTCTGATTCAGGATATTGCCGGCGCTTTCCGTGGCATGGTTTTCTGGGCTGGTGGCATGGTGAATATCATGCAGGACAGCCCGTCTGACCCTGTCATGCTGTTTACCAATGCGAACGTAAAAGATGGCCTGTTTACCTATAAAGGCTCAGCTCGAAAAGACCGGCCGTCCGTAGCGTTGATCACTTATAACAACAAACAAGACGGCTATAAGCAGAACGTTGAGTATGTTGAAGATCAGGAAGCGATGGCCCGATACGGGGAGCGCAAGACCGAGGCCGTTGCGTTCGGATGCACCAGCCGAGGTCAGGCTCATCGTGTAGGTTTGTGGCTGCTCTATACCGCGCGTATGGAGTCAGACATGATCACCTTTACCGCGGGCCTGGACGCCTCGTTCCTGATGCCGGGCGAAACCGTTCTGATCCAGAACAAATATCGTGCCGGCAAACGCAATTCCGGTCGCATTGTCTCTTTCACCAAAAACAGCATCACCCTCGATGCACCTGTCTCTCTGAAAAAGAGCGGTAGCTTCATCCGTATCATCAATCAGGAAGGCAAAATCGTTGAGCGAGACATCAACGAGACCGGCGACAACATCACTAAAGTTACCTTCAAGACGGCGTTGGCCACAGCCGATCAACCAGTAGCGAATGGCGTCTGGACGATCACCGAACCAGACCTGGTTCCAATGCGGGCGCGCGTTGTCGCTATCGCGCAAGGTGAAACCCCGGGGTCGTTTGATATCACGGTGGTGCAGAACAATGCATCTAAGTACCAGGCGATTGATAACGGGGCCGCGCTCGTTCCAGAAAATACGACGGTTCTTGATCCCACATATTCCAAACCGAGCAATCTGGTCATCTCAGAAGGCACCTATCTGTCCAGTCCGGGCAACTTGTCCGTGAAGCTGATGCTTGCCTGGGAAGGTAAATCACCAGAATACTGGGTCAGCTGGCGCCGCTCCGACGAGGGCAACGTCTCCAACTGGCAATCTGCCCGCGCCACGGAAGAACAATATGAAATCGTCAATGTTGCTGAAAATGGGCGATATGACTTCCAGCTGTATTCCGTTTCCTTCGGCGGCAAAAAATCCGAGATCATTACTGCTGTCTATCAGGTAAAAGGCACGATGACGCCGCCAGGGGCGCCCACATCACTCACCGCGGTGGGGGATTATCGTAACGTGGTATTGAATTGGGTTAACCCTGATTCAGTCGACCTCGCGCAGATCAACGTGTATGCGTCCAAAACAAATAAGCTGGACACCGCGACACTCATTGCTCAGGCCGCCACAACGACTTTCACTCACGCTGGGCTGGGTGACAACGAGACCTGGTATTACTGGATTCGTGCGGTAAACAAACGTGGGATGGTAGGCCAGCCTAACTCTAACCTCGGTACAGAGGCCACCACTCGCGACGTATTGTCTTTCTTGAAAGATAAGATCACATCTTCTGAACTCGGCAAGGAGCTGCTCGACGAAATCGACAGCAAAGCCACTCAGGAGGCGGTAGACAACGCCATTGGCGAGGTTCAGAACTCAGTCAACGAGTCTATTCAGCAAGTTGAAAACGACCTTGCGCAAACCTCCTCCGAAATTAAGGCGCAGGTTGACTCTGTCAATCAGTCGCTGAAAGAGGACATTGATACCGTCAATCAGACAATTGTCGACAATATCGATACGGTCAACCAGACGATCAATACCAACATCTCCAACGTAAACAGCCAAATTGAAGCTGCAAAACAGTCTATTAAAGACGGCGACGCTGCTCTGTCGCAGGAGATTAAGAATGCGCAGTCATCACTGACAACGTCGCTGTCCCAGACCAGCAAAGATCTGACTGCGGCCATTCAGAAAGAGACGAATGACCGTATTGCAGATGTTAATGATGCAGCCAAGCAAGCGGCCGACCAACTGCTGAGCGCGAAGAATGAGCTGAAAACCTCTATCGATAGCTTGTCTGAGGTTGTGACCTCCGGTGACGAAAACCTCGCGCGACAGATCTCGCAGATTGCCGCTGGCACAGGGGAACAGTTCGACTCTCTGAAAATCTGGTATTTCGACCAGGACGCTGAAGGCTGGACGGAAGATGATAATGGCTACACGCCAATGAGCGTCACCAGCGATGGCTGGCTGAAAGCGAACAATCCGACCTCAACCTGTCGTTCCCCTAACGGATTGACGATCGATGCCCATGCTTATCGTTTCATTAAGATGCGCATTAAAAAGGTTGGCAACCCAACCTGGAACGCCAAAATGTTCTGGATCGGCGCTGATGAAACCGGCTGGAATGCTGGTCGCTCCGTGGTTATCAATGAACCGGAATACGATGACAAGGGTATTGCGATTCTGACCCTGCACGACATTGAGTGGCGGGATTCGACAACGATTCGTCGTTTCCGCTTCGATTTCACTTCAGGTCAGGATGCGGACAATTACCTGTTATTCGACTGGATCGCCGTTGGTCGACCGACGCCGGGCGCAGGCATGGCCGCGTTACAGGAAGAGCAGCAGGCTCGTGCGAATGCAGATACCGCCGAAGCGCAGGCGCGCAGCACATTGGCTGCACAAATCCGCGGTTCCTCTGAAAGCGGAAATCTGGACGACATTCGCTCCGGTCTGATCTATCAGGAGAAAAATGCTCGTATCACCGCCGATGCTGCGGAAGCGAGTGCGCGTGAATCCTTGCAGACTGAATTCAACAGAAACAAAGCCTCTGTTGCAGAAGAGCTGCATACGCTGTCCACTGAACAAGCTTCCCAGGCAAGCAAGATTACCGGGTTGCAAACAAGCCTTGGCCAGAAGGCCGATGCCAGTGCGGTACAGACAATTTCCCAGAAGGTCGAAGAGCAGGGCAATACCCTTAAATCACAAGGTGCGGCATTGTCTACGCTGGATAATCGCGTAGGAAGTGTTGAGTCTGGTGTATCTGCGAACAGCAAGGCGATCACCGGTCTGCAGTCGACCGTAACCCAGCAGGATAAAACCCTTAGCAGCCAGAGTGAAAGCATCACCACCCTGAATAACTCGCTGAGCGATATCCAGAGCGATACCGATACTGCCAAAAGCAACCCGAGCAATTTGCTGGTTAACGCTTCCTTTGAACGTGACCTGGCAGGGTGGTCTGCAGGAAACAGCGTATCCAGTGTTATCAAAGCGAGTGCGCCCCATTCTGGTAGCAAAATTCTTGTTTGCGCCGCCGGAACGGTGCAAATCACGCAATCTGTAAGCGTCGTCGAAGGGCGGACATACAAGCTGTCCTCTTTTGTGCGGTGCACCACTGATGCGGTGATCAGCAGCCCTGGCAACAACAAACTGCGTATTGGCGCGGCCACGTTGCTCAAAGAGATTCCGATCCGTCCGGAGAATCTGCCCAAAGATGAAACATGGAAAGAGGTCTCTGATACCTGGAAGGCGACGCTGACCGGTAAAGTTGACGTATCGATCATGTCTTCTCTCAAAACCGGTTCTCAGTACTTCGATGATATTGATTTTGTTGACGTCACTGATGCTCTGGCGATTGAGGCGAACGCCAGTGCCACCAATGCTTTGACCTCTCGGGTATCGTCTGTTGAGGGCACCATCACAAGTCAGGGGCAACAGATCACTTCGATGCAGAACAGCATCAAGAACAAAGCTGACGCCTCAGCTGTGACTAATCTGACAAACCGCGTAACTGCTGCCGAAAATCAGATCTCCAGCCAGTCCCAGAGCATCACCAGCCTGTCAAACTCGCTGGATAACGCCAATGCTGATGCGGATGCCTCGAAATCGATCATCGGCAACATGCTCAAAAACAACTCTTTTGAGCGTGGTTTCGAAGGTTGGGAGTATGTCGGCTGGACTCTGCTGGAGGCCCAGAACCCCAAATCGGGGAAATACATTATCCAGGCGGGCAAACTGGCCTCTGGCGGTGACTCAGGCTGCAACCAAACGATCGAGCTGCAGGCTGGCAAGACTTATCGTATCGGCGCATGGGTTCGCAAATCCGCTGACTTCGCGATTAATAATGCCGGCAACAACAAAATTAGCCTCCGAAACGCAGATCTGACGCCAATAAAGGATATCCCGATCACCGGCGCCGGGCTGTCGACTAACTGGGCACTTATTAGCGGGGAGTATACGCCAGCCAAAACCGCGAGCGTGGTTGTGTCTCTGCGCGCAAGTGTCGCTTCCGGCTATATGTATCTCGATGACGTCTTCTGCGTTGACGTGAGCAATGAGAAAGCGATTGATGCGACGTCCAATGCGTTATCAACCCTCAACAGCACCGTGACCCAACAGGGTGACCAGATCACCAGTCAGGGTAACAGCATCACCAAACTGACAAATGACCTGGCAACGACCAATAACAACGTCAGTAAAAAAGCTGATCAGAGCGCTTTAAGCGTGTTGTCCGGGCGCGTCGATCAAACAGAATCGGGCTTATCCTCTGCGAATAGCAGTATCACTGCGCTTAATTCATCTGTACGCGCAGGGAATGCGACAAGTGGCGATTTGATTAGCAACCCGACATTTGACCCAGAGTTTAGTCAGATGGGCTTCACTGTGGTTTCCAGCTCGTCTGAGGGCGTGCCAGCCAATTGCCCATACGCTTATGTTGCACGCATTGCGGCTCGCGACCATCACCCAAATTTTGCTGCTATTCCGGCGACATTGGGGGATGTCTATGAAATGTCTGCTCTCGTCGCGTGTGGTACCGGCTCCGCTGATTTCAACCTGTATCTCGGAACCGCAACAAGGCCAAGCGGCAGCGTGGGCGCGCCTCTGTCATCCGGCGGCAACCGCAAGGCGTCGGCCACATGGCAGCGAGTAACCTGGCGATTCAAAATTACTCAGGGGATTGTCGATCGCGGCTTCTTCCGTCCATTCCTGCAAATTAACCAGTCCAGCCCATTCGGCACCGTCTGGTATGTGACTGACTGGCATCTGCGGAACGTAACCGACTCCTCCAAAGTCCAGGATTCCCTCGACGCCACGGCGAAAGCGGTTGATTCGCTGACCTCTACGGTAAATCAGCAGGGGGAGAACATCTTAAGTATTGGTACACGCACTACCAATCTTGAGAACAATTTGAGAACAATAAATGCAAACGTTGCTCAAAAAGCGGACGCAAATGCTCTGACGGCACTGACCAACCGTGTTACCCAGACCGAAAAAAACATTAACTCAACGAGTTCTTCTGTCACGAATCTGAACAACAAGGTTGATGCAATTTCTGTCGGCGGTACAAACCTGATCAAGAACTCCGGCGATATGACCGGCTGGTCGAACGTTGTCAGCGATACGTATCGTGGTAACGCGGTAATTGGCGCAACTGTAAAAGCCGGCTCCGGTTACAGGGATTTGCGGGAAATCATGCTTGAGTCGCCGGTCGATGCAGGTGAGTACGTTTACAGCTTCTATGCGAAAGGCGGCGTTGCTGGCCAGACTATGACGGTGTTCTTCTACAATCCGAACACCACAACGTCCATCGAGACCAGCCAGGGTGCGAAAGGCAACAACAGTGATGGTCGTGCGCAGTTCACGCTGACCACTTCATGGGCCCGCTATTGGGTTAAGTGGAAACAGACACCTACCACGGGCACCAAGCGCCTGATTCTGTGCCGTATCGAGAGCAATACCTCCAAAGACCAGACGGTGTACATCAACAGTCCGAAGTTTGAGGTAGGTAACGTTGTTTCCGACTGGAACGAGTCTCCGTCTGATAGCGCCAGTGCGTCGGCTGTGGATTCGCTGACAACGAAAGTGAATCAGCAAGGCACTTCCATTAGCTCTATCGGAAATCGCACCACATCGTTGGAAAACGGGCTATCGACAGCTCAGAACAACATTGCCAAGAAGGCTGATGCTTCTGCATTGCAGGATCTCCGGAACACGGTGACATCTCAGGGGGGCGATTTAACCGCGGCGAACAGTAGCATTACCAGCCTGCAGGCCTCGATGAACCGTCGCACTGTGTTTACTGTCACTGCACGGGGGAATGGCAACAGCGTAACTCCTGGGATTTTTGATGAAAGCGGCAAGAACCTGTTTACCCCTGGCCGCAGCTGGGCGCTGGTCACTTTTACAAAACACAGCGACGGATCAACGGTGATTGCGACCTCCAAAACATACGATGTTTTTGGCAGCGCGAATAATGGTGCCACGATGTCGGCTGATATCGAGGCGTTGGCCAGTGGCACTTACGTTTGCGTCCTGACATTCGATGAGCCATCTGGCAACCGAGGTAAGATATTGTCTGCTCTGGAATCTCTTGGTGGTACATCCGAAGTCGTCAACTCCCTGCCGTATCGTGGAGCCTATATCCTCCTTGGCCGCAAAGGCATGAAGCCTGGCGATGGTCTGGAACTGCGTGCGCCAACCGGCGGCGACGGCACCGCTCACATTTCGACCTCAGTCGAGTTTGTGAACGGGGTAATGATGGGGCTTGGCGCCGCTGGCGGTGTAATGATGAAGGCTGATGCGAACGCATCTGCAATTACCACGCTCCAGAACACAGTGAAGACCCAGGGGGATAATATTGACTCCCTGAGCTCCTCGACAACAGCGCTGGAAAACAGCCTTGCGTCCAGTAACGCCAGCGTGGATGCAGCAAGCCAGATCCCCGGGAACCTGATCGTAAACCCGTCTTTTGAGCGTGGTACGGAGGGCTATACAGGCTGGAGCGGGATTGCCACGGTGGTAACGCTGCAGGTTCCACATCTTGGCACCAAAGCCGCCAAACTGGCGGCGGGTGGTTCTGCAGGCGTGGGCCAGAAGATCTCCTTCAAAAAGGATCGGTCGTACAAAATTGGTATCTGGGCAAAGCAGGACCCTAATACCACCATTCAGTCGACCGACAATACAAAATTCCGTGTGGCGGACGGTAATGGCCTGATTGCAAGTAAGGCTTATGGCCCGTTCACCTCTAACTGGCAGGAGGTGTCATGGACATGGAAGGCGACAAAGGATGTCCTTGCTGACGTTCAGTTCACTGCTTTCTTGTCAGCCGGCGCGATGTACTTTGATGATTTTTATGTCGTCGATGTGACCGACTCTGTTGAAACTCAGGCGAACTCGAGCGCGATCACTAAGCTCGATAGTCGTGTGACCAAGACAGAGAATGACATCACCAGCCAGGGCAGCCAGGTTACGCAACTTAAGAATGACCTTGCGACCACAAACACAAATGTTTCGAAGAAAGCGGATGCAGCTGCGTTAACGGCATTAACGAACCGCGTCACGCAGAACGAGAAAGAAATTGAAACCCAGAGCAGCCAGACAACTTCGCTCAAAAACTCTTTGAGCACTGTTCAGGCAATGGGTAGTAACCCGTGGTTTGATGGTTCTCTGGAGACGTACTCCGAAAACCAGCAGATCAGCGGCTCGCGTGCGGTCGTCGTCAGCTCTCAGAAGCGAAGCGGAGCGAAGTCGTTGCGTGTTTCCCGCGGCGCCGGTGAGGGCGGAAACAGCGATAAATCCATTGGTAAGTGGATTGCTCTGCGAGAAAATGCGGTATTCCGCATTGAACTCTGGGCGATGATGCCGGCAGATCAGTCGCCATCATCCGGGTGGTCAACAATCGTTGGTTTGCAGACCCAAAACGCTGCCAACAATAACAACTGGCCGTCGGCGATCACCATCACTGAAGGTTCGTTGGGGGGCAGAGGAACTTGGAAGAAATTCACCGGCACGCTCCGTGTAGCGACTGGCCACACTCGCGGCGTATTCTGGGTGTCTACCCGCGGATCAACTGGCTCCGGTACGCCGGGATATGATCTGTATATCGATGATGTAGTTGTCACCGATATCACGGACGCAAAAGAGGCACAGGATTCGGCTAATGCGAACGCATCCGCGCTCACCAGCCTTACCTCACGTGTTACCAATGTAGAAGGGCAGGTGACATCCCAGGCGTCTCAGCTGTCCTCTTTGACGTCCCAGGTGAATGATGCGTCTTCGAAGGTTGATCAGATGGCGCAGACCATCACCAACAACGAGAAAACGCAGTCGTCGCTGAATACCAGCTTGCAGTCGCAAATTGACGCGCAGGCATCGGCAAACATCAAAAACCAGACGGAGTTGAATAACGCCACCACCTCTCTGGCGGCAATTAAGTCAACTCAGCAGACCCAGGCCACAACGATAAGCGCACTGTCTCAGCAGCAGACGAATTTGACAGCTCAGGTAGGAGGCCAGTCAGCCGAGCTGCAGGAGCTGAAGAAAACGGTTGTTGAAAACGGCAACGTTAGCAGTACCTGGATGGTCAAAATGGAAACCAACAGCAACGGTAAAAAGTATGCTGCTGGTATCGCTTTAGGTATCGATGGCAAAAATTTGCAGAGCCAGTTTCTGGTTCAGGCTGATCGCTTCGGCTTAATCAATACCTCTAACGGAAACACGACCACACCATTTGTTGTGGAAAATGGCGTTGCCTACATGAATGCCGCTGTGATTAAGGATGGCTCCATCACCAATGCAAAAATTGGCGGTGAAATCCGATCTGACAATTTCGTTAACGGTTCAAATGGCTGGAGAATTGGAAAAGACGGTAGTTCACAGTTCAACAACGTAGTTATTCGTGGTGAAGTTCACGCAAATACTGGTGTGCTTAATAACGTGACTATTAACGAGAACTGCACTGTGCTTGGCACTGTTCAGGCCAATAAAATTGTTGGTGACGTTGTGACAATGACCGACCGTGTTGTTAAAAACTGGCCAGCTTCCGGGAATACCTCATCCGGCACGCGCTACCTGATTGCAACGATTGACGGTATGCCCTTTGAACGGCGTATGGTGTTCAATGGTTCCGTTGCGATTGTTCAGGTATGGCGTCAGAACGTAACAATTCGCGTTGATGAAACGACCGTTTGGACTTTTGACTCTGGAAACGATGGTAAGGATTTTGAAACATCAATCTTCTCAATCCGTATCCCGGCGTCAAACTTCGGTCAACGTCACCAGATTACCATTCAGTGGCCGAACCGTGGCGATAGCGGTCAGTTCCGGTTTACAGGGGTTGTCTCGATGTACAGAACTACTGGCTCCATCTCTCTGGCTTAAGTTTCAGGCGGCTCTTTGAGAGCCGCTCATTAAAATTACAAGGAATGTAATTATGGCAATGTATGAAGTTGGCACCGTAACGGGTGCAGCAAACCAGGCAAAGGTTACTGGTATTTCAACAAAGTGGTCGGAGCCCGCACTTGGTATTCAAGAGGGTTCAATTTTAGTCATTTATCGCAATGGAAGTGCTGATCTGTATGCCATCAAATCAGTAAATAATGACACTCAACTGACCCTGACGAGAAACATAACAACTGCTTTTTCTGGTGCGAAATATGGAATTATCACGTCAGAAACAGCGAGCACTTCATCATTTGCAAATCAACTAGCCAGCGCATTTACCCTTTGGCGTAACGTTGTTCAAGGATGGTCTACAGCACTAACAGGTAGTGGCAATATTACGATGACAGACCCTATAACAGGTACGCAGGTGACCGTACCGGCGATTGCCGGGATGGCAAAGGCCTCGGATCTGGATGCGCTGGCTAAACTTTCAGGGGGAAACAAACTCGACGGCTCGCAGGTTATAACCAGCGATAATGCCGGTTTTATTCTCGGTAAGAACTCAGATCTGGC
>OKVV01000713.1_pt1 | contig 15298 bp, 3 predicted proteins | sample 1606871 | NCBI WGS metagenome assembly OKVV01 (sample SAMN03281011, study PRJEB24777) | human gut metagenome | isolation source: fecal sample PR176 from 1 month old male Indian infant, caesarean delivered... | place: Singapore | collected 2006-01-13
GCAATCGGCGGTTATGCGCTGGATAATATTGGTCTGACTTCGCCGTTGATGTTGTCCGGCACATTGATGTTGCTGACGGCGTTATTGGTCACCGCAAAGGTGAAAATGAAGTAACGTATTTACAGGAGGGTTATTGCTCTGGCGGGAAAGCTCTCCTGTTCTTCCCCCTGATAACCCTTGATCAGGTATTGTTCTTATCTTGTTGTTATTTCCATTATTCCGCCTGTATTCATCATTTGCTAATCATGAATCATCATTTTCTCTCATGTTAAAGAAAGGTCATTTAATCTGAACGCATAGCGACAGGGATGACAAATGGCAGGGAAAGCGCATGGGAATGGCGATCGTCGGGGCGATAACACCATATGTGGATTGGGGGATCGTTTACGTCGTCTGACCGCAGGTATTTGCCTGATAACACAAACTATTTTCCCTGTTATGGCTGCTGCCCCGACGCATATTAATCCTGCGCACTCGGATACTGCCGCGTCACTGATCCTGCCGAACGTTAAAACTATTCCATATACCCTGGGTGCGTTGGAATCGCCACCAACGGTCGCGGCACGCTTTGGTATCACCGTTGATGAATTACGTCGCCTGAATCAGTTCCGTACCTTTGCGCGGGGCTTTGACCATGTGCGTCAGGGCGATGAAATAGATGTGCCCCTCATTAACAGTAACAGCCCTGAAGCGCGCAACCTGAAAGCAATGCAGATGGAGCGCGATGGCAAAGATCCGCAAATGCAGGTCGCGGAAGTGGCGCAGCAAAGCGGAACACTTTTAGCACGCGATATGGACAGCGAACAGGCGGCGAGTATGGCGCGTGGCTGGGTGGCTTCTTCTGCATCTGCGCAGGCAACGGACTGGCTCAGTCGTTGGGGAACTGCCCGGGTATCTCTTGGTGTGGATGAAGATTTCAGCCTTAAAAGCTCGTCATTTGAATTTCTCCATCCCTGGTACGAAACGCCGGATAACCTGGTCTTAAGCCAGCACACACTTCACCGTACGGATGATCGCACTCAAACCAACCACGGTATCGGCTGGCGTTATTTCACATCGAGCTGGATGTCTGGCGTCAATATGTTTATCGATCATGACCTGACCCGCTATCACACCCGAACCGGGATGGGCGTTGAATACTGGCGCGATTACCTGAAACTGAGCGGCAACGGTTATCTGCGCCTCAGTAACTGGCGTAGTGCACCGGAACTCGACAATGACTATGAAGCACGTCCGGCGAACGGGTGGGATCTTCGCGCCGAAGGCTGGTTACCGGCCTGGCCGCAGCTGGGCGGCAAGTTGGTCTATGAACAATATTATGGCGATGAAGTGGCGCTGTTTGGTAAAGACGAGCGACAAAATGATCCTCACGCGATTACCGCAGGTTTGAGTTATACCCCTGTTCCTCTGATCTCCTTTAGTGCCGAGCAACGGCAGGGCAAACAGGGAGAAAACGACACCCGAATTGGTATGGAGTTGACGTTGCAACCCGGTCATTCACTGCAAAAACAGCTCGATCCGGCTGAAGTTGCAGCACGACGCAGCCTTGTGGGCAGTCGCTATGACCTGGTCGATCGTAATAACAATATTGTCCTTGAATATCGCAAGAAAGAGCTGGTGCGGCTGACGCTGACCGATCCGTTGAAAGGCAAGCCGGGTGAGGTTAAATCGCTGGTTTCTTCCTTACAAACCAAATATGCGCTGAAAGGTTATGACATTGAAGCCGCCTCCCTGCAATCAGCGGACGGAAAAGTAGCTGTTTCCGGCAAGGATATTCAGGTCACCATTCCTCCCTACCGATTCACGGCAATGCCTGAAACCGACAACACTTACCCGATAGCGGTTACAGCGGAAGATTCGAAAGGAAATTTCTCCCGGCGTGAAGAAAGTATGGTGGTCGTGGAAAAACCCACATTAAGCCTCGCCGATTCAACGCTTTCTGTCGATCTGCAAATCCTGCTTGCTGATGGAAAATCAACCTCAATGCTGACCTATACCGCGCGAGATTCCAGCGGCAAGCCAATCCCTGGTATGACGTTAAAAACACAGGCGAAAGGTTTGCAGGATTTCGCCTTAAGCGAATGGAAAGACAACGGTAACGGAACCTATACCCAAATAGTTACCGCCGGGAAGACGTCTGGCGCGTTATCGCTGATGCCGCAATTTAACGGCGATGATATCGCTAAGACGCCAGCGCTGATTGCTATCGTGGCGAATACAGCATCCCGCGCTGACTCCACGATTGAGACAGACCAGGATAATTACGTCGCGGGTAAGCCGATAGTCGTTAAAGTGACCCTGAGAGATGATAACGGCAACGGGGTTACCGGACGAAAAGAACTTCTCAAACAAACCGTTAAAGTTGACAACACGAAGGCTGATGCCGTGAGTGCCTGGACGGAAGAAAGTGAGGGAATTTACAAAGCAAGCTATACGGCCCATCTCATTGGCGACAAATTAACGGCCCAGCTGACGATGCCCGGCTGGCAAACCAAACATTCGGATGCGTTCAGTATTGCGGGTGATAAAGATACCGCCAAAATCGCTGCGATGCAGATCACCGCGAATAACGCAGTTGCCAGACGCGATCACAATACCGTCGCTGTGACGGTCAGGGATGTGCATCAAAATTTGCTGCAGGGACAAAATGTTACCTTCACGGTCGTGAATGGTGCGGCGGTTTTTGCCGATCCAAATGGCGGTATTGTGACGACAGATAAAGACGGGATTGCCAGCGTTAACCTTGCCAGTGACCAGGCGGTAAACAGTCTTATCAAGGCTGAGATCAATGGCAGTAGTCAGTCTGTGGAAGTGAGCTTTATTACTGGCGATATCTCGCAGCTGACCTCCACCATCAAGACGGACGATGTGTCATACACTGCGGGTGGCAAGATAAAAGTGTCAGTTACCCTTATGGATGAGCAGAAAAACCTGGTGAAAGGGATGGCTTCGCTGCTGGCGGGTAGCGGTGTGGTCGAGGTGAGCGGTACAGATAAAAATGAAATGGGTAACTGGAGCGAAGAGTCTGACGGCGTTTACACCACCACCCGAACCGCGAAGATTGCTGGCGATCGCCATTACGCCACGCTGAAACTATCGACATGGAGTAGCGCGCAGCAATCCGATGCGTATGCCATCCGCGAAAGCGGAGCTGTGCTGGCTTATTCCTCCATCGTTACCGACAAAACGACCTACACCGCGGGCGGTGCGATAAAAGTTACGGTAACACTCAAGGATAGCTATGAAAACCTGGTCGGGGGGCAACGAGACGCTATCAACCAGGCTATTCAGCTGCCAAATACAAAAGCGGAAAGCATCGCCTGGAATGAAGATCAAAAAGGAATTTATACCGCAACGTATACCGCATTACTCCCTGGCACCGGTTTAAAAGCACAGCTACAGATGTCCGGCTGGGCGAGCGCTTTGACTTCAAATGATTACAGTATTAGTGGCGATGCCGCCAGCGCACAAATTGTCGCGATGCAAGTGACAACGGGTAACCCGGATGTGCTGGCGAATGGCAGCGATCGACATACAGTGAATGTCCGGGTGGAAGATCAGTTTGGCAATGTGCTGCCGGAGCAGACCGTCACCTTTACGGTGACGAAGGGGGCGGCTGTATTTGCCAATGCAGGGCAGAGCGCAGATATCAGGACGGATGCGCATGGTATGGCAGAGGTTGATCTGAGCAGTACCGTAGCGGATGCCAGCACTGTTGAGGCTAAGGTCAATCAAAGCAGCGATAGTAAAACGGTGAACTTTGTTGCTGATGTTAGCACGGCGCAGGTCGCGGAGCTGGTGGTGACGCAGGACGGCTCAGTGGCTGATGGTTCGACGGCGAACATGCTGCGGGTGAGGGTGACCGATGTGTTCGGGAATGTACTTGCCGGCCAGACGGTTAGCGTGACGGCGGACAACAGCGCAACGGTTGCTCCGACGGTCATCACAGGGCCGGACGGCACGGTGGAGATCTCAGTCACCAGCCAGACCGCCGGAACCAGTGCGATCACCGCCAGTATCAACAACAGCAGCCTGAGCCGGAACGTGACGTTTGTCGCCGATGTCAGGACGGCGAAGATCGCTGATCTGGTAGTCACCCGGGATAACTCAGTGGCAGACGGTGCAATGGCGAACACGCTGCGGGTGAGGGTCACAGATGCGTTCGGGAATACGCTTGCCGGGCAGACGGTCAGCGTGATGGCAGACAACAGCGCAACGGTGTCTCCGACGGTCACTACAGAGCCGGACGGCACGGTGGAGATCAGTGTCACCAGCCAGACGGCGGGAGTCAGTACTGTCACTGCCAGCATCAACAGCAGCAGCCAGAGCCGGAACGTGACGTTTGTCGCCGATGTCAGGACGGCGAAGATCGCGGATCTGGTGGTTATTAAGGATGGTTCAGAGGCGGACGGTTCGACGGCGAACACGCTGCGGGCGAGGGTGACCGATGCATTCGGTAATACGCTGGGCGGGCAGACGGTCAGCGTGTTGGCGGATAACGGCGCAACGGTTGCCCCGACGGTCACCACTCAGCCGGACGGCACGGTGGAAATCAGTGTCACCAGTCAGACCGCCGGAACCAGTACAGTCACTGCCAGCATCAACAACAGCAGCCTGAGCCAGAACGTGACGTTTGTCGCCGATGTCAGGACGGCGAAGATAGCGGACCTGGTGGTTATTAAGGACGGCTCAGTGGCAGACGGCGCGACGGCGAATACGCTGCAGGTGAAGGTCACCGATGCGTTCGGGAATGCGCTGAATGGACAGACGGTCAGCGTGATGGCAGGTAACGGCGCAACGGTCACTCCGACTGTCATCACAGGGCCGGACGGCACGGTGGAGATCTCTGCCACCAGCCAGACGGCGGGGATCAGTACAGTCACTGTAACCATCAACAACAGCAGCCTGAGCCGGAACGTGATGTTTGTCGCGGATGTCAGGACGGCGCAGATCGCTGATCTGGTGGTCATTAAGGACGGCGCAGTGGCAGACGGCGCAATGGCGAACATGCTGCAGGTAAAGGTTACCGACGCGTTCGGTAATACGCTTGCCGGACAGACGGTCAGCGTGTTGGCAGGCAACGGTGCCACGACTGCTTCGACGGTCACCACGCAACCGGACGGCACGGTGGAGATCTCAGTCACCAGCCAGACCGCCGGAACCAGTGTGGTCACCGCTAGCATCAACAACAGCAGCCAGAGCCGGAACGTGACATTTATCGCCGATGTCAGGACGGCGAAGATCGCTGATCTGGAGGTCATTAAGGATGGTTCAGAGGCGGACGGTTCGACGGCGAACACGCTGCGGGCGAGGGTGACGGATGCGTTCGGTAATGCGCTTGCCGGGCAGACGGTCAGCGTGTTGGCAGACAACGGTGCAACGGTCGCTTTGACGGAAACCACAAAGCCGGACGGCACGGCGGAAATCAGTGTTACCAGTCAGACGGCGGGAGTTAGCGCAGTCACCGTCAGCATCAACAACAGCAGCCAGAGCCGGAACGTGACGTTTATCGCCGATGTCAGGACGGCGCAGATCGCGGAGCTGGTGGTTATTAAGGATGGTTCAGAGGCAGACGGTTCGACGGCGAATACGTTGCGGGTGAGGGTCACCGATGCGTTCGGTAATGCGCTTGCCGGCCAGACGGTCAGCGTGTTGGCGGATAACGGCGCAACGGTTGCCCCGACGGTCACCACTCAGCCGGACGGTACGGTGGAGATCAGTGTCACCAGCCAGACGGCGGGTACCAGTACAGTCACTGCCAGCATTAACAGCAGCAGCCAGAGCCGGAACGTGACGTTTATCGCCGATGTCAGCACGGCGCAGATCGCGGACCTGGTGGTCATTAAGGACGACTCAGTGGCAGACGGTGCAATGGCGAATACGTTGCGGGTGAGGGTGACCGATGCGTTCGGTAATGCGCTTGCCGGACAGACGGTCAGCGTGATGGCAGGCAACGGCGCAACGGTTGCCCCGACGGTGATCACCGAGCCGGACGGCACGGTGGAAATCAGTGTCACCAGTCAGACGGCGGGAATCAGTGCAGTCACAGCCAGCATCAACAGCAGCAGTCAGAGCCGGGACGTGACATTTATCGCCGATGTCAGGACGGCGAAGATCGCTGAACTGGAGGTCATCCGGGATAACGCGGTGGCAGACGGTTCGACGGCGAATACGCTGCAGGTGAAGGTCACCGATGCTAACGGTAATACGCTTGCCGGACAGACGGTCAGCGTGTTGGCAGGCAACAGCGCAACGGTTGCTTCGACGGTGACCACAAAGCCGGATGGCACGGTGGAGATCAGTGTCACCAGTCAGACGGCAGGCACCAGTACAGTCACTGCCAGCATCAACAGCAGCAGCCTGAGCCGGAACGTGACGTTTGTCGCCGATGTCAGCACGGCAAAAATAGCGGATCTGGTCGTTATCCAGGATAACTCAGTGGCTGACGGCGCAATGGCGAACACGCTGCGGATGAGGGTCACGGATGCATTCGGTAATACGCTTGGCGGACAGACGGTCAGCGTGACGGCAGACAACAGTGCAATGGTCGCTTCGACTGTCATCACAGGGCCGGACGGTACGGTGGAGATCAGTGTCACCAGCCAGACGGCGGGGATCAGTATTGTCACTGCATCCATCAACAACAGCAGCCTGAGCCGGGACGTGACGTTTGTTGCCGATGTCAGGACGGCGCAGATCGCTGATCTGGTGGTCATTAAGGATGGTTCAGAGGCGGACGGTTTGACGGCGAACACGCTGCAGGTGAGGGTCACCGATGCGTTCGGTAATGCGCTTGCCGGGCAGACGGTCAGCGTGTTGGCGGACAACGGCGCAACGGTCGCCCCGACGGTCACCACGCAGCCGGACGGTACGGTGGAGATCTCTGTTACCAGCCAGACGGCGGGAGTCAGTGCAGTCACTGCAACCATCAACAGCAGTAGTCAGAGTCAGAACGTGACATTTATCGCCGATGTCAGGACGGCGAAGATCGCGGATCTGGTGGTCATTAAGGATGGTTCAGAGGCGGACGGTTCGACGGCGAACACGCTGCGGGCGAGGGTGACCGATGCGTTCGGCAATGCACTTGCCGGGCAGGCGGTCAGCGTGATGGCAGGCAACAGCGCAACGGTCACTCCGACGGTCACCACGCAGTCGGACGGTACGGTGGAGTTCAGTGTCACCAGCCAGACGGCAGGAACCAGTACAGTCACCGCCAGTATCAACAGCAGCAGCCTGAGCCGGGACGTGACGTTTATTGCGGATGTCAGGACGGCGCAGATCGCGGTGCTGGAAGTGACGCAGGATTACGCCGTGGCAGATGGTTCGACGGCGAACACGCTGCGGGCGAGGGTGACCGATGCGTTCGGGAATGCACTTGCCGGGCAGACGGTCAGCGTGACGGCAGGCAACGGCGCAACGGTGTCTCCGACGGTCATCACAGGGCCGGACGGCACGGTGGAAATCAGTGTCACCAGCCAGACGGCGGGAGTCAGTGCAGTCACTGCAACCATCAACAACAGCACCGCGAGCCAGAACGTGATGTTTATCGCCGATGTCAGGACGGCGAAGATCGCGGATCTGGTGGTCATTAAGGACGACTCAGTGGCAGACGGTGCAATGGCGAATATGCTGCGGGCGAGGGTCACCGATGCGTTCGGTAATGCGCTTGCCGGACAGACGGTCAGCGTGATGGCAGGCAACGGTGCCACGACTGCTCCGACGGTCACCACGCAGCCGGACGGCACGGTGGAGATCTCTGCCACCAGCCAGACGGCGGGGATCAGTACAGTCACTGCAACCATCAACAACAGCAGCCTGAGCCGGAACGTGATGTTTGTCGCGGATGTCAGGACGGCGCAGATCGCTGATCTGGTGGTCATTAAGGACGGCGCAGTGGCAGACGGCGCAATGGCGAACATGCTGCAGGTAAAGGTTACCGACGCGTTCGGTAATACGCTTGCCGGACAGACGGTCAGCGTGTTGGCAGGCAACGGTGCCACGACTGCTTCGACGGTCACCACGCAACCGGACGGCACGGTGGAGATCTCAGTCACCAGCCAGACCGCCGGAACCAGTGTGGTCACCGCTAGCATCAACAACAGCAGCCAGAGCCGGAACGTGACATTTATCGCCGATGTCAGGACGGCGAAGATCGCTGATCTGGAGGTCATTAAGGATGGTTCAGAGGCGGACGGTTCGACGGCGAACACGCTGCGGGCGAGGGTGACGGATGCGTTCGGTAATGCGCTTGCCGGGCAGACGGTCAGCGTGTTGGCAGACAACGGTGCAACGGTCGCTTTGACGGAAACCACAAAGCCGGACGGCACGGCGGAAATCAGTGTTACCAGTCAGACGGCGGGAGTTAGCGCAGTCACCGTCAGCATCAACAACAGCAGCCAGAGCCGGAACGTGACGTTTATCGCCGATGTCAGGACGGCGCAGATCGCGGAGCTGGTGGTTATTAAGGATGGTTCAGAGGCAGACGGTTCGACGGCGAATACGTTGCGGGTGAGGGTCACCGATGCGTTCGGTAATGCGCTTGCCGGCCAGACGGTCAGCGTGTTGGCGGATAACGGCGCAACGGTTGCCCCGACGGTCACCACTCAGCCGGACGGTACGGTGGAGATCAGTGTCACCAGCCAGACGGCGGGTACCAGTACAGTCACTGCCAGCATTAACAGCAGCAGCCAGAGCCGGAACGTGACGTTTATCGCCGATGTCAGCACGGCGCAGATCGCGGACCTGGTGGTCATTAAGGACGACTCAGTGGCAGACGGTGCAATGGCGAATACGTTGCGGGTGAGGGTGACCGATGCGTTCGGTAATGCGCTTGCCGGACAGACGGTCAGCGTGATGGCAGGCAACGGCGCAACGGTTGCCCCGACGGTGATCACCGAGCCGGACGGCACGGTGGAAATCAGTGTCACCAGTCAGACGGCGGGAATCAGTGCAGTCACAGCCAGCATCAACAGCAGCAGTCAGAGCCGGGACGTGACATTTATCGCCGATGTCAGGACGGCGAAGATCGCTGAACTGGAGGTCATCCGGGATAACGCGGTGGCAGACGGTTCGACGGCGAATACGCTGCAGGTGAAGGTCACCGATGCTAACGGTAATACGCTTGCCGGACAGACGGTCAGCGTGTTGGCAGGCAACAGCGCAACGGTCACTCCGACGGTGACCACCAAGCCGGACGGCACGGTGGAGATATCTGTAACCAGCCAGACGGCGGGAATCAGTGCAGTCACTGCCAGCATCAACAGCAGCAGTCAGAGCCGGAACGTGACGTTTATCGCCGATGTCAGGACAGCGAAGATCGCGGACCTGGTGGTCATTAAGGACGACTCAGTGGCAGACGGTGCAATGGCGAATATGCTGCGGGCGAGAGTCACCGATGCGTTCGGTAATGCGCTTGCCGGGCAGACGGTCAGCGTGTTGGCGGGCAACAGCGCAACGGTTGCTCCGACGATGACCACAAAGCCGGATGGCACGGTGGAGATCAGTGTCACCAGCCAGACGGCGGGCACCAGTACAGTCACCGCCAGCATCAACAACAGCAGCCAGAGCCAGAACGTCACCTTTGTACCTGGTGATGCATCGCAACTCACTTCAATCGTTGAAACAAATAAGTCGAACTATACGGTTGGAGAGACAATCACCATCACGGTAACGCTCCGGGATGCGTTCGATAATCTGGTAACCGGTGCAGCTTCACAGTTAGCCGCTGATGGTGTGCTGACGGTGGCTGGCACTGACCCGTCAGAAATGGGAAGCTGGGTTGAATCAGGTGGCGTGTATACCACAACCCGAATGGCGACGATTGCCAGTACCAATCAGCACGCCAACCTGCAATTGCAGACGTGGAGTGATGGCGTAACGTCAGATCGCTATGACACCCAGTCCGGTTCTCCGGCGCAAGCCACATCAACTATCGCTACGGATAAAAACGCCTACACCGCTGGTGACACTATAACCGTCGCCGTGACGCTGAAAGACGCGCACGGTAACCTGGTTGAAGGGGGCGAGTCCTTATTGTCTGGTGATAACGTAACAGTAGAAGGAGCCGTACGTTCAGGAGGATGGTCTGAAACCGCCGGTGTTTATACTGCTACATGGTCGGCGCAAATGGCGGGAGACTCTCACCACGCGACGCTGAAGTTGTCTGAATGGGGCAGCAGTAAACAATCAGAGAGTTATTCCATCCACAGCGGTGCTCCGGTGCAGGCAAATTCTGCTATCAGGACAGATAAATCGGCATATATCGCCGGGGAGCCATTAACCGTCACAATAACGTTGCGGGATGAGTTTGGTAACCCTGCTTTAGGGCTGACATCAGAAGTCATCGAGTCTTATATTGATAGTTTCGCGGTAGGCGGCGCAACTCACGATGCTATGCGGTGGGTCGAGCAGAATAATGGTGAATATACCATTGTCTGGACAGCATGGGTTGCCGAGGAAAATCTAGTTGCCAGTCTGAAATTAAAAACATGGGCAACGGAGATTAAGTCCTCGTTATACGGAATACAACCAGGTGCGGCGGCAAAAACTCAATCAACGATTGTCGCGGACAAAACGATATATATCGCTGGGGATAGCATAACGGTGACCGTTGTTCTTAAAGATGCCCAGGGTAACTTTATTACTGATGGTGTTGTTCAGCTTAATGAGGAAAACGTACAAGTCAGGAATGCGGATCCTATCCAGGGCAATAATTGGGTTTACAACGGCAATGGGCAATATCAAAGACAGTATATGGCGCATTTTGCGGAAGCGAATTTGAATGCGCAACTGAAGATGGCTGGTTGGAGCGATGCCAATTATTCAAACAATTACACTATTAAACCAGGTGAAGTGAGTCCGCTTGGTTCACAGCTTCGTATACGAGAAGTTTTAGTAGTGGAAGGGGCGGATTTACCTGTCAGTGCTTTATTAGTTGATGATTTTGGAAATCCGGTGGATAACGGTCTGGATTTGCTGGATGATGCAGTGTACTTACAAAATGTAGAAAAAAAAGAAGGGGAAAAATGGAGATATGTGGGTGATGGAATATATGAACGTACATATATGGCCTACCAAGAAGGAGAAAATTTAACTTCATTTATGGAGATTAAAGGTTGGCGTATATACGGACAACCATCCTATACCATCCTTCCTTTTGTGGAAGTCGAGTTACTGAGTGTTAATGGTGTAAAATTCAGGGCGACAGATGGTTTTCCAGAAACAGGGTTTGATGGTGCAAAATTCACGCTGTTACTAACCCATAATATGAAAAATACGGATTATAATTGGACGGCTGGGATTTATGGAATTAATGTTGACAGTAATGGAGAAGTAACATTATCTGTGCTGATAAGAAGTGAAGTTACTATTACTGGGAAACCCAAGAATGGTAAAGGGAATGATGTTGTATTTAAATTCAAGATTAAAAAATGGTTTACTAGTTTAGGTGCTACCAGTAGTAATACCTGGGATATCATAAATACTTCATGTAGCTATGGTCAAATGCCGTCATCTTTAGAATTAGCGCAGCGGCCAAGCGGTGGGGTAGTACCGCGAAAAGTAGGTACGTTGTGGGGCGAATATGGTAATTTAAAAACTTATGGGAACGCTTTTAGCAGTACGGATTATTGGACAAGCACTCAGCTCATGGGAGTACACGAGAAATTTAATCCTGAAACTGGTATATCAGAGCTTGGAACAGGAAAGTCCTCTGGCTTGTGCGTAGAGTATTATTAACGAAGTAATCACTAAATTGCCCTGCATCAGCAGGGCAATTTATATTCGTTATTACGCAGAAGTACGCATCATACCAATAGTATTAAATTCATTTTTCACACTGAGCAAACGGGGGTCATGAAGCAAAACATTTGACCATAAATCATTCTCTTTAATTAATTGTTGCCAGCGCTTTTCATATTCTTTCTTACCATAAACAGTGTAAATTAACGGCAAAATCACACCATTGATTTTGTTAGTGTTAATATTTGCCAGTAACTTCATAATGTCATTTTTTATAGATGCGCCATAGATCAGAAACTTCGTATAAAGCGAGTTAACACAGGTGTAATCAAGACCATGTTCAGGCTCAAGTTTAAGCAATAAACTTTTGGCTTTGTCATTATGTCCTTTCAGTGCCATGAACATAGCCAGAATAGAGGTAATAATTGGATTATTACAGGTGTTTTGACTGTTAAGATTTAATGCAAAAGATATCGCGTTATCGAGGGGGGATGTGTAATAAAGTATAATTAATTTAAGAATGCTTATGCCCATTTTATTGGGTTCAAGAGCAATGCTTTTTTCTATTAAATTAAATGCTCTTGCTAGGTCACCGTTCAAAAAACATAGCAGAGACTGATAATAATAAACGTCTGGCGAATTAGGTTTGAGTAAATGTGCTTGCTTAAATAGCACATTAGACACTGAATGTTCATCTTTTAGCCCACTGATTAAACCCAGTAAACCCAATGCCTGAGAATTTGAAGGGTTAATTTCAAGAGCCTTTTCAATGGAGGTTACTGCCGTAGTTATTGCTTGTTTTTGTTCACTGAGTCCAAGGAGGGCTAATGATATATGGCATTCCGCCAGGCAACAGTAGGGCAAGGTATTTTGCGGTTGCGTACTCACACAATCTCTAAATATTACTAATGCTCGTTTCAAACTCTCTGGTGTATAACGATACATTTCCATTCTGCCATTCATATACATAACAGCAGAATCCAGAGATGGCATTTGTTGTGTATTAATAGATTTAAAATTAATGTTGGGTATTTTTTCAATAAGAATATTAATTACTTGTGATAATAATACGGAAAGAGGATTATCGGGGTTGAAATCAATACTTTGATGATCAATCAATTTATGTGTTCTGGCATGAATTAACTCAATAAATAAATGCCAGTTTTTACCATAGTGAACGACCTGACCCATAATATAATATTCTGGACCTGTTTTATTGATAAACTGATGGATAGTGGAAAAATCACTGGCCTCATTTGTTACCGAAGCTGGTAAAATATCTAAACCACAAAAAGCATATTTTGAAAGGCCCTGGACAAGTTCGTAATGGAGTTTTAGAACATTGATCGAACCTTCAGTACGAAAGGGAAAAACGGCAAGAGTAGTGGTCGACTTTACCGGTTCATTATCGGTCACAATCACAATAGGTACAGTAAAACGGTATCCACGACCATAGACCGTTTCGATATACTTACACTGTTTATTCTCATGCAAAAGTTTGCGCAATGCATAAATACATCGTGTTAGAGATTCATCACTGGCAACACTCGCGCTCCAGACCTTATCGATAATCTCTTCTTTGCTAACAATTTCACCGTCAGCATTAAGCAATAGAATAATAACGCCAAGTTCTTTCGGGGGAATATGATATTCTTTGTTTTTGAATAATAATATTCCATTGTTTTTTAATACAAAGTCGCCAAATATATATTGTTGTGTATTATTTTTTCCATGTTGCAGTTGCATAGAACGCTCCTTCCGTTTTCTCTATTCATAGTATTAATTTGATTAATATAAAATAAAGTATTGGCAGAATTGCTCTATCAAAAAACGCTCATTTTGTAAGATTGTGATGAAGAAATGAATGAAAGCTGATGCTTAATAATATGAAACGCTGGTCCCATTTTTCGGGACCAGATAGTGGGCGATAATTGTGGGTGTTACTTAATCAGAAACGTAAATAATCTTTTGCTGAATCAAACAACGCAGTAATGGTTGAAGATAATAATTTGATAATTGTATCGTAGGTGGAGTTGGCTGTACTATATTTAGTCGTGATAACCTGCACGTCGGTTTTCATATTTTCTGCCTGGCTGTTATAACCCGCCAGCCATGCCTGGTATTCAGCCGTGCTTATTTCGTAGCCGGTGAATTCTTTAGATATATTTTTTTCCTTCCCTTTATCGTCCCTATGCACCATTGAGTCTGAAGACTGACTCATACTGTCTATAATCTGAGGGTTGGGAATAATAACATACAGACCGCTACCTTGCGGTTCAACTTCGACAATCGGAGAAGGTGTGCGGTGTTTGGGATCGGGTGGAATTACCGGAAGTCCTAAAGCGGCGCACCATTTTTCTGCTTCTTCTAGTGGTACACCAATTTTGTCAGCAGGTGCCGGAGGGTATAAAACATAGTCTGGATTGTAATGATAGTGGAAATCACCATTAGGATATTTATCGATATAATAAAAATGCATCAAGGCTTTTTGGAATGCATTGACGTCAAAAACTATCGCATCGCCTTTTTTATTAGAGTGAGTCCATTTTCCCATATTGCTTTGGATATGTTCACTGAAGTCCTGCCAGTATGCGCTCATTATCTCAACGCTATTTGCATAGATTTCGAGGTAGTCGCTACCGAGCACACTCATCAAATCAGCAATATCACTGCATATATATTTATCACTTTTAAATTCGTTTGAACTACTGGCCGTTAAAGTACTGCTGGTTGCTGAACTTCTCACTTCAGGTGCAGAACTATCTAAAGAAGCGATAGCGTGATTTAAGGTACCTTTGGTCGATGCCATTGCACTTGACCCGGTTGTGTTGTCAGCAACGTTAGCCAGGGTTTTTCTCACAGAGTTATGCAAGGTCAATATTTTAGCGGGATCCTTTAATTTTCCGTCAATAGTATTAACATTTTCTGTAAGCTGCAGAACGTTTTTTATCAGCGAATAACTTTCGTGTAAGAGCGCAGATCCCTTCTCTGACAGGTTCTCAGTTGGGAAATTTCTGAGCATGTTTTTAACGAAGTTGAGTTGTATGTCATGCTGGCATTTCCAGTCTTCATTTCGCGGGCTACGTTCACTGACTAAAGTTGATAGTTTTTCAACATCTTTCTTGAGCATAGCGCCAATATTATTATCCTTACTGGCGCTGTTATACAAATTACCCTCGCTTTTGCTGTTTTCCAGTTGATGAGGCTCCTCACTTTGTGAGGATGCCTCTTTAAGAGGAATGTTTGCATTCTGCTGACGTAAAATATCTATATTTAGATTATTATCTTTAAATATAACTAACTATTATTGCAATAATTTATGAGCGAATGCCTTGAACGATTGCACTATCAGTATCAATAATGGTTTGTATTATTTGCTGTAATAAATCGAGTGCCTGATCTCTTCCTTGAACCTCACGATTAATTTGATCCAGATAGCTACTCATAACTGAATGCATAACATTTTTAGCTTGCTCAGCCAAGTCTTTTTCTGCACGAGTATGTTCTGCTGCCACTGTTCCGCCGTATTGAGATAGATTTGCAATAGACTGAAATAGAT
>OKVV01000721.1_pt1 | contig 15031 bp, 17 predicted proteins | sample 1606871 | NCBI WGS metagenome assembly OKVV01 (sample SAMN03281011, study PRJEB24777) | human gut metagenome | isolation source: fecal sample PR176 from 1 month old male Indian infant, caesarean delivered... | place: Singapore | collected 2006-01-13
TAGTATAAGGCATTTAGCATATAATCTAAATAGAAAGGTCGAATATCCATGAAAAACAGCTAAACACGAAGCAGAAACAAGCTGACTAGGATCTAAATGTAATCCTTATTCTTACCCTTGTTCCTCTGCTCCTCTTTCTTACTCTTAAACCAACTCTTTTTTCATACACTAACCAAATATCAGTACCGCTATGGCTTCGATTAATCTTATTAGCTAGTTGTCAATTTGCCATCGCAGGCTTAGGAACCAGCACTGTTATGCTTTATTGCAAAGAATCTTTCAGACACTTTGGATTAATCACCAAAAATTTAGTTATCATCCTTTTTCAATCTCTTCTTGTAGCCCTACCACTTATCATATTTAAAGGAATTACTCATCAGATTCATTCCTATCTACCTCTTCAATCAATACAATTAACAAAAGAAGTAATGAGCCAATCATTTCCTAGTAATATCTTGGCATACCTATTCACCTGTCTTATTTGGGGATTCTGGGAAGGCTTTAACTATGCAGTTATCGCTGAAAAGATAGGTATACATTTTCCATCTCCTTACTCTTGGTTAGATAGTGGAGCAATAACTTGTGCGATTTTTTGCCTCCTTATCCATGGAAACATTTTTTTGATGTCTATACCCTATTTGAATCACTTACCGTTTTTATACTTATTTATGGTATGCTAGCTATACAAAAACATAATAAGAACTCCTGGAGTTGTGTCATGCCCTTTCTACTTATTTGGAATACCTTCTAGCTTATTCATAAATCACAATCCTACTGAGATTATAACAGCCTATTTATGCGACTGTTTTATTATTTTGGAAAATAAAAAAAGAGCCGAAGCTCTTCTTCCTATACAATTGAATTATTTAGCGATTTTCGCGAAGTATTCAAGAGTACGTACAAGTTGTGAAGTGTATGACATTTCGTTATCATACCAAGCAACAGTTTTAACCAATTGATGTCCATCAACAGTTTGAACTTTAGTTTGAGTTGCGTCAAACAATGAACCGAATGACATACCAACAACGTCAGAAGATACGATTGGATCTTCAGTGTAACCGTAAGATTCGTTAGCAGCTGCTTTCATTGCTGCGTTAACTTCATCAACAGTCACTTCTTTGTTAAGGACTGAAACCAATTCAGTTACAGAACCTGTTGGAATTGGAACACGTTGAGCAGCACCGTCAAGTTTACCGTTCAATTCAGGGATAACCAAACCAATAGCTTTAGCAGCACCAGTTGAATTAGGAACGATGTTAGCAGCACCAGCACGAGCACGACGCAAATCACCTTTACGGTGTGGTCCATCAAGGATCATTTGGTCTCCAGTGTAAGCGTGGATAGTAGTCATCAAACCTTGTTTAACACCAAAGTTATCTTGCAATGCTTTAGCCATTGGTGCCAAGCAGTTTGTAGTACATGAAGCACCTGAGATAACTGTTTCAGTACCGTCAAGGATATCGTGGTTAGTGTTAAATACGATTGTTTTAACATCGTTTCCACCAGGAGCAGTGATAACAACTTTCTTAGCACCACCATTAGCGTGCAAGTGTTTTTCAGCAGCTGCTTTAGTTGCAAAGAAACCAGTTGCTTCAAGAACGATTTCTACACCGTCGTTAGCCCAGTCAATTTGTTCTGGGTCACGTTCAGCAGAAACCTTAACGAATTTACCGTTAACTTCAAATCCACCTTCTTTTACTTCAACAGTTCCGTTGAAACGACCTTGAGTTGTGTCATATTTCAACAAATGTGCAAGCATTGTAGGATCTGTAAGGTCATTGATGCGAGTAACTTCAACACCTTCTACGTTTTGGATACGACGGAAAGCAAGACGACCGATACGACCGAAACCGTTAATACCAACTTTAACTACCATTAGTGATTTCCTCCTTATGAAAATCAAATAAATATAATTTTGAGAGCAAGCTCTCCCTATTGTGAAAAGATTAACTTGAGTGCTTTCATTTAACCTTTTAACATCCCTATTATATAATTTTTTTCAGGAAAATGCAAATAGAAAAAGGCACTTACTTTCATAAGCACCTTAACTTAAAAACTTCTAATTAAGCTTCACCAGAATTTTTCTTGATGATTTCTTCTTGAACTGATTTAGGAACATCTTCATAGTGGTCAAATACCATCATGAATGTACCACGACCTTGAGTTGCAGAACGAAGTGTTGTTGCACAACCGAACATTTCAGCAAGTGGTACATAGGCACGAACGATTTGGCTGTTACCGTGTGCTTCCATACCTTCAACACGTCCACGACGAGCAGTAACGTGACCCATAACATCACCAAGGTTCTCTTCTGGAACAGTGATAGTTACAAGCATCATTGGCTCAAGAATAGTTGGTTGTGCAGTCTTAGCAGCTTCTTTAAGTGCAAGAGATGCAGCAATCTTGAAGGCTGTTTCAGATGAATCGACATCGTGGTATGAACCATCATAAAGTTTAGCTTTGATGTCAACCATTGGGTATCCAGCAAGGACACCGTTAGCCATAGATTCTTCCAATCCTTTTTCTACTGCAGGGATGAATTCACGTGGAACCACACCACCGACGATAGCATTTTCGAATTCGAAACCTTTACCTTCTTCATTTGGAGTAAATTCAATCCAAACATCACCAAACTGACCTTTACCACCAGATTGACGTTTGAAGAATCCACGTGCTTGTGTAGCTGCACGGAATGTTTCACGATATGATACTTGTGGAGCACCTACGTTTGCTTCAACTTTGTGTTCACGTTTCAAACGGTCAACAAGGACATCAAGGTGAAGTTCCCCCATACCAGAGATAACTGTTTCACCAGTTTCAGGGTTAGTTTCAACACGGAATGTTGGATCTTCTTCAGCAAGTTTTTGAAGACCGATACCCATCTTATCTTGGTCAGCTTTAGTCTTAGGCTCAACCATCAATTGGATAACTGGTTCTGGAACTTCGATTGACTCAAGAATAACTTTAGCTTTTTCATCAGTCAATGAATCACCAGTTGTAGTATCTTTCAAACCGATAGCAGCAGCGATATCACCAGCGTATACTTGTTCAATTTCTTGACGGCTGTTAGCGTGCATTTGAAGGATACGTCCGATACGTTCACGTTTACCTTTAGATGTGTTCATTACGTATGAACCTGATTGAAGGATACCTGAGTAAACACGGATAAATGTCAAACGACCTACAAATGGGTCAGTCATGATCTTGAAGGCAAGAGCTGCAAATGGCTCATCATCAGATGCTGGACGAGTTTCTTCTTCGTCTGTATCTGGGTTGATACCTTTAATTGCAGGGATATCAAGTGGGCTTGGAAGGTAATCGATAACCGCATCAAGCATCAATTGAACACCTTTGTTCTTGAAGGCAGAACCACAAAGAACTGGGAAGAATTCAACGTTGATTGTTGCACGACGGATAGCTGCTTTCAATTCCTCGTTAGTGATTTCTTCACCTTCAAGGTATTTCATCATCAAATCTTCGTCAGTTTCAGCAACTGCTTCGATCAATTTTTCACGGTATTCGTTTGCTTGATCAACGTAATCAGCTGGAATATCTTCTTCAAGAATATCTGTACCAAGGTCATTAGTATAGATTTCAGCTTTCATTTTAATCAAGTCAATGATACCACGGAAATCATCTTCAGCACCGATTGGCAATTGGATTGGGTGTGCGTTTGCTTGAAGACGATCGTGAAGTGTGCTTACTGAGTAAAGGAAGTCTGCACCGATTTTATCCATTTTGTTGGCAAATACGATACGTGGAACACCATACTCAGTTGCTTGACGCCAAACTGTTTCAGTTTGAGGTTCTACACCTGATTGTGAGTCAAGAACGGTTACCGCACCATCCAATACACGGAGTGAACGCTGTACTTCGATAGTGAAGTCCACGTGCCCTGGTGTATCGATGATGTTAACACGGTGGCCATTCCATTGTGCTGTTGTAGCGGCAGAAGTGATTGTGATACCACGTTCTTGCTCTTGCTCCATCCAGTCCATTTGTGATGCACCTTCGTGAGTTTCACCGATCTTGTGAATTTTACCAGTGTAGTAAAGGATACGCTCTGTTGTAGTTGTTTTACCGGCATCGACGTGGGCCATGATACCGATATTACGAGTTTTTGCAAGTGAAAATTCGCGTGCCATTAGGTTTATTCTCCTATAAATATTTTAGTTTACTTATTTATTATAACATTATTGTCAAAAAACGGATAGGCAGGACCTACCCGTTTTTTCACTAATATTTAACTGGTTTTCAAATGATATGAATTATATTATTTGAATTCAGAGTCAGCCTATTACAAATCCATAATCTTAGCTTATGAATATATGACTGTAATTCAGCTTGAAACTTATGATTACCAGCGGAAGTGTGCAAAGGCACGGTTTGCTTCAGCCATTTTGTGAGTATCTTCACGTTTCTTAACTGATGCACCAGTGTTGTTTGCAGCATCCATGATTTCTTTTGCAAGACGATCTTTCATAGTGTGTTCACCACGCGCACGTGATGCGTTAACCAACCAACGAAGACCAAGAGTTGTACGACGTTCTGGACGAACTTCAACTGGGACTTGGTAGTTTGAACCACCGACACGACGTGCACGTACTTCAAGTACAGGCATGATGTTGTCCATAGCTGTTTCAAATACTTCAAGAGCATCGTTTCCAGTTGCTTCTTTGATTTGCTCGAAAGCATCGTATACGATTGTTGCAGCAGTACCACGTTTACCGTCAAGCATTACACGGTTGATAAGACGTGTAACGATTTTTGAATTGTACAATGGATCTGCCAATACTTCGCGTTTAGGCGCTCTATTCTTACGACTCATTTTATCTTATCTCCCTTCTTATCCTTTAGGACGTTTAGCACCGTATTTAGAACGGCTTTGTTTACGATCAGCTACACCTGCAGTATCAAGTGCACCACGGACGATGTGGTAACGTACCCCTGGAAGGTCTTTTACACGTCCACCACGGATAAGAACAACGCTGTGTTCTTGGAGGTTGTGTCCGATACCTGGGATGTAAGCAGTAACTTCGATAAGGTTGCTCAAACGTACACGAGCGAATTTACGAAGGGCTGAGTTAGGTTTTTTAGGTGTCATTGTTCCAACACGTGTTGCAACACCACGTTTTTGTGGTGAAGATACGTTAGTTTGAACTTTTTTGTGGCTGTTGTAACCAACGTTCAAAGCTGGTGATTTAGATTTAACAACTTTTGATTGACGTGGTTTACGAACCAATTGGTTAATTGTAGGCATCTACATTCTCCTGTGTTTTTTTATTTTTGGTTGATATGGCACTTGGTGACAGCCCATATCTGTGTGTACTTTTGCAACTTATGTCAGCACGTCTCTGTACACTTTTGAGAGACCAAAAGTAAAAAGTACCGTCTAATATAGTATCATTTTTTGATAATTATTGTCAAGACTTTCTTGTTAAAAAGAAAAATTCCTAATCATCAAATTAGGAATTACGTTTTAAGCTTTTGATTTATCGAAAATATTACCTACTTCAACTTCTACTTTTTGTGCTTTTACATCGATGTCAGAAACAGTAAGTAATGATTTATATTCATGGATATCACGATCGCCTTTAGCATTTTCTGCAAATACAGCTACACCTACTAACTCACTATCAAATTCTGAAAGCAAGCTAATCATACCCGTAATGGTACCACCACCTTTAAGAAAATCATCAACAATAAGGACGCGGCTATTAGGTTTCAAACTGCGTTTTGAAAGGAACATTTTTTCAATACGATCACTTGAACCACTAACGTAGTTTACCGATACGGTTGAACCTTCTGTAATTTTCAGGTCACGACGAACAATAACAAATGGAATGTTCAAGACATCTGCTACTGCATTTGCTAAAGGAACTCCTTTAGTTGCAACAGTCATAACAGCATCAATTTTTTGTCCTTTAAAGGCGCTGGCAATGATACGACCAACATTTTTCAAAATAGACGGTGTACTCAATAAATCAGATAGGTAGAGATAACCACCTGGTAAGATACGATCACTCTCGGAAAGACGCTTACAAAGATCTTCAACCAGACTTCTCGCATCTTCATCAGAAATAGTCGGTGTAAACATAACACCGCCAGATGCACCAGTTACTGTTTCGATTTCTCCTATTTGACTTTCCTCAAAAGCTTTTTTAATGATAGCAACATCTTCTGAGATTGAAGACTTTGCAGCTTCATAACGCTCTGCAAAGGTGTTGAGGCTGGTCAATTGATAAGGATTATTAATCAGGTAGTTTGAAATCACTACCATACGCTCACTTCGTTTTAATTTCATATGTTACCTATATTTTCTGTACTTTTTAACTATTATACCATAATACAGCAAAAAACGAACATTTTCATATGAAATGCTCACTTAATTTCGATTTCAATCAAATTTTGGCTTGTAGAAGGAACGATTATCCATAGCAAAGAGACGATTTGTCATTTCTCCTGGTCCTACTAGGTTAAGGGCTGTCGTCATCATCATCATACTGGCATCAAGATTATCAATCATATGAATAATCTCTGCCTCCATAATACGGGGGCGCACTGGACTACCGTACTCTAGTTGTCCGTGATGGCTGAGAATGACATGACGCAAAACAACGACATCCTCACGCGTATCATCAATATTCAGCTCAACAAGAACTTTGGTGATTTCTTCATCAATCAAAGCAATATGACCAATCAAGTTTCCACGAACCGTATACTCAGTATGTTCAGGACCAGTAAGTTCAATGACCTTAGCTAAATCATGAAGCATAATTCCGGCAAAGAGTAGACTCTTATTGAGCTCTGGATAAATATCTCCAATGCTATCCGCTAGGCGAACCATAGTAGCTGTATGATAGGCTAGTCCACTTTCAAAAGCATGGTGATTTGTTTTAGCAGCTGGAAAAGTGAAAAACTCTTTATTATACTTACGATAAAGGGCACGAACAACACGCTGCCAAGTTGCTTCCTCAATCTTGAAAATCATTTGCTCTAGGTATTCACGTACTTCGGAAGGATTTACTGGTGGTTTCTCTTTGAAATCAGCTGGATCATTTGGCTCACCAAATGAAGGGAGTCGCAAGGTAATTTGATTGACCTGAGGAGTATTATTATAAACCTCTCGGCGTCCTTCCATATGAACTACCTTACCAGCAGTAAATTCTTCAACATTATATGGCTGAGCGTCCCATAAATTTCCTGAAATCTCACCGGAATCATCCTGGAAGGTAAAGGCAATATAGTCCTTTCCCGCTCTTGTCTTACGTACCTCTGCACACTTAATCAGATAAAAGCCTTCAAAATACTCGTCTTTTTTCATTTGATTAATCTTCATGCTTGTCCTCGTTTTCTAATCGTGGTAAATCCAACAAACTTTGTGTCGCACTGTCTTGATAGGTTTCAATTGTATCAAGAGCTCTAACAATTGCCCTACTCCTTGTGTTAAGAAGACTATCGACTGTTTTACTTGCTGTATTCAATTGTTTCTGAGCTTTAGCTAACATATCTCCAAACCTGCCAAACTCTAGTTTGACGTTGCCTAAAATTTTACTAATATCATCCGCATTCTTTTGAATATTCAAAGTTCTAAATCCTACAGACAATGAATTTAAAAGTGCTGATAAGGTTGACGGACCTGCGATAACAATATTCTCCTCGCGACGAAGGGCATCAAAGAAGGCTGGTTGGCGTACTACCTCAGCATAAAGTCCTTCCGTCGGCAAAAACAATATGCCAAAATTTGTGGTTTCAGGTGGGTTAAGATACTTCTTGTTAATATCCTTTGCAAATCGCTTAATACTAGTCAAAAGTGACTTACGGTGATTCTCAATTTCCTCTTTATTACCAGATTCATAAGCATCTTCCAGACGATAGTAATCTTCCAAAGGAAACTTAGAATCAATGGGAAGGTAGATATATTCATCTTTATGGTTTCCTGGCATTTTGATTGCATATTCAACTCGTTCACTTGAACCTGATACCGTAGGAAATTCTCGCTCGTACTGATTAACAGTCAATATATCTTCAATAATTTGTCCTAATTGAAGCTCACCCAAAATACCTCGTGTTTTTGTATTTGAAAGGACCTTGTTAAGACTTCCAACATCCTTGGCTACATTTTTCATTTCCCCCAAGCCCTGGTTAACCGACTCTAATTGTCTTGAAACCGTCTCAAAAGAGGCTTGTAAACGTGTTTGTAAGGTTTGCTCAAGTTTCTCTTCAACTGTCTGACGTATTTGTTCCAAACGTTTCTCATTGGAATCCTGCATATCTTTAACAGCTTTGGTTAAGCTTTGGTTTATTTGCTCAAGGCGTTGGTCAGAACGGTCTCGATTATCAGACAAATTTTGATGTAAAACCTCTCGGATATCTGTCAACTGTTGATATAGTTCCATCTGCAATTGGTTCAATTGCTTTGTCGTTTCCAATTGGTTTGTCTTAGCAAAACTTTCCAATTGAAACGAAACTTGATCTGAAAGATTATCTGCATTTTCTTCCAAACTCTTATTAATCTGTTCTTTTAACTCCATATTCTTCAAGAAAAGAGAAATAAGAATCCCCAAGCTTAATAAAGTTAAAAGTGTAAGTAGATAAATCATACTAACTCCTATCTTTAGTCTGGATGACAATCACATATCCATTTGGCACAATCACTTGAATTGGACCATCAACGAATTCATTGCTAGAATAGATTTTCTTCTGGAAATAATTCATATTAGTTAATTCGTATTTTGCTCCCAAAATCATCAGTTTTCCATCACCTTCATGTAAAAAAGAAACATATGTCATTCCGGGTTCTGGTAAAACTTTATGACTTCCTTCTGGATAATAAGTAATCTTATTTTGCTTATCTCGCAAACAGATACACCTCATAAAAGGAGCTAATTCAAGATCGCTGACCAAAAATATATTTGATAACATATGATCAATTCTGCCACCAAAAGCACCGAAAATAGTTACTTCCGCCTCAGGATATAATTGAAATATAATTTTTAGAGCTAACTCTGTATCCGTATCATCCTTTTCAGCTGGAGCAATCATACAATCTTTGGCAGCTGATTGAATCATCTCTAACTCTGACCGAGATACTGAATCAAAGTCTCCGACAGCCAAATCAATAGGTAAACCTAACTCCAACAAACGTAAGCACGCGCGATCCACCCCAACAAAATAATCAAAATCGGTAGTGAACCACTCTAGCTCACCACCGACAAATAAAGCTATTTTAGGCATCGATAGCATCACGAAGCGTTTGAACTTGCGCTGTCAAATCAGGATTTTTGAAGAGGTAAGAGCCTGCTACAAAAACATTAGCTCCCGCCTTGGCACACGCTGCAATAGTATTATTATCTACACCACCATCAACTTCAATATCGAATGAATAGCCACCTTTTTCACGAAGCTCCACAACACGCTCTACTTTAGACATCATTTCTGGAATGAACGCCTGACCACCAAAACCTGGATTTACAGTCATGATAAGTACTTGATCCACTAAATCAAGTACAGGAATAAGTGCCTCAACTGGGGTTCCAGGATTAATCACAACACCTGCTTTCATACCAGCAGCTTTGATTTTCTGGAGGGCACCATGAATATGTTTAGTAGCTTCAACATGAATGGTCATGATATCTGCACCAGCTTGTGCATAGGCATCCACATAACGCTCAGGATCAACAACCATAAGGTGGCAATCAAAAACTAACTTGCTATGTTTACGCATGCTAGCGACCACATCTGCTCCCCAACTGATATTAGGAACAAATTGACCATCCATAATATCAATGTGAACATATTCCGCACCTGATGCATCAATACGAGCTAGTTCTGAAGCAAAATTAGCATAGTCAGCAGCTAGGATAGACGGAGCAATTTTATAAGACATGAGAGACCTACTTTCTTTTTACAGTTTTTTTATATGTTTCACGACGGTTTTCAATTTCACTTAAAAATTGAAGGTAATTATCATAACGGACTTGCCATATTTGGCCATCTTCAACCTCATCCTTAACAGCACAAGAAGGCTCATGGGTATGAGTACAAGAACGGAATTTACAGCCATGACTAGCTTGACGGATTTCTGGAAAAGCTTCACTCAAGTCCTCGGCATTATCCACTTCATAATCTAGCGAAGAGAATCCTGGTGTATCAGCAATCTTCCCTCCATGAACATCATAAAGACTTACAGCCCTTGTAGTATGACGTCCACGACCTAAACTGTCTGAAATCTCACCTGTTTCCAACTTCAACTCTGGGGCAATACGGTTCAACAAGGTTGATTTTCCAACACCTGTCTGTCCCATAAAGACTGTTATTTTGTCAGTCAAGAGCGACAATAGTTCTTCCAAACTGAAGACAAAATCAAAACCAATTTTTTGATACTGTTTTTGAATGGCCTTCATTTCTGAATCATCTTCAACCAAATCCATCTTAGAAATATAAATTACAGGTTTTATATTCTTATGCTCTAGTAAAACCAAAAAACGGTCCAGAAGATTACTATTGAAATCCGGTTCCTTAGCAGACATAATGACCACAGCCTGATCTATATTGACAATGGGTGGACGCACTAAACTATTGATTCGTTGACCAATTTTTAGGATATAACCTTCTGAATTTTCCTCTGCTGAAAATTCAACAAAATCTCCAACATAAGGTGTTTGTCCTTTTTTTCTAAAATTTCCTCGCGCACGCGTCTGGTATACAACACCATCATGCTCTACATAATAGAAACCTGCCAGTGCTTTGATAATTCTTCCTTGCAAGTGAACTCCTCAATCGTTTAATAGCCCTATTATACCACAAAACTACAAGCATTTCTGACCCAAAACAAGCACGGAACACAATTCCTTTGAACTCCTTGAATTTTTACTAATTTGCAGTATAATAATCCTATCACTGCGGAGGTGGTGGAATGGCAGACACGCATGCTTCAGGCGCATGTGCTTTTTTCAAGCGTGAGGGTTCAACTCCCTTTCTCCGCATAGCTAAAATCCCACTGACATTCAGTGGGATTTTTGAATTATAGACCAGCTTCTCTCAAAGCATCTGATAGACGTGCAAAATCAGAAATAGACAGCGCCTCTCCGCGAATAGAAGGTTTTATAGTTGCATTTTCCAAAGCCTGCTCAAGCTTGTTTTTAACTTCTTCAGACTTACCAAAATGACTTGTCAGATTATTCCAAAGCGTCTTGCGACGATGCACAAAACTAGCCTTTGATACACGGAAAAAGAAATCTTCGTCTTTAACTTCAACTAAAGGTTGCTTACGGCGTGTCATCTTCAAAATAGCCGAGTCAACATTAGGTGCTGGCACAAAAACTGTACGAGGGACAACGAATGCCACCTTAGCAGTCATATAATATTGCACAGCGATGGATAACGAACCATAGGCCTTTGTATTGGGCTCAGCAGAAATACGATCTGCAACTTCTTTTTGCATCATAACAACAAATTCTTCAAAAGGAATCTTACTCTCAATCAAATGCATTAAAATTGGTGTCGTAATATAGTATGGTAGATTGGCTACAACCTTGATTGGTAGATTTGGATTTTCAAATTCTTTGACACGTGTCTGTAAATCTGCCTTGAGAACGTCTTCATTAATCACTTTAACATTATCATGATCACGCAGAGTATCTTCCAAAATCGGAACCAATCGCTCATCAATTTCAAATGCCATAACTTCCGCAGCATTTTCAGCTAAAAATTCTGTTAATGCTCCAATACCAGGCCCAATTTCGATAACATTGACATTTTTGTCAATCTCGGCCGTATCAACAATCTTTTGTAAAATATTTGTATCTGTTAAGAAGTTCTGTCCAAAAGACTTCTTAAAGGTAAAACCATGACGTTCAAGGACAGCCTTGGTCACGCTATAATCTGCAATTCTCATTTATTCTCTTTTCTTATTTTAATATCAGGATTCTTGTTACTTTAATTCAAAATTAAATCAGATTCTTAATTATCTTAACTGCTAAAAGAAACTATTTAGCAGCAACTTTAGCAACTTCTTAATTTCTAAGAGCACTAATAACCCTAGTATTTCTCCATGACCTCTTCAAGTTCTTCTAAAGTAATTCCAAACAATTCCAAACGTTTTAAAAGCTGCTTTCCATTGCAATAACCAATGCGAAACGCTTCCCCCAAATATTCTCGACGTTTACGGCTATCCGATCCCATTAAAAGTCCTAACTTCATGAGATCTGATTTACTGATATCAAACTGATTATCATCATCGTAACTACCTAGAACTCCAGCCAGTGCCTTCTGAATATCTTCAAAATTTGCATGCTCAACCCCCAAGGAACGACCTCTTGTCTTAGATTTTGGACTTGCTTCACCACGGTTCAAAAAAGCATGCTTTGCTGTCGGAACAGCTTCCATGATGATTTTCCGAATACGTTCTCCATTATAATCTGGATCTGTGAAAACAATCACTCCTCGTAATTTATTAAGCTTATCGATACGCTCTAAGTCATCCTCATTAATAGCAGAACCCCTAGTCTCATAGGTATCCACCTCATAAAAACGTCTCAAATTTGCCGTATCATCCTTGCCTTCTACGACGATAACTTCTTGAATTTTTATTTTACTCATTCAGACCAAAAATCCTCATCGCATTGTCATAAGTAACTCTTGCAACCTCTTCACTTGTTAAACCACGAAGCTCTGCAATCTTATCCACCACGTAACGTGTATACCCTGTACGATTTTCACGACCACGTTTTGGCACAGGTGCTAGATACGGCGCATCTGTTTCAACTAAAATCTTATCTAAAGGTAAGTACTGAGCAGCTTCTTGGACATCCAAAGCCTTCTTAAAAGTTACAACACCTGAAAATGAAATCATCATACCGAGCTCAACAAATTTTTGAGCCATCTCCAGGGATCCTGAGTATGAGTGCATAATCCCCCCACGAGGACCAACACCAACTTCTTTAATAACAGCGTAGGTATCCTCAAGTGCGTCACGTGTGTGTACAACGAAAGGCAAATTATATTCCTTTGACAAGCCTATTTGACGCTTAAAGACCTCAATCTGAACCTCCTTAGAATCTTCCATCCAATAATAGTCCAAACCAATCTCGCCAAGTGCCACTACGTTCGGATTCCCCAATTGTGACACAATCATATCCTCAATTTCCTGAGAATATGATCCTGCTTCTGTAGGATGCCATCCGATTGTACTATATAGCTGGTCGTATTGCTCTGACAGCGCTAAAGACTTCTTAATTGTCGCTTTATCAAAACCAACAATATTCATTTTAACAACACCAAGTTCAGCTGCAAAATTTACTTCTTCTTGTTCTTTTCCTGCAAAATTATCCACATTAAGATGGGTATGTGTATCAAAAATTCTAATCATAGGTCTATTATAACAAAAAGGAGCGAGCTTAGCTCACTCACCTTTTCATTTTATTAAACAAAGAGTCGCATATATTCTATCTTTGTACAGCGATTCATTACAATATCCTGTCTATTAGCCTGACGAAGAATAGTCTCTGCCTCTTCATTTTCAAGACCGATTTGACTCCAAAAAACTTTGTCCTTCGTTTCAAGAAAATCATAAGCAACATCTGGTAAATACTCACTGCGTCTAAAAACATCAACAATATCTACCGAAAACGGGATGTCCTTAAGATAAGCATAAACATGCTCTCCTAGAAGCTCCTGACCTTCTAGTTTAGGATTTACTGGTATGATACGATAACCAGCAGCTTGTAGGAAATGCGCAACTTGATAAGATGCTGCCTCCTTACGATGAGATAGACCAACGATTGCGATAGTCTTTGCTGATTTTAAATAAGATTCTATAACCTCAGCACTAGGGTTTTGAAATGAATAAGACATTTGACTCTCCTCATCGTTCGAAAAAACTAAACTCTCCCTAAATGGGATGGCGATTATTACTTAGCTAAGCTCAGCAACGATAGCTTTAATTTGTTCTTTTGTATGAACACCTGCAACTTGCTTAACAACCTCCCCATCTTTTTTGAATAACAAAGTTGGGATAGACATAATTCCAAATTTTTGTGCTGTTTCTGGATTCTCATCAACATCAAGCTTCACAATCTTTAGTTCATCTTCTGAAATCTCTTCAGAAAGTTGCTCAAGAATTGGTGCTTGCATCAAGCAAGGCCCACACCAAGTTGCCCAAAAATCAATCAAGACGAGTCCTTCAGCTGTTTCTTGTTCAAATGTAGAATCTGTTACTACTTGTGTCATTTAATTATCCTCCTAGATATTATAAAACTTTTGTAGACCTATTCTATATGATTCTAAAGGCCATTGCAAGAATTTGATACATACATAAGAATTTCTTATCAAATATTAGTCATTGCCTATCATAGACATTACTTGCTCACAGCCTATCTTGGGAGTATAATAATAAAAAAACTATAAAAATAGAAATGAGTAAATATGGATAAAGATGCAATGATTACCTATCTCATAGGTGAACTCAAAAAAGAAAATCTAGAATTACATGATTTGATTGTTCCAGAAGAGCTCGAAGAAAAGCAGAAACTCCTAAGAGCACTCTTTAATACACGTAAACCAATGGCAGCATCAACACAATTCTTGACCATCCAAGACCTTTACCTACAAGTTAGAAAAGGTGAACGAGGAATAGTACAACTCAACTCTCTCCAGTCTATTCCTCAAGATAAGAGAATCTATCTATGGAAAGGTGATATTACAAGACTAGAGGTAGATGCAATTGTAAATGCAGCAAATAAAACCTTACTTGGATGTATGAAACCACTCCATAATTGTGTTGATAATGCTATTCATACATATGCAGGTGTCCAGTTACGTCAAGCTTGTTTCGAACTCATCTTAGAACAAGGATATGAAGAACCAGTAGGAATGGCTAAAATAACCCCAGCTTATAATCTCCCTTCTGCCTTTGTTATACATACAGTTGGTCCAAAAATTGAAAACCAACTAACACCAATTTATGAAGATCTTTTGGTTAAATCGTATCTTTCAGTATTAGCACTAGCGGAAAAAAACAATATAGAAT
>OKVV01000728.1_pt1 | contig 14927 bp, 15 predicted proteins | sample 1606871 | NCBI WGS metagenome assembly OKVV01 (sample SAMN03281011, study PRJEB24777) | human gut metagenome | isolation source: fecal sample PR176 from 1 month old male Indian infant, caesarean delivered... | place: Singapore | collected 2006-01-13
GAGATCACCAAGGTAGTCGGCAAATAATGTCTAACAATTCGTTCAAGCCGACGCCGCTTCGCGGCGCGGCTTAACTCCGGCGTTGGGCGCACAATAAGGCTCCTTGCAGAGTTGCTTGAAAGTTGTTACGATTCAAATTTAATCATGAGATAGTCAGCAGATGAGCACTTCCAAGAACGCAGACAAGTAAGCCGCAGCAACCTTCATTTTTCGGTTGTTGCGGCGTTCTCATGAATCCTTTTGCTCTACGGGAGCGCCGCCAAATCCTTTGTTCAAGGAGATGGTTTCGTGCGCTCAAAAAACTTTAGTTGGCGGTACTCCCTTGCCGCCACGGTGTTGTTGTTATCACCGTTCGATTTATTGGCATCACTCGGCATGGACATGTACTTGCCAGCAGTGCCGTTTATGCCAAACGCGCTTGGTACGACAGCGAGCACAATTCAGCTTACGCTGACAACGTACTTGGTCATGATTGGTGCCGGTCAGCTCTTGTTTGGACCGCTATCGGACCGACTGGGGCGCCGCCCCGTTCTACTGGGAGGTGGCCTCGCCTACGTTGTGGCGTCAATGGGCCTCGCTCTTACGTCATCGGCTGAAGTCTTTCTGGGGCTTCGGATTCTTCAGGCTTGTGGTGCCTCGGCGTGCCTTGTTTCCACATTTGCAACAGTACGTGACATTTACGCAGGTCGCGAGGAAAGTAATGTCATTTACGGCATACTCGGATCCATGCTGGCCATAGTCCCGGCGGTAGGCCCATTGCTCGGAGCGCTCGTCGACATGTGGCTTGGGTGGCGGGCTATCTTTGCGTTTCTAGGTTTGGGCATGATCGCTGCATCTGCAGCAGCGTGGCGATTCTGGCCTGAAACCCGGGTGCAACGAGTTGCGGGCTTGCAATGGTCGCAGCTGCTACTCCCCGTTAAGTGCCTGAACTTCTGGTTGTACACGTTGTGTTACGCCGCTGGAATGGGTAGCTTCTTCGTCTTTTTCTCCATTGCGCCCGGACTAATGATGGGCAGGCAAGGTGTGTCTCAGCTTGGCTTCAGCCTGCTGTTCGCCACAGTGGCAATTGCCATGGTGTTTACGGCTCGTTTTATGGGGCGTGTGATACCCAAGTGGGGCAGCCCAAGTGTCTTGCGAATGGGAATGGGATGCCTGATAGCTGGAGCAGTATTGCTTGCCATCACCGAAATATGGGCTTTGCAGTCCGTGTTAGGCTTTATTGCTCCAATGTGGCTAGTGGGTATTGGTGTCGCCACAGCGGTATCTGTGGCGCCCAATGGCGCTCTTCGAGGATTCGACCATGTTGCTGGAACGGTCACGGCAGTCTACTTCTGCTTGGGCGGTGTACTGCTAGGAAGCATCGGAACGTTGATCATTTCGCTGTTGCCGCGCAACACGGCTTGGCCGGTTGTCGTGTACTGTTTGACCCTTGCAACAGTCGTGCTCGGTCTGTCTTGTGTTTCCCGAGTGAAGGGCTCTCGCGGCCAGGGGGAGCATGATGTGGTCGCGCTACAAAGTGCGGAAAGTACATCAAATCCCAATCGTTGAGAGAATGTGGCAAGCTATCGCCCAACAAATCGCTGCAGCCGACCCAAAACCGCTACGCGGTTTCGGTCGGCTGAGCTCAGGCGTTAGATGCACTAAGCACATAATTGCTCACAGCCAAACTATCAGGTCAAGTCTGCTTTTATTATTTTTAAGCGTGCATAATAAGCCCTACACAAATTGGGAGATATATCATGAAAGGCTGGCTTTTTCTTGTTATCGCAATAGTTGGCGAAGTAATCGCAACATCCGCATTAAAATCTAGCGAGGGCTTTACTAAGCTTGCCCCTTCCGCCGTTGTCATAATCGGTTATGGCATCGCATTTTATTTTCTTTCTCTGGTTCTGAAATCCATCCCTGTCGGTGTTGCTTATGCAGTCTGGTCGGGACTCGGCGTCGTCATAATTACAGCCATTGCCTGGTTGCTTCATGGGCAAAAGCTTGATGCGTGGGGCTTTGTAGGTATGGGGCTCATAATTGCTGCCTTTTTGCTCGCCCGATCCCCATCGTGGAAGTCGCTGCGGAGGCCGACGCCATGGTGACGGTGTTCGGCATTCTGAATCTCACCGAGGACTCCTTCTTCGATGAGAGCCGGCGGCTAGACCCCGCCGGCGCTGTCACCGCGGCGATCGAAATGCTGCGAGTCGGATCAGACGTCGTGGATGTCGGACCGGCCGCCAGCCATCCGGACGCGAGGCCTGTATCGCCGGCCGATGAGATCAGACGTATTGCGCCGCTCTTAGACGCCCTGTCCGATCAGATGCACCGTGTTTCAATCGACAGCTTCCAACCGGAAACCCAGCGCTATGCGCTCAAGCGCGGCGTGGGCTACCTGAACGATATCCAAGGATTTCCTGACCCTGCGCTCTATCCCGATATTGCTGAGGCGGACTGCAGGCTGGTGGTTATGCACTCAGCGCAGCGGGATGGCATCGCCACCCGCACCGGTCACCTTCGACCCGAAGACGCGCTCGACGAGATTGTGCGGTTCTTCGAGGCGCGGGTTTCCGCCTTGCGACGGAGCGGGGTCGCTGCCGACCGGCTCATCCTCGATCCGGGGATGGGATTTTTCTTGAGCCCCGCACCGGAAACATCGCTGCACGTGCTGTCGAACCTTCAAAAGCTGAAGTCGGCGTTGGGGCTTCCGCTATTGGTCTCGGTGTCGCGGAAATCCTTCTTGGGCGCCACCGTTGGCCTTCCTGTAAAGGATCTGGGTCCAGCGAGCCTTGCGGCGGAACTTCACGCGATCGGCAATGGCGCTGACTACGTCCGCACCCACGCGCCTGGAGATCTGCGAAGCGCAATCACCTTCTCGGAAACCCTCGCGAAATTTCGCAGTCGCGACGCCAGAGACCGAGGGTTAGATCATGCCTAGCATTCACCTTCCGGCCGCCCGCTAAATATCTCCTTTTGGGTTGTTAATAAAACATCCAATAAGTTGACTGTGCGTGAAAAAGAAAGTTTTGTGTGATGGCGTTGAAGATCGCACCGTTAAGCTCTTATGTGGGATGGTGCAGAGCTCGACGACTACCGATAAAACGCAACCGCCGCAAACAGACAAGAAAAAGCCCCAACTGATAACAGTTGGGGCTTCAGTATTGTGATTGGTGGAGCAATAGCACCCTGAACCCAAAACCTTCTCGCTCAACCGGTAGTGGCTGATAACAACTCGTGAGGGCTATTGCGGGTTAAGCATTTAGCGATGTCTAGGGCCAGACTGGACGTCTGAACGCAAGCCGCTGATACTGTACATAACCACAGTATCAGCGGAGGATACCCATGTCGCTGGCAAGGAACGCCACGGCGAGTCAATCGCCCACTCAAACAAACGGTTACGAACGCCACCAACCCGACCAGACGCTGCTCTACCAGCTGGTTGAGCAGCACTACCCAGCCTTCAAAGCCTCACTCGAAGCCCAAGGTCAACACCTGCCTCGCTACATCCAACAAGAATTCAACGACCTCCTCCAATGTGGCCGTCTGGAGTATGGTTTCATGCGGGTTCGCTGCGAGGATTGTCATCACGAGCGTCTGGTCGCCTTCAGCTGTAAACGACGCGGCTTTTGCCCTAGCTGCGGTGCCCGCCGGATGGCCGAGAGTGCGGCGCTGCTGATAGACGAAGTCTTCCCCAAGGAGCCCATTCGCCAGTGGGTGCTCAGCTTTCCTTTCCAGCTACGCTTTTTGCTGGCTCGCCATCCCCAGCTGATGGGCCAGGTCTTGAGTATCGTCTATCGTACACTCTCAACTCATCTGATCAAAAAAGCCGGTTACACCAAAGCCTCTGCACAAACTGGCTCAGTGACTCTTATCCAACGCTTTGGCTCCGCGCTAAATCTCAATGTCCACTACCACATGCTGTTTCTCGATGGTGTCTATGCCGAAGATGACTATGGCAAGCAACGCTTCCATCGTGTCAAGGCACCCACTTACGATGAGCTGAATACGCTCGCTCACACCCTCAGCCATCGCATCGCTCGCTGCATGGAAAAGCGTGGGATTTTGGAGCGTGATGCCGAGAATACGTGGTTGACACTGGAAGAGGGCGAAGACGATACGCTGACTCAATTACATGGTGCTTCGGTTACGTATCGCATTGCCGTCGGCCCCCAGCAAGGGCGCAAAGTCTTCACCCTGCAAACCTTGCCAGGGCGTGAGGATAAAGCCGACTCAAGCAGTCGAGTAGCCAACCATGCTGGTTTCTCGCTACACGCCGGTGTGATGGCCGAAGCGCATCAGCGGGATAAGCTTGAGCGCTTGTGTCGCTACATTAGTCGGCCAGCGGTTTCAGAAAAACGTCTGGCATTAACCGCCAATGGGCAGGTGCGTTACGAGCTCAAAACTCCGTACCGCAATGGCACCACCCATGTGATCTTCGAGCCGCTGGACTTCATCGCCAAACTCGCTGCGTTGGTACCTAAGCCGCGAGTCAACCTCACACGCTTCCACGGCGTCTTTGCACCGAACAGCAAACACCGAGTTCAAGTAACACCCGCCAAGCGGGGCAAGAAGCCCGACAAATCGGAAGGTCTCGATACTAACTGGCGTGACAAGAGTCCTGCAGAGCGCCACCGCGCCATGACCTGGATGCAACGCCTCAAGCGAGTCTTCAATATTGATATTGAAGTCTGCGAACACTGCGGCGGTCACGTCAAAGTGATTGCCAGCATCGAAGATCCGAAGGTCATTGAGCAGATTCTCAAGCATCTGAAACAGAAAACAGCCAAGGCGAATGCCGCCAAGCAGCGTGAGCTGCCACCAGAACGAGCGCCGCCACTGACTCCCAGCCTGTTCGATCCATCACAGAGTCGTCTCTTTGACTGACGACCCCAAATCCAACACTGCTCAACACTGCCAACTTTTAAACGGGGCGGTGGGGCAGTTTGTATCTCTCGAGCTATCAGGCTAGAGATTTTACCGCCAAATCGAACCTTATTAGAGCGGTTTAGGCTGGACCGGCAGTTAAAATTGGGGCTTGAGCGGTAAACGAGTGAGGGAATTTCAGGTAAGATACTTCGGATGAGGAGCAAAAAGGTGGTTTATACTTCCTATACCCTTTTAACCATCAGAACTACCGCGTGTTGCTCTTGGGCGCGGGGTCTTCACTTAATGAAGCGATCATCGATGTCCATGATGAGGACGGTGTGATTGTGTGGAGTTTCAAAATCGGCATCGTGTTCGACGGCACCGTCGATCTGACGCTGAATGACGACGACACCAACAAGCTTCGTGAAACTGTGAAGGCAATGATTCGAGAAACTGGCTATCTCGAACCATTAGAACTGGGAAAAATCAACTACAACTTCTCGGAGTTTGCATGACCTATCAGTTGGACGTGAGCAAAATTCTGTCGTTTGACCTGGAGGCCATCGTTGCTGCTACTGAGAACGGCGGCATCGGTTACAAAGGTGACCTCCCATGGCGTCTACAAGGCGATCTGAAGCGTTTTCGCGAAATCACCCAAGGCGGTATAGTCATCATGGGTGCAGGCACGTATAAGAGCCTCCCAAGTCCTCTGAAAGACCGCATCAATATCGTCATCACCAAGAAGTCAGAGATTTCTTGGACGGCTTGCTATGACGTGCGTGTGGTCAACAGTCCAGAAGACGCTTTGCGCATGGTTGGTCGCATTATCGACGAGAAAGAAGAGCAAGGTCGTGATCGACCTCGTGTATTCGTTATCGGCGGGGCTTCGATCTATCAGGCACTGATGCCTTTCGTTTCTACGCTCCACTGGACTGAGGTGCATGTTGAACAACTGCCAGAGGAAATCGGTCTCGATACGTATATCGAAGACTTCCTTTCTCTGCGATGGGACTTCTACACCGAAGAGAAAGTCGAATCTGGTTTTACCACCCACACCTACCACACCCTGAAAAGGAACTAGGAATGATCCAAGAGAAAGACAAGAAGGCGTTGCTCGGACTGCGTAAAGATCTCAGCGATCAGCGTCTCGAAGAACGCAAGGCGTGTGCCAAATCCATCCGTGAAAACACGGAGTGGACAACGGAGCGCAACGGCAATGTGAAGAAGGTCATCGTCGTCGGTGTCCGCAATAGCAAGGTCGTCTTCAAGGAAGATCTTTCCCGTGCAGACTCGGCGAGCCTCTCTGTGGAGAAGTTCCTGAAGTTCTACAAGCCGCTTCCCGAACAAGAAGAAGCTTGTGCTTGATGAATAGGGAGGACTTCGGTCCTCCTTTTTTATTCCGTTTCTTGACAATCCTATGACCAAAACTCTGAATGGAACCTACAAGGAGGAGAGGTCATGTTGAATAACGGCATGGTGAAGGATATTGTTACTAATCTCCTGTACTTCTATGCCGGTAGATTCAGCTCAGCGATCGCCTTGGACGACGTGAAGAAAAACATCGAGTTTTATCAGGATGCGAACATGGTCTTCTTCGAGGGGACTTATGGTCGAGATGGAGCGCTGGTCATTGTTCCAGAAAACATCTATGAAAAGAAACCATACATCACCCGAGCCATTTCTGCGCGTAGAGAGATCGACAAAGACGACTCGTACTACACCGTCCTTGCTGCCTTGATCAGAAACATCGTTTTTAATCTTCGTACAGCTCCAGACGAGATAATGGTGAGAGAACAGCGGGTTATCAATACGCTGCCGATAGTAATCGTCTGGCGACGTAGTGGGTATCGACAAGTTTGACAAGACTCCTCCTTCTTCTAAATGTTCAGGCCTTCACCATATCCCAACCATTACGATGGGCGTTGGGCTACTATGCCGTCTGCTGACTTCTGCTTAATCACATACCGAGTTACCCCGTCATGCGCTATCGGTTTTCATCTGGTTCGCTCTTTTCAGTCGATGAGATTGAAAAGCCAAGGCACTTAATAGACCAGAGCCTTACTGGTTATTGACCGATCGCGTGTTAAGCAGATCTCCCCAGATAAGAACATGAACTTTCTTTGCACTGCTGCATCATTTACGGTGGCCATTAGATCACGTGGTTTCGTCGTCTTGTGCCAACTCACCTCTAGCCTACGCCTCATATGATGTTCTTGTTCATCAGCTCGCAAATTTGCTAGCGGCTTCCTTCAGACCAATCCTCGCGGATAAGCCCTTGCCATTCGCTAGTAGTTAACGTTTAATAACAGCATGTTATTGAACGGTGACCTTCCTACAGAGGACTTTCACCTCATTAGTTCATGCCCATGCTGGGCGTACACAATTCGTTCAAGCCGACCGCGCTACGCGCGGCGGCTTAACTCCGGCGTTAGATGCACTAAGCACATAATTGCTCACAGCCAAACTATCAGGTCAAGTCTGCTTTTATTATTTTTAAGCGTGCATAATAAGCCCTACACAAATTGGGAGATATATCATGAAAGGCTGGCTTTTTCTTGTTATCGCAATAGTTGGCGAAGTAATCGCAACATCCGCATTAAAATCTAGCGAGGGCTTTACTAAGCTTGCCCCTTCCGCCGTTGTCATAATCGGTTATGGCATCGCATTTTATTTTCTTTCTCTGGTTCTGAAATCCATCCCTGTCGGTGTTGCTTATGCAGTCTGGTCGGGACTCGGCGTCGTCATAATTACAGCCATTGCCTGGTTGCTTCATGGGCAAAAGCTTGATGCGTGGGGCTTTGTAGGTATGGGGCTCATAATTGCTGCCTTTTTGCTCGCCCGATCCCCATCGTGGAAGTCGCTGCGGAGGCCGACGCCATGGTGACGGTGTTCGGCATTCTGAATCTCACCGAGGACTCCTTCTTCGATGAGAGCCGGCGGCTAGACCCCGCCGGCGCTGTCACCGCGGCGATCGAAATGCTGCGAGTCGGATCAGACGTCGTGGATGTCGGACCGGCCGCCAGCCATCCGGACGCGAGGCCTGTATCGCCGGCCGATGAGATCAGACGTATTGCGCCGCTCTTAGACGCCCTGTCCGATCAGATGCACCGTGTTTCAATCGACAGCTTCCAACCGGAAACCCAGCGCTATGCGCTCAAGCGCGGCGTGGGCTACCTGAACGATATCCAAGGATTTCCTGACCCTGCGCTCTATCCCGATATTGCTGAGGCGGACTGCAGGCTGGTGGTTATGCACTCAGCGCAGCGGGATGGCATCGCCACCCGCACCGGTCACCTTCGACCCGAAGACGCGCTCGACGAGATTGTGCGGTTCTTCGAGGCGCGGGTTTCCGCCTTGCGACGGAGCGGGGTCGCTGCCGACCGGCTCATCCTCGATCCGGGGATGGGATTTTTCTTGAGCCCCGCACCGGAAACATCGCTGCACGTGCTGTCGAACCTTCAAAAGCTGAAGTCGGCGTTGGGGCTTCCGCTATTGGTCTCGGTGTCGCGGAAATCCTTCTTGGGCGCCACCGTTGGCCTTCCTGTAAAGGATCTGGGTCCAGCGAGCCTTGCGGCGGAACTTCACGCGATCGGCAATGGCGCTGACTACGTCCGCACCCACGCGCCTGGAGATCTGCGAAGCGCAATCACCTTCTCGGAAACCCTCGCGAAATTTCGCAGTCGCGACGCCAGAGACCGAGGGTTAGATCATGCCTAGCATTCACCTTCCGGCCGCCCGCTAGCGGACCCTGGTCAGGTTCCGCGAAGGTGGGCGCAGACATGCTGGGCTCGTCAGGATCAAACTGCACTATGAGGCGGCGGTTCATACCGCGCCAGGGGAGCGAATGGACAGCGAGGAGCCTCCGAACGTTCGGGTCGCCTGCTCGGGTGATATCGACGAGGTTGTGCGGCTGATGCACGACGCTGCGGCGTGGATGTCCGCCAAGGGAACGCCCGCCTGGGACGTCGCGCGGATCGACCGGACATTCGCGGAGACCTTCGTCCTGAGATCCGAGCTCCTAGGGATCGCCTCAGAAAACGGAAAATAAAGCACGCTAAGCCGTAAGTAAGCGTGCTCCTGTGAAAGCCACAGCTAAAACTGCGTAGTACACATAGAGGTATTTTTTTCTAGATTTATATCGAATTTCGTTATCGAATTTCGCTTATTATTGATCAACTCGTTGCAGATCATGAAGGCGAAAGTATGACGAATAACCCTACCGATGACAGCAGACCATGGTCGGTCTTTCTTATTTTTCTGCGGCTTGGATTGACATCTTTTGGCGGCCCCATTGCGCACTTGGGCTACTTCCGCGCCGAATTTGTCACACGGCGGCGCTGGCTCTCCGAACGGAGCTATGCTGACTTGGTCGCGCTTTGTCAGTTCTTGCCAGGGCCTGCAAGCAGCCAGGTCGGCATAGCGGTAGGACTGTCTCGGGCTGGATACAGCGGGGCGCTGGCTGCTTGGGCTGGCTTCACGCTGCCGTCTGCCATAGCCTTGATCCTTTTTGCGCTCGGCATCTCCAGCTATGGCGATTACGTCTCGCAGGGCGCGTTGCATGGCTTAAAAGTGGTGGCTGTGGCCGTGGTCGCTCAAGCAGTATGGGGCATGGCGCGTAACCTATGCACGGATGGGCTGCGAGTCACCATCATGGCAATTGCTACCTGCGTCGTTTTACTTGTGCCGTCCGCGTGGGGACAGGTTGGCGTGATTGCTATCGCAGGCATCGCAGGCCGGTTATTGTTCAAGCCAGCGAAAGTTGTTGAGCATGACCCCCTACCTATCACGGTCAGTCACCGGGCCGGCGTGCTTTGGCTCTCGCTGTTCTTTGTCTTGCTGATTGGCCTGCCGGTGTTGGCCGAACTGATGCCAAGTCAAACCATGGCAATGGTGGATTCCTTCTATCGTGTCGGATCACTGGTGTTCGGCGGTGGTCACGTTGTGCTGCCATTACTGCAAGCCGAAGTGGTGCCCTCCGGCTGGGTCAACAATGAATCCTTTCTCGCGGGGTACGGGGCAGCTCAAGCGGTGCCCGGCCCTTTGTTCACGTTCGCCGCGTTTCTTGGTGCCTCGATGAACACCGCCCCGTCGGGCTGGATCGGCGGCATTGTGTGTCTGCTGGCTATCTTCGCGCCCTCGTTCTTGCTGGTCGTCGGATCAATGCCATTTTGGGAGCGTTTGCGCCGCAATACAGGCATCCAAGCTGCGCTGGCCGGGATCAATGCCGCTGTAGTCGGCTTGCTGCTGGCCGCGCTGTATCAGCCTGTATGGACTAGCGCCATCTTTCAGCCGCAAGACTTCGGCTTGGCATTAGTTGCCCTTGTCGCACTTATGTTCTGGAAGCTCCCGCCGTGGCTGGTTGTCCTCGGTAGCGGTGCAGCTGGGTGGCTGTTGAGCGTCGCTCTGTGAGGCACAAAAAATGACTGACAAAGACCTCTACGGCGGTTTGATCCGCCTGCACATCCTTCACCATGCAGCCGAGGAACCTGTCTTTGGGCTGGGGATCATCGAAGAGCTACGCCGACACGGCTACGAGATGAGCGCTGGCACCGTGTACCCGATGCTGCACGGCCTGGAAAAAAAAGGCTATCTGACCTCACGCCACGAACGCACCGGGCGACGTGAACGGCGTGTTTATGACATCACTGAACAAGGCAGAACTGCACTTGCTGATGCGAAAACAAAGGTCAAGGAGCTGTTCGGAGAGTTGGTAGAAGGTGGTTGAGTTTTTGCTTCTATGTCAGGTTGAGCTATACCCTAACTGGATTGTCATTTTCAGAAGACGACTGCACCAGTTGATTGGGCGTAATGGCTGTTGTGCAGCCAGCTCCTGACAGTTCAATATCAGAAGTGATCTGCACCAATCTCGACTATGCTCAATACTCGTGTGGGCTCTGTTGCAAAAATCGTGAAGCTTGAGCATGCTTGGCGGAGATTGGACGGACGGAACGATGACGGATTTCAAGTGGCGCCATTTCCAGGGTGATGTGATCCTGTGGGCGGTGCGCTGGTATTGTCGCTATCCGATCAGCTATCGCGACCTTGAGGAAATGCTGGCGGAACGCGGCATTTCGGTCGACCATACGACGATCTATCGCTGGGTCCAGTGCTACGCCCCGGAGATGGAGAAGCGGCTGCGCTGGTTCTGGCGGCGTGGCTTTGATCCGAGCTGGCGCCTGGATGAAACCTACGTCAAGGTGCGGGGCAAGTGGACCTACCTGTACCGGGCAGTCGACAAGCGGGGCGACACGATCGATTTCTACCTGTCGCCGACCCGCAGCGCCAAGGCAGCGAAGCGGTTCCTGGGCAAGGCCCTGCGAGGCCTGAAGCACTGGGAAAAGCCTGCCACGCTCAATACCGACAAAGCGCCGAGCTATGGTGCAGCGATCACCGAATTGAAGCGCGAAGGAAAGCTGGACCGGGAGACGGCCCACCGGCAGGTGAAGTATCTCAATAACGTGATCGAGGCCGATCACGGAAAGCTCAAGATACTGATCAAGCCGGTGCGCGGTTTCAAATCGATCCCCACGGCCTATGCCACGATCAAGGGATTCGAAGTCATGCGAGCCCTGCGCAAAGGACAGGCTCGCCCCTGGTGCCTGCAGCCCGGCATCAGGGGCGAGGTGCGCCTTGTGGAGAGAGCTTTTGGCATTGGGCCCTCGGCGCTGACGGAGGCCATGGGCATGCTCAACCACCATTTCGCAGCAGCCGCCTGATCGGCGCAGAGCGACAGCCTACCTCTGACTGCCGCCAATCTTTGCAACAGAGCCCGCCGTGCTAGTCTGCTCGGTGATGGTGGAGTGAAGCCAACCCGCAATCGGGTTATGAATCTGCATCGCGATTCGCAATCAGCTGTCTCTTGAGCATGTCGAACTCCTGCGATGTTATCTCGCCGTGCTCGTGCTGCTACACCAACTTGTCCAACTCATCCGCCACACCGCTCCCCACCACCTGCGATGGCCAGGTTGTTTGCTGGGCGCATTGGCGGAGTATCGTCTCGACCCGGGACACCCACACCGGCACAACCTTACGGGAGTGATTCACTGTCAAAGAATCGGCCCGGTGCTCTGACGCAAGTATCGGGATGGTCACCATTTGTAAGCCGTAGACCTGAGTGGTGATCAAGACTTCGATACCACCGACCGTACCGGTACTAATCGACGACGGTCGTGTTCGTCGCCTGCCGCAGGGACTCTGCACACCTCCGTTTACGCATGTGCCTGGAGGAGTTGGAAATCGTCGTGTTCGGGAAACATTAAACACAGGATGGCAGCGATCTGAGCCAGCACATGATCAGCTAGCTCACCATCCGGATCGACGGCCCACTGCATCGTCGCGCCAGCGATGACCGAGTGCAGGAGCAACTCAGCTGCCGCAGGAGCACCTGGGGGCAGTCGCTTGCGGATCCCCTCCACCACCGCGCGGTTCCGCTGGATCGCAAGCGTGCGTAGCTCCGGCACCTGGAGCTCGTACCAGGAGATGAGATAGTTCACCGAGAAGTCGTTGCGAGTGTTCATGCTCCGAACGAGCACCTGCAAAAATTCCCAGAGCCCTTGCGGCCCTGCGCCTATCGGTATCGCATTCAGGTAATGCCGCACCTGCTCGACGCCGCGCTCCATCATCCTCACCAGCAGCGTATCGCGGTTGGTGAAGCGCTGGATTAACGCTGCGCGGGAGAGCCCCACCTCCTTTGCTACTCCGCTGAGCGTGAACTCTATGGGACCGCAACGCTTCAGCACTACGGTGGCGGCCTCGAGTACCTCGTCATCGGACTTGAGCTTGGGGCGGGGCATCAGTGTTCACCTTCTGTATGGGTTGGGGCGGAGGCTGTGGCTGCCGCCGCCATTGTAGCAAATTGAAGACGGAGCGAGAGTAGAGCCACGAGCCCCGCAAACACGGCCGATACAACGAGGCCAGGGAGCGGACCAGCAAGGTCGACAAACGCGCCGGCCGCAAGCATAACCATGGGCGAGGCTGACAGCATCACCGCCGAGACCGTGCCGAGTACCCGGCCGAGAAGTTCTGGCGGCGTGCGGTTGTAGATGGCAGCGTTGAGAATGGGAGAGACTGAGCCGGTCAGCAGTCCCACGAGCGCGCCCAACAACATCAGCACCGGCACGCCTGGCAACTGTGAAAGCAGAAGCGAGCCCACCGCAGAGCCACAAAATGCCACCGCCAGCCAGTTCTGCGCTGATATCCGGGCGCCGACCGACGCATGAATGGCAATGCCAAGGAGACCACCAGCCCCCATCATTGAGGAGAACAGCCCGAGCTCTGCTACTTGGCGTCCTGCATCTACAAACAGCGCAGGCATGATGACGCTGCCGTTGGCGCCAACGATGCCCACGAAGATCATCACTATACCAAAGAGAGGGCGCAGCAGGGGTTCGCTCCAGAGAAAAGCGACGCCGGCGCGCATGGAGAGAGTCGCCGTCGTGGTCATCGTCCGAGCGGCACGCGCGGGAAGCACCCACGCGCCGAGCAGACCTGCAAGGACGGAGCAGAACGCCGTCAGCCCGAGCGTTGGCGCAGCGCCAAGCAGGCCGATTGCGGCCCCCCCAAGGGCCGGGCCACCTAGAATCGCGACGTTCCCGATCACCGCTTTCAGTGACGAGACGCGCTCAACGGAGAGCCCGGCGACGTGGCCGAGTTTGGGCAGCTCACTGTCCTGCGCGGCCATACCGGGTGCGTCGAACGCGGCACCGAGCACCACGCAAGCGATCAGCCCAGTGTTCGAGAGGGCGCCAACGGCATCGAGCAGTGGGATGCTCGCCATGGCCACGCCGCCCACCACACCCGAGATCAATGCGACGGGCGCGCGCCCGAACCGATCGACGAGGCCACCACCAACCCACGCGCCGATGATGGTCGCGATGACGCTGCTAGCGGCCGTGGCGCCCGCCCAGGCCGCGCTCTTTGTATGAGACAGGACGAACCATGGAAGCGCGAGGGCCGCCACCGCGTTGCCGATCCGGAAGAGAAAGGTCGCCGCGAACAGCGTCGCGAGCGGGCTATATCGACGTTCGCTCATTCCGCTGCGGCGAGCTGCGCCTTCGCCGCAGCGAGGTACTCTTCGTTACCCGAGTCGAGGGCGAAGAGTGCGTAGGTGACCGCCCCGAACGCAAGGCGCTCCGCGATGTGGTGGGCGAGCCGCGGCCACACCCGGCCACCGGCCGCTTCATACGTGAGGAGGAGCTTCGCGAGCCCCTCTTCACCAAAGACCATAAGGTGCGCGGCCATGTCGATGGCAGGGTCATCAACGCGGGCCTCGCTCCAGTCGATCATCCCGCTGACGCGCTCCGTGTTGTCGATGAGCACATGGCCCACGTAGAGATCGCCATGCACCACCACGGAGAAATCTGGCCACGACGAATCGTCGTCGAGCCAGCGCTGCCACCGGTGGAGGCGCTTGTCGTTCACCACGAACTCGCGTCGGACGCGGTCAACGTCGTCGGCCACCTTCTGACGGGCCTGCGTCGGTGTACGGATGAGCATCCCCGCATCCACGGCGGCGGAAATGGGGACGGCATGCAGGGCGGCGAGCGCGGTCGCGAAGCTCTCCGCGAAGACCTCCGAGTCCTGCGGCACGACCCAGTCGGGCGTGGACGAACCAGGCTGGATGACCATCGCAGTCGAGTCTTCGAGCATGGGATAGGCAACGAGCTCGGCGTTGGCCACGCGCCAGTCCGGCACCGCGAACGGCAGGCGATTCTTGAGCATTGCCAGCACCCGCGCCTCTGGTTCGACCTTCGCGCTTACCTCGGCTCGGCGCGGGATGCGCAGCACCCACCGACGTCCATCGTCGACGGTGGCGATCACGATCCTATAGTCGAGCCCAAGCTCATTGACAGTCAGCGGGCCATGGAGCTTGAGCCCATGTCGGGCTGCAAGTGCGTACAGTTGGGAGGTATCGGCGGTCGTGACTACGGTCATGATTCACTCCTGAGGGCTTGACGGGTTTAGCCACCTAAATGTAACAGTCACGTCGGTTATATTCAATCCGGCACTGTTGCAAAGTTAGCGATGAGGCAGCCTTTTGTCTTATTCAAAGGCCTTACATTTCAAAAACTCTGCTTACC
>OKVV01000743.1_pt1 | contig 14669 bp, 14 predicted proteins | sample 1606871 | NCBI WGS metagenome assembly OKVV01 (sample SAMN03281011, study PRJEB24777) | human gut metagenome | isolation source: fecal sample PR176 from 1 month old male Indian infant, caesarean delivered... | place: Singapore | collected 2006-01-13
GTGCTATAGGATTTCAAAAGACTCACTTTTGCTATTCCTATAGCTTTTAGTTCTCATTTGCACCAGAATAAGGTAAAATTAAAATGAAAAGCAACATTATTTACAGCTATAATTAGATAAGCAAAATTATTTCTACTTATTATGTTGCGAGTTTTTAGTGAGACTTTGTTTTCAATAGAATAAAGAGGAAAATCATGACAAAAGCAGACACTATTTTTAAAGAAAATATCACTAAAATCATGGAAGAAGGCGTTTGGTCAGAGCAAGCACGTCCTAAATATAAGGATGGTACGACAGCCAATTCCAAATACATCACTGGAGCTTTTGCAGAATATGACTTGAGCAGGGGAGAGTTTCCAATTACTACTCTTCGTCCTATTGCTATCAAATCTGCCATCAAAGAAGTGTTTTGGATTTATCAAGACCAGACAAATAGTCTAGATGTCCTTGAAGATAAGTACAATGTTCACTATTGGAATGACTGGGAAGTTGAAGACGTACCTGCTAATAATGGGGACAAGCGTTCAATTGGTCAGCGTTATGGGGCCGTCGTTAAGAAGCACGATATTATTAACCGTTTGTTGGCTCAGTTGGAGGCTAATCCGTGGAATCGCCGTAATGTCATCTCTCTTTGGGATTACGAGGCCTTCGAGGAGACAGCAGGACTTCAGCCTTGTGCTTTCCAAACCATGTTTGATGTTCGTCGTGTGGGTGAGGACATTTATTTGGACGCCACTTTGACGCAACGCTCTAACGATATGTTGGTGGCTCATCATATTAATGCCATGCAGTATGTGGCCCTTCAGATGATGATTGCCAAGCACTTTGGTTGGAAAGTTGGTAAATTCTTTTATTTCATCAACAACCTCCATATTTATGACAATCAATTTGAGCAAGCTGAGGAACTCCTCAAGCGTCAGCCGTCTGATTGCCAACCACGCTTGATTCTCAATGTTCCTGATGGAACTAATTTCTTTGATATCAAACCAGAAGATTTTGAATTGGTTGATTATGATCCTGTCAAACCTCAACTCAAATTTGACTTAGCAATTTAATAAATGCTTATGATTTAAGCCTATAAAGAGCTGGCAAAGTTTTTCCGAGCTCTTTTTGTCTTTTTTTGTTAGAATGGATTGTAAACTTAAAAAGAAAAGGAAATACCGTGTCTAAACAACTCATTGCTATTTGGGCGGAAGCTCATAACCATGTTATTGGGAAGAATCACACTATGCCTTGGCATCTGCCTGCTGAACTGGCACATTTCAAGAAAACGACTATGGGTTCAGCAATTCTTATGGGACGTGTGACCTTTGATGGCATGAACCGTCGTTGCCTGCCAGGACGTGAAACCTTGATTTTGACACGAGACAAGGACTTCGACTGTGAGGGTGTAACGACCGTTACGAGTGTTGAGGAAGCCCTAGCTTGGTTTGAACAGCAAGATAAGGATCTCTATATTGCTGGTGGTGCTGGTGTCTACAAGGCTTTTGATGGACATTATGATGCACTCATCAAGACAACTATTGAGGCTGATTTAGAGGGAGACACGTATTTTCCACAACTAGATATGACGGCATTTAAAGAGGTATCATGTGATCGCGTGGCCAAGGATGATAAAAATGCCTATGACTTTAGTATAAGTCGCTATGAAAAAGAAGGAGACTAGGTTCATGCAACGTAGTGTTTTTGGGTTATTTACTGCATTATTGGGGGTGCTTTGTGTCCTCTCTGCCATTCCTGCCTTTCGCAAGAAACGTTATGGGTTAGCAGTTTTTCTCTTTTTAAATGCTTTTACCAACCTTGTCAATACTATTCACGCCTTCTATGGCACCCTATTTTAGAAAAGAGTGAGGAATAAATGGCTGGAAATCGTAATGAAGAAATGGTTTATTGTTCATTTTGTGGCAAAAACCAAGAAGAAGTAAAGAAAATTATCGCTGGGAATGGCGTCTTTATCTGTAACGAATGTGTGGCCTTGTCACAAGAAATCATTCGTGAGGAAATGGCAGAAGAAGTTTTGGCTGACTTGGCTGAAACACCAAAGCCAAAAGAACTTTTAGATATTTTAAACAACTATGTCGTGGGGCAGGACCGTGCCAAACGTGCCTTGTCGGTAGCTGTTTACAATCACTATAAACGTATCAATTTCACAGAAAGTCGTGAAGACAATGATGTGGATTTGCAAAAATCAAATATTCTCATGATTGGACCAACTGGTTCAGGGAAGACTTTCTTGGCTCAGACCTTGGCTCGTAGCTTGAATGTTCCATTTGCGATTGCGGATGCAACATCATTGACAGAGGCAGGTTATGTGGGTGAGGATGTGGAAAATATCCTCCTCAAACTGATCCAAGCGGCAGACTTCAATATTGAACGTGCGGAACGTGGGATCATCTATGTCGATGAGATTGATAAGATTGCTAAAAAGGGTGAAAACGTATCAATCACTCGTGACGTTTCAGGTGAAGGGGTTCAACAAGCTCTCTTGAAGATTATCGAAGGAACAGTAGCCAGCGTTCCCCCTCAAGGTGGTCGTAAACACCCTAACCAAGAGATGATTCAAATTGATACTAAGAATATTCTCTTTATCGTGGGTGGTGCTTTTGATGGTATCGAAGATATCGTTAAGCAACGTCTTGGTGAGAAAATCATTGGTTTTGGTCAAAATAATAAGGCAATTGATGATGACTCATCATACATGCAAGAAATTGTGGCTGAAGATATCCAAAAATTTGGTCTTATCCCTGAGTTTATCGGACGTTTGCCAGTCCTTGCGGCCCTAGAACAGTTAACGGTTGACGACTTGGTTCGTATCTTGACAGAGCCTAGAAATGCCTTGGTTAAACAGTATCAAACCCTCTTGTCTTATGATGGGGTTGAACTGGAGTTTGACCAAGATGCTCTTGAAGCTATTGCAAGTAAGGCGATTGAACGTAAGACTGGTGCTCGTGGGCTTCGCTCTATCATTGAGGAAGTCATGATGGATGTCATGTTTGAAATCCCTAGTCAGGAAGATGTGACTAAGGTTAGTATTACCAAAGAAGCCGTTGATGGTACAGCTGCTCCAGTTTTGGAAACAGCGTAAGGAGGACCTATGGCTGAAGAACAAGTCCTAAATACGCACAATGCTGAGATTTTGCTCAGTGCGGCGAATAAGAGCCACTATCCCCAAGATGACCTCCCTGAGGTTGCCCTAGCAGGACGCTCGAATGTTGGTAAATCAAGCTTTATCAATACACTTCTTGGTCGTAAAAACCTAGCACGTACTTCTGGGAAACCAGGGAAAACTCAGTTGCTCAATTTCTACAATATTGACGATAAGCTTCGTTTTGTGGATGTGCCAGGTTACGGTTATGCCCGTGTGTCTAAAAAAGAACGTGCCAAGTGGGGGAAAATGATTGAAGAGTACCTTGTGACTCGAGACAATCTTCGTGTGGTTGTTAGCTTGGTTGACCTCCGACATGAACCAACTCAAGACGATATCCAAATGTATGAATTTCTTAAGTATTATGAAATTCCAGTTATCGTTGTAGCAACTAAGGCTGACAAGATTCCTCGCGGAAAATGGAACAAGCACGAATCTATCATTAAGAAAAAACTAAATTTTGATAAAAATGACCATTTCATCGTCTTTTCATCTGTCACACGTGACGGTTATGATGAAGCATGGGATACGATTTTAGCAGAATTATAAAAAGAGCTTGGAGAAATCCGAGTTTTTTTCTTGTGATAGTTTTTGTCTATCTCTTTGATAGCTTCAACCTATTATCCAAAGGGCTTTTATTGTGATAAGCTTGTTTTATCATATCTATTGGAGGAATCTATGGAAAACCATAATTATGAAAATGAAGGTCAGTTCCAACGGAAGATGACCTCACGCCACCTCTTTATGCTATCGCTGGGTGGTGTTATCGGTACTGGTCTCTTCTTGAGTTCGGGTTATACGATTGCACAAGCAGGTCCCTTTGGTGCGATCCTCTCTTACCTTGTGGGGGCTGTTGTCGTTTACTTGGTTATGCTTTCTTTGGGGGAGTTAGCAGTAGCTATGCCAGTAACGGGATCCTTTCACACCTATGCTACTAAATTTATCAGTCCGGGAACCGGCTTTACGGTAGCTTGGCTTTATTGGATTTGTTGGACGGTAGCCTTAGGAACAGAATTTCTGGGTGCTGCCATGTTGATGCAACGTTGGTTTCCATCAGTTCCGGCTTGGATGTTTGCGGCCTTCTTTGCCTTGGTGATTTTTGGGATTAATGCTCTAAGTGTGAGGTCTTTTGCGGAAGCGGAATCTTTCTTCTCTTCTATAAAGGTTATTGCTATCCTGGTCTTCATCATACTAGGTCTAGGAGCTATGTTTGGTTTGGTGAGTTTTGAAGGTCACCATGAGGCCATTATGTTTAAGCACTTGACGGCCAATGGTCTCTTTCCAAATGGTTGTCTTGCTATTGTGTCAGTTATGTTGGCTGTTAACTATGCCTTTTCAGGAACAGAGTTAATCGGTATTGCAGCTGGTGAAACAGATAATCCTAAGGAAGCTGTTCCACGTGCTATTAAAACAACTATTGGCCGTTTGGTTATCTTCTTTGTCTTGACCATTGTGGTCTTGGCTTCGCTTCTTCCAATGAAAAAAGCAGGAGTTTCTTCAGCACCTTTCGTTGATGTCTTTGACAAGATGGGGATTCCATTTGCGGCGGACATTATGAATTTTGTTATCCTGACAGCTATTCTTTCTGCTGGAAATTCAGGTCTTTATGCGTCAAGTCGTATGCTTTGGTCTCTGGCTAATGAGGGAATGCTTAATAAACAACTAGTGAAAATTAATAAGCATGGTGTTCCAATGATAGCCCTTTTGATTTCCATGGCTGGAGCAGTTTTATCGCTCTTCTCAAGTATCTATGCCGCGGATACGGTTTATCTAGCTCTAGTATCGATTGCTGGTTTTGCAGTTGTTGTTGTCTGGCTCTCCATTCCTTTGGCACAAATCAACTTCCGTAAACAGTGGAATTTAGAACATTCTGATGATGAGTTGGATTATAAGACACCGTTTAATCCAATCCTACCTTATATTACAATCATTCTGTTGGCCATTTCTGTTCTCGGTATTGCTTGGGATAGTTCACAACGTGCGGGACTTTACTTTGGTATTCCTTTCATGATTTTCTGTTACCTTTATCACTATCTTCGCTTTAAAAAATGGTAAGGAGGCCTTTTATGGCAACATTTAAAGATTATTTGGAAAATAATTCTCCCCTTATTCTTCATGGGGCTCTAGGAACAGAGATGGAAGCCCTGGGGTATGATATTTCAGGTAAGCTCTGGTCAGCTAAGTATCTTCTTGAGAAGCCAGAAATTATCCAAGAAATTCATGAAACCTATATAGCTGCTGGGGCTGACTTGATTACCACGTCATCTTATCAGGCGACCTTACCTGGCTTGGTAGAGGCAGGACTTACCGAGAAAGCAGCGGAGCAGATTATTGCCCTAACGGTCCGGCTAGCAAAGGCTGCACGTGATAAGGTATGGGTAGTATTAGATGAGACTGAGAAAGCAAAACGACCATATCCTTTGATTTCTGGAGATGTTGGTCCGTACGCAGCTTATTTGGCTAATGGTTCTGAGTATAGTGGTGATTATGGTCAAATTACTATCGAAGAGCTTAAGGATTTTCATCGCCCTAGGATTCAAATTCTCCTAGATCAAGGTGTGGATTTGTTAGCTTTGGAAACTATTCCAAATCGTTTAGAAGCACAAGCCTTAATTGAACTTCTAGCTGAAGAGTTTCCTGAAGCAGAAGCCTATATTAGTTTTACAGTCCAAGAACCAGGCACTATCAGTGATGGGACTTCTCTAGATGAGATTGCCAAGCTTGTTTCTCAATCAAATCAAATCTTGGCTGTAGGAATCAACTGTAGCTCACCTCTTCTTTATAACCAGGCTCTAGCTATTCTTAAGAATGCTGGCAAGGTGCTCATTACTTATCCAAATTCAGGTGAAGTTTATGATGGCAACAGTCAGACTTGGAAAACCAAAGATAAGGACGCTTTAACCCTAGTTGAACATAGCAAAGATTGGCATGCTCATTTTGGCGTGAAAATTTTGGGTGGTTGCTGTCGAACACGTCCAAATGACATTAAAGCCTTATATCAAGAATTTAGAACCTAGTCAAATTTCTAATTATCTGTTATAATAAGAAATTGTAAGGCTATTAGCTCTACACACTATTAGTAGAAAATGAAGCCAGCGTTAAGCTGGTTTTTAAAATGAAGAGGAAAATATGACCTACGAACAAGAATTTCTAAAAGACTTCGAAGCCTGGGTTGTTACCCAAGTTAAAGTAAACGAAACGGCCTTGGCCGCTAGCAAGAAAATCTGGGAAGAAGATGGCGATGAGCGTGCACGTGATGCAAGTTTCCGTTATGAGGCTAAATTAGATGCCTACAATTTCCTAATTGGTAAGTTTACCAATTATCGTGCGGGTAAAGGTTTCCATGATATGCCAGATGGCCTGTTCGGGGAACGTCACTATTAATAGAGAATGAAAAAGAAAATGACAACCGTAATTTATAAGAAAAAGTCGTCTGTCAAAATAGGAGAAAACTAGACATGGCTAAAGTAAAAAATAAAAAGAAAGCTTTTAAACACCGTTTGAAAAAACAAGGACTTTTCAATAATCTTAAAGCCCCTGTTCCATCGGTGCCACCGGTAGCACCACAACCTCTCGCTGAATCTAAGACAGTTGATAAGGAAGAAGTAGCAGCCAAAGACCTTAGTCTTGAAGCCTTTAAAGAACTTCCAGAAATTGACGGGCTTCGTTCGAACCTAGTAGAGACCCTCTACAATGAAGGTTTGACGTCAGCAGCGGCTTTTGCTACTGTGACTGAAGAAGAAGTTCTTGCCCTCAAGGGTGTTGGACCTGCAACAGTTAAAAAATTAAAAGAAAATGGTGTTAGCTTCAAAGCTTAAGCCTTAAAAAGATCCGAGGTGTAGCCTTCGGATTTTTTATTGTTTTAGAAAGCATTGCTTGATTAGAAAAACAAGAAAACCACTAGCTTGGCTAGTGGTCAATAGTCATTAATGATTTATTTCTTTGGATTTTGTTTGGTTAAGTTAAGTCCAAAAGGTACTAAGTTTTCTTGGTGCCTACGGATTCGCCCCATATTTTCAGTGTGACGGAAAATAATCACTAAAGCCATGATGATAAGAACAGTGCTAAAGATTGGGTCATATCCATCTAGCAAGAAGTGGATAGCTGGAAACACAGCTAAGGTAATAAGTCCAACAATTGCTGCAGTGACACTTGAAAATGAAATCATGCTGGTTAGATAGAGTGTTAGGACAAAGACCAGGAGTAGGAAGACGCAGTATAGGGGAGCAAAACCAAGAAGCACCCCTGCACTTGTTGCAACAGCTTTTCCGCCTTTAAATCCCGCAAAGATTGGAAAAACATGCCCGATAATTGCAAAGAAACCAATGATTAGGGGTGATACTTCCGTGACACCCAGCCAAATAGGTAAGAGCACTGCCAAAGTCCCTTTAAGCATATCCACTAAGAAAGTGATTGTGCCAGCAGTCTTACCAAGAACACGGAAGGTATTGGTTGTTCCAGTATTTCCAGATCCATGCTCCCGAAGATTAGTATGAAAGAAAACTTTTCCAATCCAGAGACCAGTCTGGATGGAACCTAACAAGTAGGCGATTAGGATTAACAATAAGATTTTCATGAGATAATTATAGCATACAGCCTAGTAATTGACAAAGCTAGTCAGCATAAAGATATCCTTTGAGCTTTCCTGATTTCCTTTGCAAATTCTTCTGAAAACTTATAAAATAATAAGGATGAAAATTTTGGAGGTCACTCTTGGCTAAAAAAGAAATAAATGTAAATAATTATAATGATGATGCCATTCAGGTACTGGAAGGGTTAGATGCTGTTCGCAAACGCCCAGGAATGTACATTGGCTCAACAGATGGGACAGGTCTTCATCACCTGGTGTGGGAGATTGTCGACAATGCGGTCGACGAAGCTCTCTCAGGCTTTGGTGATGTCATTGCTGTCACCTTAAATAATGATGGTTCCGTTTCCGTTTCTGACTCTGGACGTGGGATGCCGACAGGGATGCATGCCATGGGTAAACCAACAGTTGAAGTTATTTTCACTGTTCTCCACGCAGGTGGTAAATTTGGACAGGGTGGTTATAAGACTTCTGGAGGTCTTCACGGTGTGGGTTCCTCAGTTGTTAATGCACTGTCTAGTTGGCTTGAGGTAGAAATTACCCGTGACGGTAGCGTTTATCGTCAGCGTTTTGAAAATGGTGGTCACCCTGTAACAGGGCTTGAAAAGATTGGTAAAGCGCCTAAGTCTAAGACAGGTACAAAAGTTACCTTTATGCCTGATGCGAGTATCTTTTCAACGACTGACTTTAAATTTAACACTATCTCAGAGCGTCTCAAAGAATCAGCCTTCCTTCTTAAGAATGTCACTATGACATTGACAGACTTGCGTGGCGAAGAAGAAGTTCGTGAAGAATTCCACTATGAAAATGGGGTTCAAGACTTTGTGTCATACCTGAATGAGGACAAGGAAACGTTGACACCAGTCATCTATATTGATGGAGATCAACAGGAATTTCATTTAGAGGTAGCCCTTCAGTACAATGATGGTTACTCTGATAATATCCTTTCCTTTGTCAATAATGTCCGTACTAAGGACGGAGGGACCCACGAAACAGGTTTCAAATCTGCCATTACCAAGGCTCTTAACGATTATGCTCGTAAAACAGGTCTTCTCAAAGAAAAGGATAAGAACCTCGAAGGGTCGGATTATCGTGAGGGTTTGTCAGCAGTTATCTCGCTCTTGGTTCCTGAGGAACACCTTCAGTTTGAAGGACAAACCAAGGACAAACTTGGATCTCCTTTAGCACGTCCCATTGTCGATAGTATCGTTTCAGAGCATCTGACTTACTTCCTTATGGAAAATGGAGATTTGGCTTCTAACCTGGTGCGTAAGGCTATCAAGGCCCGTGATGCCCGTGAAGCTGCTAGAAAAGCGCGTGATGCTAGTCGAAATGGCAAGAAAAATAAAAAAGACAAGGGGCTCTTATCAGGGAAACTGACGCCAGCTCAGTCTAAAAATGCTAAGAAAAATGAACTCTATCTAGTCGAGGGTGATTCTGCCGGTGGATCAGCCAAACAAGGCCGTGATCGTAAATTCCAGGCTATCCTGCCTCTTCGAGGTAAGGTCCTAAACACTGAGAAAGCCAAAATGGCTGACATTCTCAAAAATGAAGAAATCAATACCATGATTTACACCATTGGTGCAGGTGTTGGAGTTGATTTTAACCTTGACGATATCAACTACGACAAGATTATCATCATGACCGATGCCGATACCGATGGGGCTCACATCCAGACCTTACTTCTTACTTTCTTCTATCGTTATATGCGTCCACTGGTTGAAGCAGGACACGTTTATATCGCTTTGCCTCCTCTTTACAAGATGTCTAAAGGGAAAGGTAAGAAGGAAGTTGTCGAATATGCTTGGACGGATGGGGAACTTGAGGAACTTCGTCAAAAATTTGGTCGTGGAGCTATTCTCCAACGTTACAAAGGGCTTGGTGAGATGAATGCTGACCAGCTCTGGGAAACAACCATGGATCCTGAGACAAGAACCCTTATCCGAGTAACGATTGATGACCTAGCGCGTGCTGAAAGTCGTGTCTCAGTCCTTATGGGAGATAAACCAGCACCACGCCGTCAATGGATCGAAGATAACGTTAAATTTACCTTGGAAGAAACGACAGCGTTTTAGGGAGTGTGAGTAATGGATCTATACTTAGGTTTTCCTTTGTTAGTTTTTTGTCCTCAATTTTTCTTGTAATCATCATGAATCGTCGAAGAATTAGACTTTTAGGATTGTATACACCGATAGTATTTCGTCTATGCATACTTAAGGTAATTGAATCCAATATTGGAGATCCAGAAAGTTTTTTAGAGGCAAGCTTTCTCATGATGATTGTACAGGAAAGTGTGGTTGTCTAAAAAGATGGGGGTTGCCTACAATCATAAAGAGGATGAGAGATGACGGCTTATGATAAGGAGAAACTCCCTAATCACTGATTCAATAATCTATTTTAAACACTTTAAACTACAGAAAGGGTCGTTTGGTTACTGAATGTAACTGAACACGGGACTAATTTCTTAGGAAAAAAGATAAATCGCCTTGGGCTTATCGAACCCTACATCGATTTCCTATTTTTCGACAGAAATTTTCGGCAAGCCGAATCGTCCCTTTGTATCTTATGTCTAATATTCAAAACATGTCCCTTGAGGACATCATGGGGGAGCGTTTTGGGCGCTACTCCAAATACATCATTCAGGAGCGTGCGCTTCCTGACATTCGTGACGGTTTGAAACCCGTTCAACGTCGTATTCTTTATTCCATGAATAAGGATGGCAATACCCATGATAAGGGCTATCGTAAATCTGCCAAGTCGGTGGGGAACATTATGGGTAATTTTCACCCACATGGCGATAGTTCTATTTATGATGCCATGGTTCGTATGTCTCAGGATTGGAAGAATCGTGAAATCTTGGTTGAGATGCACGGTAACAACGGTTCTATGGACGGTGATCCACCAGCGGCTATGCGTTATACCGAGGCACGCTTGTCAGAGATTGCGGGCTACCTTCTTCAAGATATCGATAAAAACACAGTCCCATGGGCTTGGAACTTTGATGATACAGAGAAGGAACCAACAGTCTTACCTGCAGCCTTTCCAAACCTCTTGGTTAATGGTGCTACAGGGATTTCTGCTGGTTATGCGACAGACATTCCACCGCATAATCTGTCAGAAGTCATCGATGCCGTTGTTTACATGATTGATCACCCATCTGCTAAACTGGATAAATTGATGGAATTCTTGCCTGGTCCAGATTTCCCAACAGGAGCTATCATTCAAGGCAAAGACGAGATTCGCAAGGCCTACGAAACTGGTAAGGGCCGTGTAGTTGTGCGTTCACGTACTGAGATCGAACAACTCAAAGGTGGTAAGGAGCAAATCATTGTTACTGAAATTCCTTACGATGTTAATAAGGCAGTTCTTGTTAAAAAAATCGATGATGTTCGTGTCAATAACAAGGTTCCTGGCATTGCAGAAGTTCGTGACGAGTCTGACCGTACAGGGTTGCGTATTGCTATCGAGCTTAAGAAAGATGCTGACAGCCAAACCATTCTTAACTATCTTTTGAAATATACGGATCTTCAAGTCAACTACAATTTCAACATGGTGGCCATCGACAATTTCACCCCACGGCAAGTCGGCTTGCAAAAGATTTTGTCAAGTTATATTGCCCACCGTCGTGATATTATCGTTGCTCGTTCAAAATTCGACAAGGAAAAAGCTGAAAAACGTCTTCGTATCGTTGAAGGGCTAATCCGTGTCATCTCTATTTTGGATGAGGTTATTGCCCTTATCCGAGCTTCTGAAAATAAGGCAGATGCCAAGGAAAATCTTAAAGTCAGCTATGATTTTTCAGAAGAACAGGCCGAAGCTATCGTGACCTTGCAACTTTATCGTTTGACCAATACGGATATTGTCACCCTCCAAAATGAGGAAGCTGATTTACGTGAACAAATCGCGACCTTGGCTGCTATCATTGGTCGTACCATGTTTAATGTCATGAAACGTGAACTCCGTGACATTAAGAAGAAATTTGGAAATGACCGTCGTTCAGAGTTGCAAGCAGAAACTAAGACTATTGAAATTGATACTGCAAGTCTGATTGTTGAAGAAGAAACCTATGTCAGCATCACTCGCGGTGGTTATGTCAAACGTACAAGCCCGCGTTCTTTCAATGCTTCAACGATTGACGAAGTCGGAAAACGTGATGATGATGATTTGATTCTGGTTCAGCAAGCTAAGACGACACAACACCTCTTGATTTTCACTAATCAGGCCAATGTGATTTATCGTCCAATCCATGAGCTACCAGACATTCGTTGGAAGGATTTGGGAGAGCATTTATCACAAACTATCACCAATTTATCTAAGGATGAAGAAGTGCTTTACGCAGAAATCCTGGATGATTTTGAAACGGGTACTTACCTAGCAGCTACCAAGTTAGGACAGATTAAACGTTTCGAACGCAAGGAATTTACACCATGGCGTACCTACAAGTCTAAGTCGGTTAAATACGCTAAACTCAAGGATGATAGTGATTTTATTGTTACAGTCACTCCGATTCAATTGGATGATATCATGATTATCACTCAAAAGGGTTATGCCCTTCGCTTTAATGCGAACGAAGTGCCGATAGTTGGTGCCAAGGCAGCAGGTGTTAAGGCAATCAATCTTAAGGATGATGATACCGTCCAGGCTGTCTTTGTGGCAAATACTCAAAGTTTCTACCTTCTGACACAAAGAGCTAGTCTCAAACGTGTGGCTACAGCCGATATTCCGCAGGCTAAGCGAGCTGGTCGAGGTCTCCAAGTTCTTCGTGAGCTTAAGACGAAACCACATCGCGTCTTCACTGCGGGTCCAGTCTTTACGGAAATTGCTGGTGGCGAGATAGATCTTCTAGCGACACCAGTAGAAGAGACTCCTCAGACCTTGCTTGTAATAGTTACAACAGGTGAAACGGCAGAGGTTGACTTGTCCCTTCTAAATCTTTCAGACCGTACTAGCAACGGTAGTTTCATTGAAGGATTAGCAGATAAAGAAGTCTTTTCTGCCAAGATTATTGAAAGATAAAGATAAGAAAGCTTTGTTCTCTTATTAGAGGGCAGAGTTTTTTTCTTTGATGGGCAAAATAAGTGTTTTAAAAAGAATTGTCAGAATTTTGCAACATAACCTTGAAATTTTCAATGAAAAGTACTATACTAGAAAGCACATAGTAACAGAAAAGAGGACATAAACATGACAGTTGATTTAGACTGGAAAAATTTAGGATTTAATTACCGTAAACTTCCATTCCGTTATATTTCATATTACAAAGACGGTAAATGGGATGATGGGCAATTGACTGAGGATGCAACCTTGCACATCTCAGAAGCATCTCCAGCCCTTCACTATGGTCAAGAAGCTTTTGAGGGTCTTAAAGCTTACAGAACTAAAGATGGTTCTATTCAATTGTTCCGTCCAGATGAAAATGCCAAACGTTTGCAACGTACTGCGGATCGTCTTTTGATGCCACAAGTTCCTGTTGACAAATTTGTAGATGCATGTAAACAAGTTGTACGTGCAAATGAAGAATATGTTCCACCATATGGTACTGGTGCAACACTTTATCTTCGTCCACTCTTGATCGGGGTTGGTGACATTATTGGTGTTCACCCAGCAGATGAGTATATCTTTACAATTTTTGCTATGCCAGTAGGGAACTACTTCAAAGGCGGATTGGCTCCAACGAATTTCCTTATCCAGGACGAATATGACCGTGCTGCACCACATGGTACAGGTGCTGCTAAGGTTGGTGGTAACTACGCGGCAAGTATGTTGCCAGGTAAGATTGCACATGACAGTAACTTCTCTGATGTTATCTACCTTGACCCAGCAACCCACACTAAGATTGAAGAAGTCGGTTCTGCAAACTTCTTTGGTATCACAGCTGATAACGAATTTATTACACCACTCAGCCCATCTATCTTACCATCAATTACGAAATTCTCATTGCTTTACTTGGCTGAAAATCGTTTTGGTATGAAAGCTATTCAAGGTGATGTTAAGATTGCCGAGTTGGATAAATTTGTCGAAGCCGGTGCCTGTGGTACAGCTGCTGTTATCTCACCAATTGGTGGTGTCCAACACGGTGATGACTTCCATGTCTTCTATTCAGAAACAGAAGTCGGACCTGTAACACGTAAACTTTATGATGAGTTGACAGGTATCCAATTTGGTGATGTTGAAGCTCCAGAAGGATGGATTGTCAAAGTTGACTAATTCTAAGTAAATAAATGGTTATTTTAAAGCTTGCTCTTGCAAGCTTTTTTCTTTTTCGGTAAAATTAAGAACATATACTAAGAAAGGATGGCTCGATTTAGGTATCGGGTATAAATCTATGAGTAAAAAAGACAAAAAAATTGAAATCCAAATCAAAGATGCCAAAGTCATTGTAAACAAAGCAACCATTGAAGGTTTTGAGCTTCTTGTTGGTAAGAAAGTCATCGGACAAATTGTAGAAATCGATGGGAAGTTTGCCGTTGTTGATAAAGAAAACGTAGCAGGTTTCCACAATAAAATGGATGATGCAATAGCTGCCATTATCGAATCCTACAATCTTAATCATTAAAATCCAAAGTAAAGGCTTGCTTTGGTCAAGAAACTGTGTTATACTATTTCTTGTTCTTAAGGAGAGATAGCGAAGAGGCTAAACGCGGCGGACTGTAAATCCGCTCCTTCGGGTTCGGGGGTTCGAATCCCTCCCCTTCCATAGTTACGGGCATAGTTTAAAGGTAGAACTAAGGTCTCCAAAACCTTCAGTGTGGGTTCAATTCCTACTGCCCGTGTTAGTAAAGTGGCGAATGTGGTGAAGTGGTTAACACATCAGATTGTGGCTCTGACATTCGGGGGTTCGATTCCCCTCATTCGCCTATATTTTTGGGGTATAGCCAAGCGGTAAGGCAAGGGACTTTGACTCCCTCATGCGTTGGTTCGAATCCAGCTACCCCAGTT
>OKVV01000751.1_pt1 | contig 14542 bp, 16 predicted proteins | sample 1606871 | NCBI WGS metagenome assembly OKVV01 (sample SAMN03281011, study PRJEB24777) | human gut metagenome | isolation source: fecal sample PR176 from 1 month old male Indian infant, caesarean delivered... | place: Singapore | collected 2006-01-13
CTGCTGTATCATTCTCACATCTTCGATGCCTGATACATTGATTCCGTTAATTATTTTAAATAGTTGAATGTCGCGCCATTTTTTGTCGAGTATTTTTAACTTTCTGTCTGAATACTCAAAATTGAAATAATGTGCAATAAACCTCATAAGATTACTTTTACCAAAGGTAATAAATGTTAATGCTATTAATAAAAATAGATACAAAGAGATAAACCACCACGCATTAGTCACATTATCACTGAACATTACGCTCTCCTCGAATGTTGTATGGTCGTTCTACAAATGAATCCAGATAGCATAACTTTTATATATTGTGCAATCTCACACGCATGAACACTCTCGCAAATATTCAGGAACTCGCGCGCGCACTGCGCAACATGATTCGTACCGGCCTTGTCGTCGAAACCAACCTTAAAGCCGGTCGCTGCCGTGTGCAGACCGGTGGCATGTGCACTGACTGGCTTCAGTGGCTGACCCATCGTGCCGGACGTTCGCGCACATGGTGGGCACCTTCCGTGGGGGAACAGGTGCTGATTCTGGCTGTGGGCGGTGAACTCGACACGGCGTTCGTTCTGCCGGGGATTTATTCCGGCGATAACCCCGCGCCGTCTGCGTCGGCGGATGCCCTGCATATCCGTTTCCCTGACGGGGCGGTGATTGAGTATGAACCCGAAACCAGTGCACTCACGGTAAGCGGAATTAAAACGGTCAGCGTGACGGCTTCTGATTCTGTTACTGCCACGGTGCCGGTGGTCATGGTGAAAGCATCAACCCGTGTCACCCTGGACACACCGGAGGTGGTCTGCACCAACAGGCTGATTACCGGCACGCTGGAAGTGCAGAAGGGCGGGACGATGCGCGGCAACATTGAACACACCGGCGGTGAACTCTCATCAAACGGTAAGGTACTGCATACCCACAAACACCCAGGAGACAGCGGCGGCACAACCGGGAGTCCTCTATGACAGCACGTTATCTCGGAATGAATCGCAGTGATGGCCTGACTGTCACTGACCTTGAGCATATCAGCCAGAGTATCGGCGATATCCTGCGCACACCGGTCGGCTCACGGGTGATGCGTCGTGATTACGGCTCGTTGCTGGCATCAATGATTGACCAGCCGCAGACCCCGGCGCTTGAGTTGCAGATTAAGGTCGCCTGTTACATGGCGGTGCTGAAATGGGAACCCCGCGTCACCCTGTCATCCGTCACCACTGAGCGCAGTTTTGACGGGCGAATGACGGTCACGTTAACCGGCCAGCACAACGACACCGGCCAGCCACTTTCGTTAACCATCCCTGTGAGTTGAAACCATGCCGATTATCGACCTGAACCAGCTACCCGCACCGGATGTGGTCGAGGAGCTGGACTTTGAAACCATTCTTGCCGAACGCAAGGCGACACTGATTTCCCTTTACCCGGAAGACCAGCAGGAGGCGGTCGCCCGTACCCTGACGCTGGAATCCGAGCCTCTCGTCAAACTGCTGGAGGAAAATGCGTATCGCGAGCTTATCTGGCGTCAGCGTGTGAATGAGGCTGCACGGGCGGTGATGCTGGCCTGTGCAGCCGGTAATGACCTTGATGTGATTGGTGCCAATTACAACACCACGCGCCTGACTATCACCCCGGCAGATGATTCGACTATCCCGCCGACACCAGCAGTGATGGAGTCTGACACCGATTATCGTCTGCGTATTCAGCAGGCGTTTGAAGGCTTAAGCGTCGCCGGGTCAGTGGGAGCCTATCAGTATCATGGTCGCAGTGCTGACGGGCGTGTCGCGGATATTTCTGTCACCAGTCCGTCTCCTGCCTGTGTCACCATCTCTGTGCTGTCACGTGAAAATAACGGCGTCGCATCCGAAGACCTGCTGGCTGTGGTGCGTAACGCCCTTAATGGCGAGGACGTCAGGCCGGTGGCCGACCGCGTGACCGTGCAGTCTGCCGCCATCGTTGAATACCAGATAAACGCCACGCTTTACCTTTACCCTGGTCCCGAAAGCGAACCCATCCGCGCTGCCGCTGTGAAAAAGCTGGAAGCGTATATCACGGCACAGCACCGGCTGGGGCGCGACATCCGTCTGTCTGCCATTTATGCCGCTTTGCATGTGGAAGGCGTGCAGCGTGTCGAGCTGGCCGCACCACTGGCCGACATCGTGCTCAACAGTACGCAGGCGTCTTTCTGTACCGAATACAGCGTCGTGACCGGAGGCTCGGATGAGTGATTCGCGACTGCTGCCGACCGGCTCATCACCGCTTGAAGTCGCCGCCGCAAAAGCCTGTGCGGAAATTGAAAAAACGCCGGTCAGTATTCGTGAGCTGTGGAACCCGGATACCTGTCCGGCAAATCTGCTGCCGTGGCTGGCGTGGGCGTTTTCGGTCGACAGGTGGGATGAAAAGTGGCCGGAAGCGACAAAACGCGCCGTTATCCGCGATGCCTATTTCATCCACTGTCATAAGGGCACGATAGGTGCAATCCGGCGTGTGGTGGAGCCGCTCGGCTATCTCATCAACGTGACGGAGTGGTGGGAAAACAGTGACCCGCCCGGCACCTTCCGGCTTGATATTGGTGTACTGGAAAGCGGTATCACAGAGGCAATGTATCAGGAAATGGAACGGCTGATTGCCGATGCCAAACCTGCAAGCCGCCACCTTATTGGCCTGAACATTACCCGGGACATTCCCGGCTACCTGTTCGCCGGTGGTGTGGCTTATGACGGCGATGTAATTACGGTTTACCCCGGATAAGTGAGGAATAATGAGCACAAAATTCAGAACCGTTATCACCACTGCCGGTGCAGCAAAGCTGGCAGCGGCAACCGCACCGGGAGGGCGGAAGGTCAACATTACCACGATGGCCGTCGGGGATGGCGGTGGTAAATTGCCTGTCCCGGATGCCGGACAGACCGGGCTTATCCACGAAGTCTGGCGACATGCGCTGAACAAAATCAGCCAGGACAAACGAAACAGTAATTATATTATCGCAGAGCTGGTTATTCCGCCGGAGGTGGGCGGTTTCTGGATGCGTGAGCTTGGCCTGTACGATGATGCGGGAACGTTAATTGCTGTGGCGAACATGGCCGAAAGTTATAAGCCAGCTCTTGCCGAAGGCTCAGGGCGTTCGCAGACCTGCCGCATGGTCATCATCGTCAGCAGTGTGGCCTCAGTGGCGCTGACCATTGACACCACAACGGTGATGGCGACGCAGGATTACGTTGATGACAAAATTGCAGAACATGAACAGTCACGACGTCACCCGGACGCCTCGCTGACCGCAAAAGGTTTTACTCAGTTAAGCAGTGCGACTAACAGCACGTCTGAAACACTGGCTGCAACGCCAAAGGCGGTAAAGGCCGCATATGACCTTGCTAACGGGAAATATACCGCACAGGACGCCACCACAGCACGAAAAGGCCTTGTCCAGCTCAGTAGTGCCACCAACAGCACGTCTGAAACGCTCGCCGCAACACCAAAAGCGGTAAAAGCAGCATATGACCTTGCTAACGGGAAATATACCGCACAGGACGCCACCACAGCGCGAAAAGGCCTTGTTCAGCTCAGTAGCGCCACCAACAGCGATTCTGAAACGCTGGCCGCAACGCCAAAGGCGGTAAAGGTCGCGTATGACCTTGCTAACGGGAAATACACTGCACAGGATGCCACCACCGCGCGAAAAGGTCTTGTCCAGCTCAGTAGCGCCACCAACAGTGATTCTGAAACACTGGCCGCAACACCAAAAGCGGTGAAGTCTGCCTATGACAATGCTGAAAAACGTCTTCAGAAAGATCAGAATGGTGCGGATATTCCGGGAAAGGATACCTTCACGAAAAATATCGGTGCCTGTCGTGCTTATAGCGGCGCTTTGAGCACTGAAGCCGGAAACTGGACAACCGCTCAGTTTATTGAATGGCTGGATTCCCGTGGTGCATTTAATCATCCGTACTGGATGTGCAAAGGCTCCTGGTCATATGCAAATAACAAAATCATTACGGATACCGGATGTGGTGATATCCACCTGGCTGGTTGTGTCGTCGAGGTCATGGGAACAAAATCTGCAATCACTATTCGAGTGACCACGCCGACAACATCAAGCGGTGGCGGTACAACCAGCGCGCAATTCACTTACATTAATCATGGGGACGGCTACTCCCCCGGCTGGCGTCGTGACTGGAATCGTCAGGGCGACGCAATGACCGGAACGATTAATCAGGATGGCGGAAGCCAGAATGCCTATATGTCTACGGCCTTATGTTCAGGCACCAGAGGCGGCAAAAAATATCTCAGAAAGTTTCGTGGTGGAGAAGGAGACACTATCTGGCATGAAACAGTGCAGGGCGGGGTAATTCGCTGGGCGACAGGAAACTATGACGCTCAGGAAGAATTATCACTCAGCTCCGCTTATGGTCTCCGTTCTAGAGGTGAAATTACATCACTCAGTGCTAATGGTCTGCGCATTGCTTATGGCAATTATGGATTCTTTATCAGGAATGATGGTGGCAGCACATATTTAATGCTGACGGCCTCTGGTGATAAATTTGGGACATGGAACGGTTTAAGGCCGCTGACTATCAATAACGCTAATGGCGGAGTGTCAATGGGGCATGGCCTGAGTGTTACTGGTGATATTGCCTCAAGTACCAAAGTACGTGCCGGTAGCGGGAAAAAGTTCACGGTCAGCAGCAGCAATACATCCACGAAGGAAGCCGCATTCAATTTGTGGGGAAACTCAAGTCGTCCTGTGGTGGCTGAATTAGGTGATGATGCAGGCTGGCATTTTTACAGTCAGAGAAATACAGATAACAGCATCACTTTTGCTGTTAACGGGCAGGTATCACCATCTAACTATAGTAATTTTGATTCACGCTATGTCCGGGATATCCGGCTTGGTGGTGCTGCCACATACAAACCTGCGAACAATGGCATGACATGGACACATCAGGCACCGTCCGGGTGTGTATATTCCGGCATTATTGTTCAGGATACCGGCTCAAACTCTGCCGATAACATTGGTGGCGTATATTACAGACCGGTTCAGAAATACATTAACGGGACATGGTACAACGTGGCGCAGGTATAATTTATGCAGCATTTGATAAATATAACGGCAGGTAATCCAAAAACGGTTGAACAATATCAATTGACAAAGGACTTTGATGTTGTCTGGTTTTTTACAGAAGATGGTAAGAACTGGTACGAAGAACAAAAGTATTTTGCTGATGACACGATAAAAATAGCGTACGACAAAGATAATATTATCCGCTATGTAGAAAAGGATGTGACAGCTATCAGACCGGATGGATTAAGTGTTGTTGAAGTGCCGGATATTACTGCTAACCGACGGGCGGACATTTCAGGGAACTGGATGTTTAAGGACGGCAAAGTGATTAAACGCATTTATACGGCAGAGGAATTACAACAGCAGGCAGAAATTCGGAAAGCCAGACTTCTTGCAGATGCTGAATCCGTGATTTTGCCGCTGGAGCGCGCTGTCAGGCTGAATATGGCAACAGAGGAGGAGCGCACACGGCTGGAGGCTTGGGAACGCTACAGCGTTTTGGTCAGTCGTGTGGATCCTGCAAATCCTGAATGGCCGGAAATGCCGCAATAAGTTGTATAAGCTCTGGTGTGAGATTACATATCTATGGCACAGAGTAAAGCCTAATCTGGTAGTCCGCTCTGTGCCATTACCGGACATACTGAGCAGAAGGCTAAAAAGGACGCTTTCAGGACATATAGCAAGGGAGCAAAGATGAAAGAATTAACCCAGTAATGATAGTTTCTGAATTAAAGGGGGCTACCCACCCCCTTTAATTACTTGTTCCACTCAGTCAGAATTTGGTTACTAACTTCATCTGAGAGATTGTACCAATAAGCTGAGTTATTGGTTGCGTCTACAACAATAAGCTTATCATCACTATCCATGACCGCCCTCACAATTTTGGCTGCATCCTCGGCAGAGTAACTACAGTTAACATACCAGTTCGATTCAGTTGTTAAAGCCCAATTTCCTAAAGATTTAATTGCATCATACACAGCCGCATAATCTTTCGTTTTAATGAGGTCGTAAGTAATAAATAAATTATTAGCCATAAATCATCTCCCAAAGGACAAAGAAAAAAGCGCCTAGAAAGGCGCTCATATATTAATGGTCTTTAAGCCATGCCTGTACTTTCTTAGCCGAATGACCTACAGCCTGTACGGCTTGAACAAGTTTGGCCTCGCTAACTCCAAACTTTTCAGCCCAATCACGTCTCTCGTAATCCTGTTTGATACTTATTAAATCATTGTCAGGGGTACCGATTTTGGTCTTATCATCAGCCATTTTACTGATTCCTCGTGATACAGGCTTATACCTGCCCATTAGTTATATGGCTCCCGTGCTGCTTCGTAAACGTTCAATAATCAAACAATTGACACTGATCATAAAACCAGTTAGAGGATTTGACTCTAGCTTGGATATATGATGATGCCACCCCCTTTATATTGTTGTCGGTAACTCACAGACATTGAACTCATGCTGGTGAGTGAAAGGCTACATAAACGCCCAACATTTAAACTGCCCTCAGCAGCGTTTGCGGAGCAATATACAGGCTTCGTATTCAATCCTTGCCCTACGAGAAACCCTAGCCGTTGCCTCGTTTTCAAGTGTCAGGAAGTTCTTTGTCAGACCTCATACAGTCTTGGGCTGGGTGAGGTGCATGGGGGAAGTAGAAGCCTTAACTGTTGAGGTAAATCGAACCATAAGTGTGCAATTTTTCAAGCCCGGCGCTATTTTAGTATTGAAAACAATTAGTACGCCCCCAAGGACAACTCATGATCGAATTTATCGCAGAGCATATAAACACAGTAAGTACACTTATCTCCGCTTTGGCAGCATTGCTAACAGCAGTTGCTACATTTTTCTTGTGGAGAGTAACAAGGCTATTAGCAGACGAGACAAAAAGGATGGTTGACGCATCAGTTCAACCTCATGTCGTTGTGACTCTTGAACCAAATTCTTGGGCTGCTTTTTATTTTGATATCAATATTGCTAATACCGGAAATGCCCCAGCCTATGATATTGAAGTCGAATTTAATCCCCCACTGGTTAATGCAGAACATAGAAAAAATAAAGGTATACCATTTAGCAAGGTTAGCGTATTGAAAAACGGTCATTCCCTCAACAGCAGTCTTTGTAAGTATGACCAGATTAAAGATCAAGTTTATTCTGTTAGTATTAGCTGGTCTAAACAGCCGGGCTCAACTGAAAGAGAGCGGAATGAGTATTCTTATGATATGGCTTCTTTCGAGGGGGTTAGCTACTTAGGTGCAAGGAGTCCAATGACACAGATAGCTGAGCAGATGAAAAAGATTAGAGAAGACTGGAGGCCGATTTCCCAGGGAAGCAAAAAAATTAAAACAGACAACTATAATTCAAGTGACAGAGCAGAGGAACAACGAGCACGTGAAGAGTGGTATCAGACCACTGTAAAGAAATGGGATAAAGAAAGGCCAAAAGATAACTAATACAATTGACCTGCTCCCCATAAATTAGCATACCACAATCTCAGGTTCCTCTTCGCTCAAAACAGGCTGTCAGATTTGATAGCGTTTTGGCTATGTAAATTGTCAGTCGGAAAATGAGTGTGTACAAATCAGGACAGGCGGGCAGATTGCCCGCCTTTTCTTTATCTGTTGTTTCATCCACTGACCAGCCAGGTCAAATAGCGTCTCATGTACTACCCAACGGAAAATAGTTGCACCCATTAACCACGGAGTTAAACGGATGAGTGACTATCATCACGGCGTGCAGGTGCTGGAGATTAACGACGGCACCCGCGTCATTTCCACCGTATCCACGGCCATTGTCGGCATGGTCTGCACGGCCAGCGATGCGGATGCGGAAACCTTCCCCATCAATAAACCGGTGCTGATTACCAATGTGCAGAGCGCAATTGCAAAGGCCGGTAAAAAAGGCACGCTGGCGGCGTCGTTGCAGGCCATCGCTGACCAGTCAAAACCAGTCACCGTTGTTGTACGTGTGGAAGACGGCACCGGCGAAGACGAAGAAACGAAACTTGCGCAGACCGTTTCCAATATCATCGGCACCACCGACGAAAACGGTCAGTACACCGGACTGAAAGCCCTGCTGGCGGCGGAGTCGGTAACCGGTGTTAAACCGCGTATTCTCGGTGTGCCGGGACTGGATACCAAAGAGGTGGCTGTTGCACTGGCATCCGTCTGTCAGAAGCTGCGTGCTTTCGGATATATCAGCGCATGGGGCTGTAAGACCATTTCCGAGGTGAAAGCCTACCGCCAGAATTTCAGCCAGCGTGAGCTGATGGTCATCTGGCCGGATTTCCTCGCATGGGATACGGTCACCAGTACCACCGCCACCGCGTATGCCACCGCCCGTGCGCTGGGGTTGCGTGCCAGAATCGACCAGGAGCAGGGATGGCATAAAACGCTGTCCAACGTCGGGGTAAACGGTGTTACCGGCATCAGCGCCTCTGTATTCTGGGATTTGCAGGAGTCCGGCACCGATGCTGACCTGTTGAACGAGTCTGGCGTCACAACGCTGATTCGCCGCGACGGTTTCCGCTTCTGGGGTAACCGTACCTGCTCTGATGACCCGCTGTTCCTCTTTGAAAACTACACCCGCACCGCGCAGGTGCTGGCCGACACGATGGCTGAGGCGCACATGTGGGCGGTGGACAAGCCCATCACCGCAACGCTGATTCGCGACATCGTTGACGGCATCAATGCCAAATTCCGTGAGCTGAAAACAAACGGCTATATCGTGGATGCGACCTGCTGGTTCAGCGAAGAATCCAACGATGCGGAAACCCTTAAGGCCGGAAAACTGTATATCGACTACGACTATACTCCGGTGCCTCCTCTTGAAAACCTGACCCTGCGCCAGCGTATTACCGATAAATACCTGGCAAATCTGGTCACCTCGGTTAACAGCAATTAAGGAGCCTGACCGATGGCAATGCCGCGCAAACTCAAGTTAATGAACGTCTTTCTGAACGGCTACAGCTATCAGGGCGTTGCAAAGTCCGTCACGCTGCCAAAACTGACCCGTAAGCTCGAAAACTATCGCGGTGCGGGGATGAACGGCAGCGCACCGGTAGACCTCGGCCTTGATGACGATGCGCTGTCAATGGAGTGGTCGCTCGGTGGCTTCCCGGATTCGGTTATCTGGGAGCTTTACGCCTCAACCGGTGTGGATGCCGTGCCGATTCGTTTTGCAGGCTCTTACCAGCGCGACGATACCGGCGAAACGGTGGCCGTCGAAGTGGTCATGCGTGGACGTCAGAAAGAAATCGACACCGGCGAGGGTAAACAGGGAGAAGACACCGAGTCGAAAATCTCCGTGGTCTGCACCTATTTCCGGCTGACGATGGACGGTAAGGAGCTGGTCGAAATCGACACCATCAACATGATTGAGAAGGTGAACGGCGTCGACCGGCTGGAGCAACACCGCCGAAATATCGGCCTGTGATTTTCATCCGGTCAGCCTGGCTGACCGGTTAACCCTGATTCAGAAGTGAGAAAACCATGAACAAAGAAAATGTGATTACCCTGGACAATCCGGTCAAGCGTGGTGAGCAGGTTATCGAACAGGTCACGCTGATGAAACCCAGTGCGGGGACGCTGCGCGGTGTCAGTCTGGCTGCGGTTGCAAACTCCGAAGTCGATGCACTGATTAAGGTACTGCCGCGCATGACGGCACCGATGCTGACCGAGCAGGAGGTCGCCGCGCTGGAACTGCCTGACCTTGTGGCGCTGGCCGGTAAGGTGGTCGGTTTTTTGTCGCCGAACTCGGTGCAGTAACGTTTCCGAAAAATCTCTCGGTCGATGACCTGATGGCGGATGTGGCAGTGATATTTCACTGGCCGCCATCAGAACTGTATCCCATGAGCCTGACCGAACTCATCACATGGCGCGAAAAGGCACTCCGGCGAAGCGGAAACACGAATGAGTAACAATGTAAAATTACAGGTATTGCTCAGGGCTGTTGACCAGGCATCCCGCCCGTTTAAATCCATCCGTACAGCGAGCAGGTCGCTGTCGGGGGATATCCGGGAAACACAAAAATCACTGCGCGAGCTGAACGGTCACGCATCCCGTATTGAGGGATTCCGCAAGACCAGTGCACAGCTCGCCGTGACTGGTCATGCACTTGAAAAGGCACGGCAGGAGGCCGAAGCCCTTGCCACACAGTTTAAAAATACCGAACGTCCAACCCGTGCTCAGGCGAAAGTGCTGGAATCCGCAAAGCGTGCGGCGGAGGACTTACAGGCGAAATATAACCGCCTGACGGATTCTGTTAAACGCCAGCAGCGGGAACTGGCCGCTGTGGGAATTAATACCCGCAATCTTGCACATGATGAGCAGGGGCTGAAAAACCGTATCAGTGAAACCACCGCACAACTTAACCGTCAGCGCGATGCACTGGCGCGTGTCAGTGCACAACAGGCAAAACTTAACGCAGTCAAACAGCGTTATCAGGCAGGAAAGGAACTGGCCGGAAATATGGCCTCAGTAGGCGCTGCCGGTGTGGGGATTGCGGCGGCGGGAACGATGGCCGGAGTTAAGTTGCTGATGCCCGGTTATGAGTTTGCGCAGAAAAACTCAGAATTGCAGGCCGTGCTCGGAGTGGCAAAAGACTCCGCCGAAATGACCGCACTACGCAAACAGGCGCGCTAGCTCGGCGACAATACCGCCGCCTCGGCGGATGATGCGGCCGGTGCACAGATAATCATCGCGAAAGCGGGTGGGGATGTTGATGCCATTCAGGCGGCAACGCCGGTCACGCTGAATATGGCGCTGGCGAACCGCCGCACGATGGAAGAAAACGCCGCCCTGCTGATGGGGATGAAATCCGCCTTTCAGCTTTCAAACGATAAGGTCGCTCATATCGGGGATGTTCTCTCCATGACGATGAACAAAACCGCCGCCGATTTTGACGGCATGAGCGATGCGCTGACCTATGCCGCACCTGTGGCAAAAAATGCCGGTGTCAGCATTGAAGAAACCGCCGCAATGGTCGGGGCGCTGCATGATGCAAAAATCACAGGCTCAATGGCGGGGACGGGAAGCCGTGCCGTGTTAAGCCGCCTGCAGGCACCGACGGGAAAAGCATGGGATGCACTCAAAGAGCTTGGAGTGAAAACCTCAGACAGCAAGGGAAACACCCGGCCAATATTTACCATTCTGAAAGAAATGCAGGCCAGTTTTGAGAAAAACCGGCTCGGTACTGCCCAGCAGGCTGAATACATGAAAACTATTTTCGGGGAGGAGGCCAGCTCAGCCGCCGCCGTGCTGATGACTGCCGCCTCAACCGGAAAGCTGGACAAACTGACCGCTGCGTTTAAAGCCTCAGACGGGAAGACCGCAGAGCTGGTAAATATCATGCAGGACAACCTCGGCGGTGACTTTAAGGAGTTTCAGTCCGCTTATGAGGCAGTGGGGACTGACCTGTTTGACCAGCAGGAAGGCGCACTGCGTAAGCTCACTCAGACGGCCACAAAGTATGTGTTAAAACTCGACGGCTGGATCCAGAAAAACAAATCACTGGCGTCAACCATCGGCCTCATTGTCGGTGGCGCGCTGGCGCTTATTGGCATCATCGGTACCATTGGTCTTGTAGCCTGGCCGGTTATCACCGGCATCAATGCCATTATCGCGGCAGCAGGCGCAATGGGGGCAATCTTCACGACGGTTAGCAGTGCTGTTATGACGGCCATCGGGGCGATTAGCTGGCCGGTTGTGGCCGTGGTGGCCGCCATTGTCGCCGGGGCGTTGCTTATCCGTAAATACTGGGAGCCTGTCAGCGCATTCTTTGGCGGTGTGGTTGAAGGGCTGAAAGCGGCATTTGCGCCGGTGGGGGAACTGTTCACGCCACTGAAGCCGGTGTTTGACTGGCTGGGTGAAAAGTTACAGGCCGCGTGGCAGTGGTTTAAAAACCTGATTGCCCCGGTCAAAGCCACCCAGGACACCCTGAACCGTTGCCGTGACACGGGCGTCATGTTCGGGCAGGCACTGGCTGACGCGCTGATGCTGCCGCTTAATGCGTTCAACAAACTGCGCAGTGGTATTGACTGGGTACTGGAAAAACTCGGTGTTATCAACAAAGAGTCAGACACACTTGACCAGACCGCCGCCAGAACTCAAGCCGCCACGTATGGCAGCGGTGGTTATATTCCGGCGACCAGCTCTTATGCAGGCTATCAGGCTTATCAGCCGGTCACGGCACCGGCTGGCCGCTCTTATGTAGACCAGAGTAAAAACGAATATCACATCAGCCTGACGGGTGGTACTGCGCCGGGGACACAGCTTGACCGCCAGTTACAGGATGCGCTCGAAAAATACGAGCGGGATAAACGTGCGCGCGCCCGTGCCAGCATGATGCATGACGGTTAAGGAGGTGACGAAAAATGATGCTCGCGTTAGGTATGTTTGTTTTTATGCGCCAGACGCTGCCACACCAGACCATGCAGCGTGAATCAGATTATCGCTGGCCGTCAAATTCCCGTATCGGTAAACGGGATGCCTACCAGTTTCTCGGCGTTGGTGAGGAAAACATGACGCTTGCCGGTGTGCTTTATCCCGAACTGACCGGCGGCAAGCTGACGATGACCACGCTCAGACTGATGGCAGAGGAAGGCCGGGCGTGGCCGTTGCTGGATGGCACAGGCATGATTTACGGCATGTATGTCATCAGCAGGGTGAGTGAAACAGGGAGTATTTTCTTTGCAGACGGCACACCCCGGAAAATTGATTTTACGCTGTCGCTCACCCGCGTTGATGAATCACTGGCCGCGCTTTATGGCGATATCGGTAAACAGGCAGAATCGCTCATCGGTAAGGCTGGCAGTATGGCGACTAAATTCACGGGGATGACGGGGGCGGAATAATGCTGGATGCGCTGACATTTGATGCAGGCAGTACGCTGACGCCGGATTACATGCTGATGCTCGACAGCAGGGATATTACCGGCAATATCAGCGACCGTCTGATGAGTATGACCCTGACGGATAACCGGGGCTTTGAGGCTGACCAGCTTGATATTGAACTGAACGATGCCGACGGGCAGGTCGGGCTGCCGGTTCGTGGCGCTGTCCTGACGGTGTATATCGGCTGGAAAGGTTTTGCCCTGGTATGCAAAGGGAAATTCACCGTTGATGAGGTTGAACACCGGGGCGCACCGGATGTGGTCACCATCCGCGCCCGGAGTGCAGATTTTCGCGGGACGCTCAATTCCCGCCGTGAAGGCTCATGGCATGACACCACGCTCGGTGCGATTGTTGAGGCGATAGCCTCCCGTAACAGGCTGGAAGCCAGTGTCGCGCCGTCACTGGCAGGAATTAAAATCCCGCACATCGACCAGTCGCAGGAGTCTGATGCGAAATTCCTGACCCGCCTTGCTGAACGCAACGGCGGTGAGGTGTCGGTAAAAATGGGAAAATTGTTGTTTCTCAAAGCGGGGCAGGGGGTGACGGCCAGCGGTAAAAAAATCCCGCAGATTACCATCACCCGCAGCGACGGCGACCGTCATCATTTTGCGATTGCTGACCGTGGAGCTTACACCGGCGTAACGGCAAAGTGGTTACACACCAAAGACCCGAAGCCGCAAAAGCAGAAGGTAAAACTGAAACGCAAAAAGAAAGAGAAACACCTGCGCGCACTGGAGCACCCGAAAGCGAAACCAGTCAGGCAGAAGAAAGCGCCAAAAGTACCGGAAGCGCGCGAAGGTGAATACATGGCCGGTGAGGCTGACAACGTTTTTGCCCTGACCACGGTATATGCCACGAAAGCACAGGCCATGCGTGCTGCTCAGGCGAAGTGGGATAAACTGCAACGGGGCGTTGCGGAGTTCTCCGTCATCCTGGCTATCGGTCGTGCAGATATTTACACGGAAACACCGGTCAGAGTGTCAGGCTTTAAGCGCGTCATAGACGAGCAGGACTGGACAATCACTAAGGTGACACATTTTCTGAATAATAGCGGCTTCACGACGTCCTTGGAGCTTGAGGTCAGGCTTTCTGATGTGGAGTACGAAACAGAAGATGATGAGTGATGTTTTTATTTTATCTATTTGTTTTATAAGGATAAATTAACTAAAATGGCACCATAAACAAAACCGGAAGAGGTGCTCGCGATGTTTCATTGTCCTTTATGCCAGCATGCCGCACATGCGCGTACAAGCCGCTATATCACTGACACGACAAAAGAGCGTTATCACCAGTGTCAGAACGTGAATTGCAGCGCCACGTTCATCACTTATGAGTCGGTACAGCGATACATCGTAAAGCCGGGAGAAGTCCACGCCGTAAGGCCGCACCCGTTACCGTCAGGGCAGCAAATTATGTGGATGTAATTACAAACAGAAAGCCCCTCAGTCGAGGGGCTTTTTTGTCGATGTGGTCAATGTGTGGACGTGACCAGAAATAAATCCTTTTATTTCATTGAATTACGCGTAAAAAATAAGCCCGTGTAAGGGAGATTACACAGGCTAAGGAGGTGGTTCCTGGTACAGCTAGCATTTTATGGGTTA
>OKVV01000763.1_pt1 | contig 14257 bp, 29 predicted proteins | sample 1606871 | NCBI WGS metagenome assembly OKVV01 (sample SAMN03281011, study PRJEB24777) | human gut metagenome | isolation source: fecal sample PR176 from 1 month old male Indian infant, caesarean delivered... | place: Singapore | collected 2006-01-13
TTTAAGAATGATCGTAAGATAGTTTTATCAAATATATAAGGAGTGTTATCTATGGCAAACTATGAAGAAAAAGAATCAAAAGCATTGTTAAAAATCGGAGAAGTTTTGGACAAGTTAGATTCTAATTTAGCAGAATTGGATTCTCTAGAAGCAGATGCTAAAAAACATAGTATGAAGAAGTGGATTGTTGAGAAAAAAGCGATTCATGAAATCAAGAAGATTGCACACGAAGCAGGTAAATACGAAACGTATGATGAGAAAGAATTACAAAAAGAGTTGGACGAAGTAGAAAAATATATGTAAGAAAGAGATGTTTTCTTTTCGTTTTTTTCTCTTATTTTAGTTAAAATAAATTTCCAGCACACTAAGGATAAATTTGCTTGATCAAAGGGAAGCCCGCTTGCTTGATTTGTGAGTAAGGAGGCTTCTTTGCTTATACAAGCGACTAAAAGAATGCATCTGTCGCGATGCTGGTCGGCTTGACTGTTAACTGATAATCTCAGAGAAGGCAGGTTAAAAATAAAAAAGAAGCAAGATAAACCTCATAGAAACAAGGTTCATCTCACTTTGGAAAAACTACGAAAATCTTCTCGATTTTAGTCTATGGAGATGGCGGGAGTCGCATTTTTATTGATAGAACAATGCTTCTTTAGAAATGACTACCATTTTGACTACCACGATTAAAAGTCAACGTAATTATTAAACCTATTTGCTAACTGCTCTTTTGCTGTTTTTGATACATGGGTATATACATCCATTGTAGTTTGGATGTCAGAATGACCAAGCCTTGATTGAACGTCTTTAATAGAAGCACCGGCTTCAAATAATAATGATGCATGTGTGTGACGAAAGCCATGAATAGATATCTGTTTGAAATCATCCGGCAAGTTTTTCATGGCAGTTAGGTACCATTTTCTCGGTTTAGCAGGCGATAATATTCCTCCATCTTCACTTTGAAAGACTAAACCATCTGGAGACTCTTTTTTGTACTCTTGTAATATAGACACAGTTTTGTCATCAATTGAGATTCTTCGAATAGAAGAAGGAGTTTTTGGCGTTTGAATATAAAGCCCTGTTGCACTTCTCGAAACAGCCTTGTTTATGTATAATGTTTGTTTTTCCAAATCGATATCAGACCATTTCAGCGCTAATGATTCTCCTTTGCGCATTCCGGTAAATGCTAACAAACGAAAATATACAAAAGCTCTAAAATTGTTGTTGTTTTCTAAAGCTGCCATAAATTTCTTCAACTCATCTTTGTCATAGAAATTCATATCTTTGTCTTCTCTAACTGATTCCTTCCTTACAGGCTTCTTAATCACTTTTGTTGGATTCATATTGATCAATTGCATTCTTATTGCGTAATCAAATACCAATCCAGCATAATTCATAACCATGCTTGCACGCACAAGCTTCTTGTGCCAAATATTCATTTGATTCTGTGCATCCATCGGTTTGATGTCTTGTATAGGTTTATTACCAAATGCTGGAAGTATATGATTTTTGAAAACTCGCTCTGTTTTTAGTAACGTTGAAGTTTTAACTGTTGTTTTGTATTCCTCATACCATAGATTATATATCTGTTCATAGGTATGAATCATTTGTGGTTCAGACTCTGGTTTTGATAATCCGTTTAGTTCTAAATCAGCGATTGCTAAACGTGCTTCTCTTTGAGTTCTAAAACCGCGTCTTGTAGTGCGGATTGGTTTTTTGGTGTCTTGATCAATGCCAAGATACAGCTTAAACATATAAGCTTTTTCACCATTTTTTTTGACGTATTCTTTTATTCGGATATCCTGTTCTTTCTTAGCCAATTGCTTCAACTCCTTGAATTTGTTACAATAGGCGTAGCAAATAAGCCTTATTGTTTATTGCTTTAGCACGCTCGCTTTGGACGGTGGGGCGTGTTTTTTCTTAGTTCAACTCAAACGAATCTACAACTACACTAGGAACTGTTATTTCTCCACCCAGCGTTGAGGTATATGTGTATTCTCCATAGGAGATACCTCTGATAGTAATGTAATCATTTTCTAAAAGACGGTTGTTTGATAACTGGTCTTCTGATATTTCAATAAAGAGTATTTGATCATAGTTGTCATCAACTGCGAAACGATATTGTGAATGATCTTCTCCTTTAAGTACTTGAATTATTCTTCCGGAAAATTTAACTTTTTTTGTTAAGTAGGTATCAGGGTTCCTTGCTAAGTTTTCAAAAGTAATGCCTGTATCATAACTAGCCTTTTCTTCTTCAGCAGCTTTGCGAACTGCTTCTTCAGCTTCTTTTTTTCTTTTCTCAGCAGCTTCTTTTTCAGCTTTTTCTTTTGCAGCAGCTTCTTCAGCAGCTTTTTTCTCAGCCTCAGCTTTTTGTTCTTCCTGTTCTTTCCGCTTCGCTTCGGCTTCATCAGCTTCTTTTTGAAGTTCAGGCTTTGATTGTACAGTTACTTTTTCACTTGTTAATCCATCTGTAATCTCGTACTCAGTCGATTCAGATTCAGGCAAAGGAATAGTAATACTAAAACTTCCATCTTTTGCAGGAGTAATATCTTTTACTAGCTGTCCATTGCTTTTCACGGTAACAGTTGATTTTGGGTTAGCTTTACCTGCCAGATGAAAATTATTGTTCTCCAAATAATAAGAAGGACGTGAAACATAAAGCGCTATTTTTTCTTCCGTACTTTGTGACGTACTAAATTTTGCACTGTTATCTGTGCTACTATTCTTAGAATCTGATTTTGGCTTTGATGTGCAACCGCTTAGAAACATACCGCATAGTAATAACCCTATTACTACTTTTTTCATTCTTATTCCTCATTTCTTTGTTATAATAATAGTGGAATCACTCAGAAATGAGTCGCCCTTATCGAAGCTCGAACTTCGGTAGGGGTTTTTTTATCCAAAGTTTAACATGCTTTTTCGTACACAACTTTCAAGATTCCATGGTATTTTATAATACTCCATAAATTTCACTGCATTTAGTTGCTCTTTTTCAAAATCATATTCGTTTGACCAAATAAACAAAAGTATTTCTATGGCAATTCGGTTTGCTTCAAACTCTAATTTGCGTCTGCTATAATCTGTTGCGTGGTAATAAGCTTTAAGTTCCTCATGCTTCTTTATACAATGTGCTAACTCATGGGATACTTCAAAGTCTGAATTTTTTTCAAGAAGCTTATCACTTAAAAAAATCACTTTTTCATCCGCAAAATAAATACCGCTTCGATCCATATCCGTAAAGATCAGATCCAAACCCATATCATTTACTATTTTTAGCAAATGATGATTAACCTCGCACATATACACATCACATCGCTTTACTTTTTCTCTGCAGCTCTTTTTGCAGCTAGAACTGATTTCAAGAACTCTACTTCTTCGTCTGTTACTGGTTCTCCGTCAAACGCAAATACTCCATGTTTCTCTGCCAAAGAAGTCTTTTCTTCTCTGCCTAGTAGATAATCTACACTTACACCAAAATAATCAGCCAAACGGACCAGTTCAATCGAGTTAGGTGTTTGCCTTTTCCAACTTCCCAAATATCCATTTGAATATCCAAAGTTTATTTCCAACTGTCTGATCGATAGTCCTTTTTCCTTTGCCAACTCTTTTATTATTTCGTAAGTATTCACTGTTTAATCAACCTTTCTGAATGCTTACAAAAAAAGTTTAGATAAATAATATAAAAAAGTTTGACTTATATACATTAATAATCTATACTATGTTTTGTAAACAAGTTTAACAACTAAAAAGACGACAAAAATACCGTTGATTAATAAATGCCAACCGCCAAGAAAGCTTTTAAATCAATGTTTTAAAGTCTTATTTAACTATGCCTTCAGTATAGATTATTAATCTATCTATGTCAACTAAGTTTAATACATTGTTGTTAAATTTGTTTACAAGTTTATGGGAAAGGAGTTTTAAAATGGCTGACATTGCGGAAATTACACAAAAAGATAGAGAAAAAATCAGAACGTATGTTGAAAATTCAAATTTCCTAACATACAAGATGCTTGCAGACAGATTTGGAATCGATAAGAGCTACCTGTCTTTAATTTTAAATGGCAAGAGAACATCCGCCGAAGCTAACAAGATTATCGATTCGATTATAGCGATGTATGAACTTTGAGATAGGAGGGAGATTATGCCTGAAATTGATGAAAAAACTATTCAACTTATTTTGAAAAAGTACATTCCTAAGCGATACCTGAACCAGCGTGAGGCTTGTATCTACGCTGGGACAAGTCCAAAGACTATGAATGCATGGATTAAGCGAGGACTGAAGCAAATCGTTCTTGATGATGAGAGTAACCCAAAATACGATGTTCGAGATATCGACGCTTTCATGGAAGAACACAAAATCGGGATCGGGAAGCACCACTGACTGATAAGGAAATTATACCAAAGAAAGGAGAATGACATTGAACGAAGTTTCAACAAATTTTGACTATTCAATAGTAGATGATACCACTGCTCAATATTTAAAAGTAAAAGAACAAGAGCTACAGTCAATCGTTCTAAACAGTTCCATCCAGTTAGGAGAAACCCTTATCGAAGCGCAGGATAAGCTTGCCAAGTATGGAGAAGGAACTTTCGTAAAGTGGTTCGAATCAATCGGTTTGAAAAGGCAAAGTGTATACAACTATATCAATCAATGTAAGTTTTTCCATCAAATGGAAAAAGTCGAACAAATCGAAATGTTCCAGGAACTACCGACTACACTCAAAACAGAAATATCTAAACCGTCAGCTAAACCAGAAGCAGTAGAAATGGTGCTCTCGGGTGATATAAAAACCACCAAAGAATATCGAGAACTTGAGAAACAGCTAAAAGCTAAGGATGAGCAAATCAAACTACAAGCACAGATGATTGATGATCTGAATGAGCAAGAAACGGAAGTAGTTGAAAAAGAAGTCATTGTCGAAAAGGTTCCAGACGACTATCAGCAGCTTAAGCAATCTACGAAGATCGTTGATGAGATCACCAGAGAAAACCAAGCGCTTAAAGCTGAACAGGAAGCTTTGAAACAGCGGATAGCGGATTCCGAAAAAGCGTTGCAAGAAAAAGCGAAGGTTGAAAATGATGAACTAGAACAAGCGCAACTAAAGCGTTTGAAACGAGATGCTGATATCAGTGTTCATAAACTCATTATCAATATGAATCAATTTGTTAAAGAACAAGCGGTAACGGTATACGATTCGCAAGCAATCGCTGGAGCAAACGATGAGACAAAGCAAAAACTCACGGATTCAATTTCCAGAGTTGAAAAACTATTAAAACAAATCAAACAAGAAATCGGAGGAGAAGTAGCATGGGTAATCAATTAACTAAAAACAACACGATCGCATTGATCCACACATTGGAAACACAAGGCAAACAAAGTGAAGCGCTGGTAAGTTTGTTGCGTGAAATGGGAAATGTCAAAGAAGAAATGATTGAGCTGAAAGACGAAGTAAAAGAGCACGTCAGTGAAAGCCGCTCATTATATGAAAAAATGTCTGAGCAAGTCACTATCACCTATGAAGAGCAAAAGGAATTGCGTTCAATTGTCAGCAAACTTGCCATTAGCTTAACCGAAGAACATCAAAAGCGCCAAGGTAAAACATACAGTGGCAATCTATTTAAAGCTTGGAAAGGTATGTTCATGAGCCGTATTCACTCTAAGTTAAAGAAACGCATGAACGTTGTCCGTTATACGTCGATTAAACGAGTTGATTTTGATGAAGCCTTAGCTTATTTAAACGTACTAACCTATGAACACTTTAGTCTGTCAGATTTACAAGCAACTCCTGCAGTATTGAACATTTTGGAATTGGACGAGAAATAATGGAATTTGAGAACGTAAAAGATGCGCTAAAAAGTGCAATGGAGTATGCCGAATCATCGAATTTACAAGTAGACGGAAAGCCAGCAACTTACGAGGACTTTCAAGAGCTGATGAAAGAGCATATCTATGCTATTGCAGATTTGTTGGGTATTGATGAAGTGGCCGATCGCAACTGGAGTATTGGATGAAAAATAACCCCACGCGGAAGGAGGGGCTAGGGTGGAACAAATACTATGCTTGATAGTCTATTCTGTAGCTTTCATTTGTAATGCGCTAATGAAAAAACTATTTCCCGAAAATTCTTTTTATAAGTGGTACGCTCTCGGGATTTGCATTGGTTTCACTATTTTCATAGCTTTTTATAATTGAACGCGTGATAGGAAGGATTCTTAACGTGAAGAATTCAACCGTAACTTCATCGTTTGAACTTTTATAAATATCATAGAATTCAACAAAGGTTTCATAATCTTTCTTAGGAACATAGTTCAGGCAACTGAAATAATACTTGCCGAATCTTTTCTGATTGTTCGCTTGAGGATATTCCATAACTTCTCCAAAAGATTGAACAAAGTTATCAAACATTCTTTTAACATATAGATCGTTTTGCTCGTATTTCTTTTGTTTAAACTTTATTTCATTGACTTTTAGATCGTGTTTGTTACTTAGATAAGTCGTAATCATCGGAGATATCAGTGAAATAACGGCAACAATAAGCGCGAAGGTAACAGTTGAATCCAATTGCATTAATAACACCACCAGTTTTTAATCAATTATACCAAAGGAGGAACCACATGGTAACAAAAATCACTATCTCAATAGAAACAAACGGATCGACAATGCAACACACCGTCTCGACAAAAGAAGAAGCGCTCGCTTTGATCGATCGATACTTCAAGGAGGAGAAACTATGATCAAGAAGTTTTGTATCTGGTATCTACGAATCACTGAAACACCAGTATTCCTAAATTTGGAAACAACGGACGGAGATATCAAACTTGCTGCAAAAAAAGGACCGGTATTCATGAGCTCCGACACAGGACCATATGGAGTCAGTCTTAACTACAAGAGCAAAAGGAAGGTGAGACGGTATGAATAGAGCTGAAGCGCTTCGCATCGGCAAAATCATTGCTGACCGCTGGTACAAGTATAACAAGCCTTTGATTCAATCAAGACAGAATATTGAACGGATGAAGAAATGGAGGGGATTTTATGAGTGAAGTCATACGTGTATCGGACAAAGTGCAAAGAAACGAATCAGAGCTTTCGCTTCATGACATGGACGGAGAGTTAGTGTTGATCGCACAAAATAAACAGGACAAAGAAACCGTGGCTATCTATCTTGACGACGGAAAAATATTTAAACTCATGCAACATCTAACTAAATACCTTATGCAACAAAAAAAGACCGACTAGCCGGCAAGCTTTAGTCAGTCAATTACGAAAAAATATTTACCTAAGTTTACCACAAATCGAGAGGAGTGGGAAGATGCCAGATTATATCGCAACAAATTACGACAACCTGTTGCAAGACGAAAGCAGCCATGTGATGCCTAATATCCATTCTTTAGACGACAACGAGGAAGAAGTAGACCTGTCAGCGCATTGGAATGAAGACGATAACGGAACGATTGTTCATGAATCGGATTGGATGTTTATAGGGTATCGAGAAAACAAAAATGGCACGCTTGCTAAATATGTCGTACAGCAAGAGAATTTCTTACTTGTAGTTGATGAATATGGACCAAAATTACTGAGGATGGACACGATGAAAATTATCAGTGGTAAAGAGTGGCTGAAACAAAGACAGGAGGAATTTAAGTGAGCGATAAAGAACGAACATTTCTAGAGAGAGTATCTCTTTTGATAACAGAATTGAAAGCTCCCAAGAGTCAAAGAAATAATTTCGGTAAATACAACTACAGAAGTGCCGAAGATATTTTGGAAGCTGTTAAACCTCTTGCTTATAAATATGGACTAGTTGCAAAACTTTCTGATGAGCCAGTAATGATCGGTGATTGGCATTACATTAAAGCAACTGCATCAATCAAGGATGTAAAAACTGGCGAAGAAGAAATCGCAACTGCCTATGCTAGAGAACCACTTGCAAAAAAAGGAATGGATGAATCTCAAATAACAGGCACAGCTTCATCGTATGCTCGTAAGTATGCAATGAATGGTCTTTATCAGATCGATGATACAAAGGATGCAGATACAGACGAATACACTGAGCAAGTTAAACAAGCGACGCCTAAACCAATAACTAAAACGCAACAACAAGCCTTGCAAAAACGATCTGACGAAATTGCTGAGTTGGCAAAACTTGAAAGCAAGAATTTCTTTGACCAAATCACAGAAAAGAAAATCGGATATTCGGTAGACATCAGCAAAATAAACACAGAGCAGCTTGCGACATTAACGAGATATCTGAATGAACTGGAAAAATACTATCAAGGCAAGAAGTGATGTAAATGAACAATCTATCGTATCTAACAAAAATAACAAACGTTGACGGAGATAAAGTCACATTACAGCTCAAAGAGTCGCTAAACATCGAACGACTCAAAACAATCTTTGATGGATATAACGGCGAGCGACAAGCGGAAATATTCATCAAAGACCCACGAGGGTTCACAGTCGAACAGAGACGCTTCACATTCGCTTTAATGCAAGACATATACATTTACACTGGCGAACCGTTAGAAAGCCTTAAAGACGTATTCTATTGGCAATTTCGATACTTCACAGGGAAGAATATCAGCTTGTCGAATCAATCGGAGAACACAGTCGATGAAGTTTCAACATTAGATGAATTGATACTAGATTTTATCTTCGCAAATGACATTCCGTTTCGTGAAGGCTATGAGATTCCGCCACAAAATGAACAGTACTTTTTCTATAAATGTGTAATGAATCGAACCTGCTGCATTTGCGGTAAAAAGAACGCTGACGTGGATCACTTTGACAAAGCCCTAGGAAGACGAAAGCGGAAAGAAGTTGATCACACAGAATTTACTTTTGCAGCACTTTGCAGAACCCATCATACCGAAAAACACCAAATGGGGATTACTGAGTTTAAGAAGAAGTATCACGTCATCGGGATCAAATTGAAACAGGATGAAATCATAAAATTAAGGATTGGAGGGTAAGGAGTTGGCAGAAATAAGTTGGATTAAGCTTAAGACGACAATGTTTGATGATGAAAAAATAAGGTTAATTCAAGCTGTTCCTGAGTCAGATGCAATCCTAGTCATATGGATAAGACTTCTAGTGCTAGCAGGTAAGACCAATGACGATGGCTTGATCTATATACAAAGGAATATGCCCTACACAGAAGAAATGTTAGCAACTCTATTTGGAAAGAATGTTAACACAGTAAGACTAGCACTCAAAACCCTTGCTGGTTTCAACATGATTGATCTTAACAATGATGGCTTAATTGCTATTAGCAACTGGGAAAAACATCAGAATATTGAAGGAATGGAGCAAGTTAGGCTAAAGAATGCTGAGAGAAACAGGAAATACCGTGAGCGTAAAAAGCAAGAATTACTCGAGGCTAGTCGTGACGTTAGCGTGACGTCACGTGACGGTACAGATATAGATAAAGAAGTAGATATAGATAAAGAAATAGATAAAGAGAGAGAAATAGATAAAGAAAAAGAAACAAAGAAAAAGAAGAAAACTTCCCCTCGCCACAAATACGGTGAATATAAAAATGTTCTTTTGAATGATGAACAACTTGAAAAACTCAAAGAAGAGTTTCCAAACGATTGGGAGCAACGAATCGATCGAGTTTCTGAATACTGTGAGCTGTCTGGTAAGACTTACAAAAATTATCTAGCAACCATAAGAGCTTGGGCGAGAAAGGATAAGCAAACACCTAAGAAGCAGGCACGATCGTATGCTCGACAAGAACAACTGCCAGATTGGGCGAAGGAGCCAGTCGATTATTCTAGCAACAAGCCAAAAGTGACTGATGAAGATTTAAGGAGGTTCTTAGAAGATGTCGGAGACACAGAGGGATTTTAGTAAGCCTGTGAAATTGATATTCAACCTTTTGCCTGCTGAACATCAAGAATCGATGAAGTTTCCGCTAGAGTCTATGACTGGTTATGTCAAAGAGACAGGCGATACAGAATCGACTGGAGCGGAAGCTAAATTCAGAGTGTTCATGCTCATGTATCGACATTTGCTTATATCAAAGCGGTTAGTAGACAGCAATCATTTTGGAAAGAATTTCATGGATGTCACGACAGATGAACTTTGGAAAGAGGCGCAGCAACTATACATCAGTTTGAAAAATGGAGGCGGATGACATGGAGAAAGTGATTTGCTTAGACGGGTGGCGATTTGATTTCCCTAAAAGATTACTCATGAGAGCAGCGGCACTCTTAGATTCTGGTATGAAGCCAACGGAGGTTGCACAAGAATTGAAATTATCAGAAAGGGATATAGCGGTCATAACTTTGGACCTCTTGGATAAACGAAATGCCTTATAACAAAAAGATTGTAATTCCTGGTGAATTGACTGACTTAAACAAGTTCATCAACAGCCAACGGACAAACCGCTATGCCGGAGCCAAGCTGAAAAAAGAGAACACGCAAAAATGTTGCTATGCATTCTTGATGGCTAAAGCGGCAGGGCTGAGAGTGACAACACCAATCAACTTGAAAATCACTTGGTACTGCAAAAACAAGCGCAAGGATAAAGACAACATTGCGTTTGGGATCAAGTTTATCTTGGACGGAATGATTGAGGCAAGAGTGATCGCAAATGATGGATGGGGCGAGATTGCCAACTTTGAACATCGGTTTGAAGTGGATAAGGATTGCCCGAGGATTGAAATTGAATTGGAGGAAGAAAATGTTATCAGCAGAAAATAGAGCGAAGATTATACCGACCGGACTATACGCAAGGGAAATTGACAAGAGAACTAGCACAGGGGCAAGCACTCATCCTTACTGGTGTACTAATTGGACATTTGTGCCTCGGATCTACGAAAACGAAATAATACTGATTGATAGCTACTATCAATATTCGAACAGCATTTCATACGTTCTTAACGATGAAAACATCAACGACTTCACGCTTATTCTTAATTTTGACGATGTTCGAGAAGTGGAACAAACCACTTATCAAGAATACGCAGACGATGATCGCTATCAGGTTGCGTGTGATTCAGGCGGCAGAAGTTATCCAAAATATTTCGTCAAAAAGACGGCATCTCCTAACAAAGAGAAACAACTTTATCAAGTAGATAGTGAAATCGAATCACTTGAATATCAGCTGAAGAGGCTTAAAGAGAAGCGAAAATCAATAATCGAATTGGAGGAAGAAAAATGAATACAGTAAATTTAATCGGCAGATTGGTAAGAGACAACGAATTGAAGTACACGAAGTCTGGAAAAGCGGTGGCAACGAATACGCTGGCTTTAGACGATGGTTGGGGAGATAACAAGAGATCATATTTTATTCCGCTTGTCGTGTGGGAGAAGCAAGCTGAATCATTAGCCAACTACACGGGCAAAGGATCAAAAATTGCTGTCAACGGTAAGCTGACTAGCAGAAGTTATGAAACGCAAGACGGGCAGAAAAGAACTATTATCGAGGTTGTGGCAAATCAGTACGGTGGAATCGAGTTTTTAGATGCCAAAAACAGCAGTGGCGGCGTTTCAAATAGTCAAACGACTAATAATGCCAACGCTCAACAAAACCGCAACAACGTTCAATCAGACCCATTCAGCAACTCGTCTATCGATATTGATAGTCAAGACCTTCCATTTTAAGGAGTGAGATTATGACGCCAACACAAATCCAAATCAGAAACATGTCGGATAAGGACCTAGTATGGAGAAAGAAAGTGACCGACAGCCATGTCGAGAGATTACTCAAGCAACAAGAATGGCTAGCTGAAGAAATGGAACGGAGGAGTAAAGATGAACAAACAAGAGTTGATTGAAAAAGTTACGGAGGCAAGATCAAGCGCTCAATCAGAATTAAATCGAATATTATCGTACCGAAGTAAAGATACGGATTACGACCGAGGTCGACGTAATGCTTATGTAGAAGTTGAAACTTGGATTAAAGATCTGGACAAGGCGCAGAAAGTGGTAGTAAAGAAATTTGTTGCGGAATGGTTCGAAGAACACAAAAACAGTTTAAATGATTCTCTGTGGGATTTAACTATTCAAACCAATGAAAACAGTCAGAACAAGGATAAAAAACTAACGGCTTTCGAAAAATGGTTTATAGATTTTGAATACTCGTACGAGTATCTTATTCGAATGAAAAATGGTTATGAAGTGGAGAAAGAACCGTTGTATCAGATTCAATTTCCTGGAACATCATGGGGTGCATATCTAACTAAAGCTGATAATGGGGATTTAGTGATATTTCAAAATACTACAAGCGGATCAGCATTCACTGAATCAGAAATAAAAGCAATCGATGAAAGATATTGGGCATTCGCAGTACCAGTGGAGGAAGTCAAATGAAAGTTAAAATTTATGGATTAGTTACTGGCAAAATATTCGCACAGGGCGAAAAGAACGACTGCATCAGAGAGTTGCAAAGTAGATATCCAGACTTTAGCAGAGGGATTAAGAAAGAAATTGTAAATAATCCCATTTATGATGAACCGCTAGCAATCAAGCCGATTAAATAGATTGGGTTTGCCGCTGAAGAAAGGCAATTTTGCAGGTGCAACGGTCGAGATATTGAATCAGTAATCGGAAGAGATTAAGGAATAGGAGCAGAATAATATGGTATTACAAAAACCAGTTTATAAAGTTAAAGAAGAATGTGTCTTGAATCATTTATATCAAGAAAGAAAAGTAGCGAATATTGAACTCAATAAAGCACTTGCTGAAATTTCTAAGAAATACCCGTTAACGGATCAAGCTTTAGGCGTTTGGAACGAAAGTCAAATAGGTATTAGAGTTGGAACTGACGCTGAAAAAGAATTCGATTATGAACTGAAAAAGGGTGATGTTCAAGGATTTAGACCATTTAAAAAAACTAGCAAAACTGCAAAATTAATTTTAGAAGAGTATGGGAATATTTTCAAAAACCATTCACATGCTAGTAGTGGTTTTAGATTCGAATTGGTAACCTTTTTTGGCATCAACAACGTAAAGAGAATTCAAACGATTGAAGATATTATTTATTTAAACTTAGATCGAGGTTTGGAAGATCACGCTGAAATGCTAGAGGAAATTGATTATCTAGATTATCTAGGGCTTTGCATTGAGTTAGAAAAGGAAAAATGAAAACTGGGTCCACTATCCACCAAAATAGCAAACTGAAAGGAGGGCACCAATGATCGTTTGGGCGCTATTCGACAGCGGAAATGGTTGTTATTCAAAAGCTGCAAAAAAGTTTGAAGATATTGAGATTTATTCGATTGGAATTGACCGCAAGAACAAGAGTAATCATTTTATCAATCTGAACTTAGCAGATTATTCTAGGTTGTTTGGAGATAATACTTTATTCGATCACTTAGATAACTTGCCAAATCCAGATCTTATCATTGCAAGTCCGCCGTGTGAATCCTGGTCTGTGGCAAGTGCTATGGATAATGGGAATGCCTGTTGGAAACAAGAAAAGGGAGATGGACTCTTTGAGCCGCAAGTACCTTTATCTCGCTTTACTATCAGATACAGGAGTGACTACGATCGGTATCAATTCAAGCCAGAAAAGTCACTAATGACGCGAATAAATGGCGAGCTTTGTGCATTTAACACGATTGAAATCATCAAACGATATCAACCAAACGTTTACATCATAGAGAATCCGGCTCATGGCCGTTTGTGGGAATATATTGAGAAGATTCTAGGCTTTGAGATTCCCTATGAGAATCTCACTTATTACAACAATTATGATTATCCAATTAAAAAACCTACTAAATTCAAAAGCAATATAGATTTAGACCTAAAAAAAGATATTATCCCAAATGAAGTTGAGTTTAAGTCTGGCTTTAGTAGAGACTATAACGAGCGATCAAATATACCGGCTGCATTAGTAGAGGACATATTTCATAAAGTTCTGGCGATGGGTTTAGTTAGTAATCCGACGAAATAACAGAAACATTATCTGTAAAAAAATAAAAATGGCTCCTTAGCCGTAAATGAAAAATATTTGTTAGTTATCACTTAAGAAATCAATTTGAAAGGAAATCTTCATCATGAAAAGGTTCTTGAGGTCTGATTGATTCAATATGATTTGGTACTTTTAATTTAAAGTTAAAAACTCCTCTAGAAGTTTGCACTTTAAGATCGTGAATATCCATCTTAAAAAAATTTTCAGAATGACCAAGATTGAAAAATATGTTCCCTCTTACACTGGTATATGGATCTATATTAAAGCTGTCTCTTATACACATCTGACGCTGCCGACGAATAGAGAGGTGTAGATCTCGGTGGTCGCCGTATCATTAAAAA
>OKVV01000768.1_pt1 | contig 14161 bp, 10 predicted proteins | sample 1606871 | NCBI WGS metagenome assembly OKVV01 (sample SAMN03281011, study PRJEB24777) | human gut metagenome | isolation source: fecal sample PR176 from 1 month old male Indian infant, caesarean delivered... | place: Singapore | collected 2006-01-13
TTATTAGGTTATATGAATTTTATTGAAAGGGGATTAGTATGAAGAAAAAAACTTTTTCTTTTGTGATGTTGAGTATACTTCTCGCACAAAATTTCGGGTTTGCCGCAAATGCCTATGCTGTAACAACGACAGAAGCACAAACAGAGACCACTGATACAGCAAAAAAAGAGGCAGAGTTATCGAACTCAACACCATCTTTACCTTTAGAAACAACGAATACTTCAGAAATGAATCAACCAACTGCAACAACTGAATCGCAAACCACAGAGGCGAGCACAACAGCTTCCAGTGGTGCTACACCATCTGAACAACAAACAACGGAGGACAAGGACACCTCACTTAATGAAAAAGCCCTACCAGATGTTCAAGCGCCAATTACAGATGAACTACTTGACAGTATGAGTCTTGCGCCGATTGGTGGAACAGAATACAGCCAAACAGAGGTTCACCGCGAATTAAATACAACACCGGTAACCGCTACGTTCCAATTTGCTGTTGGAAACACAGGTTATGCACCTGGATCAGTTTATACAGTTCAATTACCAGAACATTTAGGTTATTCAACTGTTAGCGGAGATGTGACGGGCATTGGCGCAACTTGGGCAGTCGATGCGGCAACCAAAACATTAAGTATTACGTTTAATCAACGAGTTTCAGATACTTCCTTTAAAGTAGAATTAAAAAGTTATCTAACAACAGAGGCGGAACCATTAGTCAAAATTGAAACTCCAGGAAAAAATAAAAAAACCTACTCGTTTGATTTATATGAACAAGTGGAACCAATTCAATATAACGAACGAACCAGAACGACGGGATTAGATGGCGAAATTTTTTATAATTTAGACCGGACGTTAACTGGCAATCAAACATTAGAATTATTAACAACAGAGACGCCAGGCGCTGTCTTTGGAAAACAAGATAACTTGGAACCTCAAGTTTTCAGTTACGATGTCGACATTAATGGTCAAATTTTACCAGAAACGCAAACCCTGTTAACACCTGGCAAAGATTATACATTAAGCGATAATTCACTCGGGCGGATTGCTGTAACTGTTCCAAACATGAATCAACAAAAAGCCTATTCCTTATCGATTAATCGGACAATTTATTTAGAGAGTGCTTCGGACTATAACTACTTATATTCGCAGCAGTATCCAACAACAAAAATTGGGTCAATTTCTTTGAAAAGTACGACAGGAACTAAACAAACAACCGATTTTACTGCTAAGACGAGTCAAACAAGTAAAGTAATTGCTGATCGTGAAATGCGTAGTATGTCCTATATCAGTTTTCAAAGCAAAGGGAAATATTATGTAACAATTTATGGCACGTTAACAGAAACAAAAGTGGGTCAACAAATCGTATTAGAGAGTACAAACGGTCAAGAAATTAAGAATCCTAAATTTACGGCGTATGGTCCTTTATATGAAAATGTAAAATTGGAAGACTATTTTGATATTAAAACTGAAGGTGGCAAGCTCACTTTAACGGCCACAAAAGATAGCTATTTAAGAATAAATATTTCTGATTTAACAATGGATTTTGACAAGAAGGACATTAATCTATCATTAAGTACACCTGTAATTGGTCCTAATAAAGCCATTCAATTAGTATCCGATCAATATATTGAACCAATTAGTGTTGTTAATCCTTTGAATGCTGAAACTGCTTGGGGTAATTATGATCAAAATGGTGCCTATTCATCAAGAACAACTGTCTCAGTTATGGGAAGCAAAGAGACACCGATTCAAAATTTAGAAATTAAAGTAAAGCATCCTAATTATCTTTCATTACGAGCTACAAAAGAAATTTATTTTTATTACAAGTTAGGAACGGATTATACAGTAACGCCAACGTCAGATGGTTCAGTTATTAAGTTCACTACGCCAATAACCAACGAAATCCAAATTCCAATAGGTTTTAATTACGTGCCAGATAGTTTGCCAAAAGATAAAAGTATCCCAGTCGATACGATACCGATAACAATGAGTGCTGAAGGTTTAACTCCAGTTGATACGACAGTAACTACTAATAGTAAGCGTGGTTCAGAACGAACACTTCAAAGTAGTAAAAATCAATTCCTTGTCAATGCACGAAATGATTCTTTTGACTCACTAAGCGTCCGTACAAAAATTCCAGCTGGCGCCGATGTTCTTTTTGACATTTATGATGTTTCAAACGATCAGGTAGATTCAATTTATCCACAATACTGGGATCGTGGCTATTATTTTGATAAACCAATGTCACCAGACAGTCCTGGATACCCAACGATTACTTTTGACGAAAATACCAATAGTTACACGTTTGATTTTGGAAAAACCAACAAACGTTACATTATTGAGTATAAAAATGCCAATGGCTGGATCGACGTGCCAACTCTTTATATAACTGGGACAGCTAAAGAACCACAATCGAATAATAATGAAGGGTCTGCTACGGTTTCTGTTCAAAATGAAGCGTTAGACATTTTGAGTGCAACACAAGCGGCGAATCCAACATTAAAAAATGTAACAAAAACGACAGTAACAACAAAAAATATTGATAATAAAACACATCGTGTGAAAAATCCAACGATTGAATTAACACCCAAAGGCACAACCAATGCTCAAATCGATTTGAATTCTATTACCGTGAAAGGTGTGCCAGAAGATGCTTATTCATTAGAGAAGACTACAAACGGTGCGAAAATTATTTTTAAAGACTATACATTGACAGAAAACATTACGATTGAATACAATACTGTCTCTGCAAACGCTGGCCAAATCTATACAGAAACAACAATCGACTCTGAAACATTGAACCAGATGTCTGCTAGCAAGAAAAAAGTCGCCACTGCGCCAATCACATTGAAATTCTCAGAAGGCGATGCGGAAGGTATTGTTTATTTAGCAACTGCCACATTCTATACGCATAACATAGAGGATGAAAACCAAGCAATTGCGAAGGTTTCTTTTGAACTAATTGATAATGTCACGCATACAGCAACCGAATTTACAACAGATGAAAAAGGTCAATACTCCTTTGATGCCATCATGACAGGTGATTATACTTTGCGAGTAACGAATGTACCGCAGGAATATTCCGTGGATGAAGAGTATTTGACAGGTAAAGCCATTAAGCTGGTCAAAGGAGACAATCAACTAAAAATTCCATTAACTAAAACAATTGATCACAGTCGTTTACAAGTCAAAGATTCAACGATTTATGTCGGCGATTCATGGAAACCAGAAGAGAACTTTGTTTCAGCGACAGATAAAACAGGTCAAGATGTCCCATTCGAAAAAATCACTGTTTCAGGTCAAGTTGACACTAGCAAAGCAGGTGTTTATCCAATCGTATACAGTTACGAAGGTAAAGAAGAAACAGCTAATGTGACCGTCAAACCCGACCAATCTAAGTTAGAGGTTAAAGATACAACGATTTATGTTGGTGATTCGTGGAAACCAGAAGATAATTTCGTTTCCGCGACAGACAAAACAGGCCAAGACGTTCCGTTTGAAAAAATTGATGTTCAGGGAACAGTGAATGTCGATAAAATAGGCGATTATGAAATTGTCTATAAAAATGGCACAAAAGAAGCGAAAGCAATCGTTCATGTCCGTGATGATAGTCGTTTACAAGTCAAGGATACAACGATTTATGTCGGCGATTCTTGGAAACCAGAAGAGAACTTTGTTTCAGCAACAGATAAAACAGGTCAAGATGTCCCATTCGAAAAAATCACTGTTTCAGGTCAAGTTGATACTAGCAAAGCAGGCGTTTATCCAATCGTATACAGTTACGAAGGTAAAGAAGAAACAGCCCATGTGACCGTCAAACCCGACCAATCTAAGTTAGAAGTCAAAGATTCAACGATTTATGTTGGTGATTCGTGGAAACCAGAAGATAATTTCGTTTCAGCAACAGACAAAACAGGCCAAGACGTTCCGTTTGAAAAAATTGATGTTCAGGGAACAGTGAATGTTGATAAAATAGGCGATTATGAAATTGTCTATAAAAATGGCACAAAAGAAGCGAAAGCAATCGTTCATGTTCGTGATGACAGTCGCATACAGGTCAAAGATTCAACGATTTATGTCGGCGATTCATGGGAACCAGAAGAGAACTTTGTTTCAGCGACAGATAAAACAGGTCAAGACGTTCCCTTCGAAAAAATCACTGTTTCAGGTCAAGTTGATAACACCAAAGCAGGCGTTTATCCAATCGTATACAGTTACGAAGGTAAAGAAGAAACAGCTAATGTGACTGTCAAACCCGACCAATCTAAGTTAGAGGTTAAAGATACAACGATTTATGTTGGTGATAAATGGAAACCAGAAGATAATTTCGTTTCAGCGACAGATCGTGACGGTCATGCTATATCCTTTGATAAGGTTCAAGTAAAAGGGGAAGTTGATACAAAGAAAACAGGAGAGTACCAGATTTCCTATACCACTGAGCCAGTTAATGAAACCAAACCAGCTGTGCAGTCACGACTTTTCTCAATGTTTTCAAACGAAACACCTCGTCAATTGACGACAGTAGCAACTGTTCATGTGATTGATCGTAATCCTACACCACTACCAGATAAAAATGAGAACAACCAGACTAGTTCCTCAACGAATCAAACCACGATAAAAAGTAGTCAGTATGTCACACATATTGTGAAACCTGACAAGCAAGGACGTTATCCAAAAACGGGAGAACAAACTAATGGTCTATATCGTGTGCTAGGACTTGTTGTGTTACTTATTGTGATTATTAGTGGTATAGTCATCAAGAAGAAACGAAAATAATTAAATGAGCGTGGGGCAAAAGTTTAAAGTAACTTTTGTTCCACGCTTAAAAGATGAATAAGTGCATGAATGAGGGTAGCTGTTTCCTTGGAAAATAGGAAGTTTTACAAGTGACTTTTATTTTAAGAACACCTATTAGCAGGTTTTTCTGTTAAGATAGTTATTTTTATGAAATAGTTTGGAGGAATAATAAACGAGATGAACCAGCGAACTATTTATTATGGTAGTATCGGCACAGCCTTATTTCTTTCTTCAGGAATGTTGATTGCTTCAGTGAATAGCTATGCAAACGAAGCGACAACACCAGGCAAATACACCGTGACTTATGAAGTGGATGGCAAAATTGAAACAGCAACCATTACGGTCAAAGAAAATCAAACGGAACTTAAATTAAAAGACACGTTTTTAGGAGTTAATCAAGCATGGTCACCCTTAGACAATGTCGTTTTTCTAAAAGATAAAGAGGGTCGCCCTTTAAATTTAGAAAATGTAATTATAGAAAATAATGTAAATACTCAAAAAGTAGGCCTTTATTTTGTAACCTTCCGTTACGAGTCATACCTTTCTATTGCGAAGGTGTATGTCAACCCTACTAATTTTGCTGCAGAGGGGAATATGCTTGCAGAGCTTCCTTATAGTCAAGCAATGATTGGCCCAGAAAGACCAATTATTGCCTCGAGACAGGACAAGGAGCAACAAACAAAACAGGAGAAAAAGAAAAATAAAATTGAACAGGAACGAGTAAATAAAAAGGTGCTGTTAAATGATGAGTTGTTGAAAAAAATAGATACGATAGCCCCAGTGGAAATTACTGGAGGAGCGGCAAGTGGGTCCTCTCAATTTGGCACCACTTTAAGCTTCCTGTCAGGCTCACTTTTGTATGGAACAAGGAGAGTTTAAATGGAATTCTTGTTATTAGATGATCGGGAAAATTTAAAATTAGCGATTATTAGAAAGTTAGAGCAACAATATTCATTTTCTGAACGAAAAGATCGTTTATGTAAGCAATTAGCTATTTCTCCTTATTTGCTAGAACGGAACATAACAGAAATCAATGCAGATTTGCAACGCTTTGGTCTGATTAATGAGATGGAAATCAGTGAAAAAAATAATGAAATTTTGTTATCTCAAAGCCTTCGTATTTCTTCAAGTATTATTGAAGAATATTATTTAAAAGACTCGTTAGAATTTAATCTATTAAAAACGATTTTCTTTCATCAGTTTACCTCAATCAAAAAATACGGTGAAAAGCACGGGATGAGTCGAACGGTTGTATACAAAATTGTTGACCATATCCGGAAAGAATTAGGTCAATACGGTATTAAGTTATCCAAAAATTTACAACTTAGCGGCAATGAAATGGCGATTAGACAATATTTTACTATGCTTTATTACCGAATTTACAAAGATTCTGAAGAATTATATAATCAAACAGATCTTCGCGCAGTTAACCAATTATTGGCTCAATTGAAAGGCTCTTATGAAAATATCACTAATTTTCATTTATTTAAACATTATGTATTGGTGGCGTTAGAACGAACGCAAAGAAAAGCTAATTATTTTTTATCCCAAGAAGAAAATCCATTCGCTTTTGATGAAGAAAGTTCGATTTATCAAGAAATTCAATGTTGGATCAACGAAGTGATGAAGGCGACTCATGCAGAGAAAAACGCAGAAATTCAAGGAATTATCGGCAATTTATCGGTCTATCAAAGTGAACTTATTTCGGAACATTTGCTGAGTTCTCACAATGAGGCAATTACGGCTACGAAAACATTATTCTTTTCTTATATGCCGTTTACAATTTCGGACGAAGAATTTTATCAAGAAATTGTTCCGATTATTTATCAACATCGTTTTATTACGCCGTTCATCGATATCACCTTACGAATTATGGATTTAGAATTTTTTCAGGAACGCTACCCAATTGTTTTTAATAGCTGTCGTCAGTTTTTATTTGCGTTGGATTGCTCGGCGTTTGAGTTTAGTAAGCTTTCTTTATTTTTTGATTTGCTATTAGTGTTATCCCGTCTTTATGACCAAAGGAATGAAAAAAGCACGATCAATCTTTATGTGAATTTTACGCAAGGAGAAAAATATACTCAGTTTATCAAAGAACAAATCAAAATATTCGAATCTTTCAGCATTCACTTTCATTCAGCGATTCGACCAGATACTGATTTAGTAGTTTCGGATTATTTACCAAAAACGTTATTTTCAGTAAAATGTTTAATTTGGTTAGCGCCCCCGCGAGCCAGTGACTGGCAAAATTTTGGCAACGAAATTGTCCGAATTAATAAAGAGCTACAACAAACGAAACAAAGAAAAAGCGAATAAAAACAGTCGCAACGTGTTTTAGTTGCGACTGTTTTTTGTTACTGAATGTTTATAGTAAACTTTCTCATTATCACTGATGTAAAAAATTTTAAATAAAAGCCAAATAGGATTGAAGAAAAAGAAAAAATTGCTAGTGAAGGACCAATTCTCTAAAGTTTTTCTCAAATATAGTAGAATTCCTTTCTTTTCTTCTGTGAGAAAGATATAATAAAAAACGTATGAACAAAGGAAAAGGGATGACGAATGAATAGAAAAGAGAAAACAAATTTAGATAGTCGAATTGATTACGGCGTGATATTACCAGTTTTTCTTTTATCACTAATTGGTATGCTATCGCTTTACGTAGCGCTTTACAATGATCCAAGCAAACCTAAAATTGGTAGCTTGTTAATGAAACAAGGACTGTGGTATTTAGTCGGAGGATTAAGTATTGTCATTATTATGCATTTTAGCTCAAAATTACTCTGGCGGTTAACGCCCGTTTTTTATGCACTTGGATTAGTATTAATGGGATTACTACTGAAATTCTATGACCCCGTGCTAGCAGAGCAAACAGGTTCTAAAAACTGGATTCGCTTTGGTGGCACCACATTCCAACCATCGGAATTGATGAAGATTGCGTTTATTTTGATGTTGGCCTATATAGTGACCATGCATAATGTTAAATATGTGGACCGAACACTCAAAAGCGACTTTTGGCTAATCGCTAAAATGCTATTAGTCGCGATTCCGGTAATTGTTTTAGTACTTTTACAAAAAGACTTCGGGACGATGTTAGTTTTCTTAGCCATTTTTGGGGGAGTTTTCTTAATGTCTGGCATTACTTGGAAAATTATTGTGCCAGTTTTTATTTTAGCTGCTCTAGTGGGGGCAGGAACTATTTACTTGATTACAACAGAAACAGGTAGAGATTTATTGTCTAAGTTAGGGGTCGAAGCCTATAAATTTGATCGGATTGATTTATGGCTAAATCCTTTCCATACAGATCCAGATCGCTCATTCCAACCAGCGCTAGCATTAACAGCAATTGGTTCTGGGGGCCTTTTCGGAAAAGGCTTTAACGTGAGTGATGTGTATGTCCCTGTTCGTGAGTCAGATATGATTTTTACAGTTGTTGGTGAAAACTTTGGCTTTATTGGTGGCTGTTTCATTATTTTGTTGTATTTTATTTTAATCTACCGCATGATCCGCGTTTGTTTTGATACAAATAATGAATTCTATGCCTACATTGCCACAGGAATTATCATGATGATTTTGTTCCATGTTTTTGAAAACATTGGAGCGAATATTGGTTTACTACCATTAACTGGGATTCCATTACCGTTTATTAGTCAAGGTGGTTCTTCCATTTTAGGTAACATGATTGGGGTGGGCTTAATTATGTCCATGCGTTACCAACAAGAAACGGTTCGTACCAGAAGTGGTCGTTAAAGAAAGAAGAAAGAAGGGGTAGAAATGTACACACTTTATGAATATCCTAAATGCTCAACTTGTAAAAAAGCGAAAGCGTGGTTAGACCAACAAGGCGTTAAATACCAAGCAATTGATATTAAAGCAACACCGCCTAGTAGTGAACAATTAGCAAAATGGATGAAAGAGACCGGCTTGCCTGTTCGTCGTTTTTTTAACACAAGTGGGGTTTTATATAGAGAACAAGGCTTAAAAGATCTTGTTGACAGTTTTTCTATTGAAGAAGCAAGTCAGCGTTTAGCTGCGGATGGCATGTTGATTAAGCGTCCAATTCTCTTAAAAGACAATACATTTCTAACGAATGGTTTTAAAGAAGCAGATTACGAAGGAGTGCTTGGAAAATGAGTGAAATGAAACAAATCGATCAATTATGGATCGTACCAACAGAAGCAGGTTATAAAATTGGTTTAACCGCCGAAGCCCAAGAGGATTTAGGAAAGATTACTTTTGCAACGTTTCCAAAAGTCGGACAAACATTAGCTAAAGGTGACTCTTTAATTGAATTAGAAGCAGAAAAAGCAGTCAGTGAATTCAGTAGTCCATTATCTGGTAAGGTAGTTGCGATTAATGAAGCGGCTGATCAAGAGCCAAGTGCATTAGATGAAGAAAATGCCTGGATTGCTGTTTTAGCAGATGTTGAACCAACAGAATTTGAAAATCTTTAGTCTTACGTTGACAAGGCCAATGTTTATTGCTATAATTTTCTCAATCTAATCAAAAGAAAGCTTTGAAAAGAAGAGTACATGTTAAGGACGTTTGAAGAGAGCCCTGTTTGCTGAGAATGGGTAACAGATTTAAGATGGAAGATGGTCTTTGAGCAGAGTAAGTGAGCGAAGCAGTGAACTTACTACGGGGCGCCCGTTACAGCCAACGGTATGCGAAGAATCAAGTACCGTATGAGGTTATTATTGAGAAATAATAGCGAATTAAGGTGGTATCACGAAATGACAAACTTTCGTCCTTTTTGCTGTAATAGCAAAAGGATGGAAGTTTTTTTGTTTTTATTAAGCAAATTCGTTTCATAAAAAGTGCGAAACCTTCAAAATAAGAAAGTAGAACAGAAAGAAGAGGAGAACAAAATGGCATTAATTGAATTACGTCATGTAAAAAAAGAGTTTTCCGGTAAAGCGGGTAAAGTCACGGCTTTAAAAGATATTGATTTAACAGTTGAATCAGGTGATATTTATGGCATTATTGGCTATTCAGGTGCAGGAAAAAGTACGTTGGTTCGCCTATTGAATGGACTTGAAACACCTACAGAAGGTGAAGTAGAAATTCAAGGACAAGATATTGCATTGTTGCCAAATAAAGAACTACGAAACTTCCGTAAAAAAATTGGGATGATCTTTCAACATTTTAATTTATTATGGTCACGGACGGTCCTAGAAAATATCACGCTCCCATTGGAAATTGCTGGCGTTCCAAAACAAAATCGGAAAAGCCGCGCAGAAGAGTTAATCAAGTTGGTTGGTTTAGAAGGACGGGAAACCGCCTACCCAAGTCAACTCTCTGGTGGGCAAAAGCAACGAGTGGGGATTGCCCGTGCCTTAGCTAACAATCCTGACATTTTGCTTTGTGATGAAGCAACGAGTGCTTTGGATCCGCAGACAACTGATGAGGTGCTAGAATTACTACTAAAAATCAACCAAGAATTAAATTTAACGGTTGTATTAATTACCCATGAAATGCACGTGATTCGTAAAATCTGTAATCGCGTAGCCGTGATGGAATATGGTGAAATTGTTGAAGAAGGTAAAGTGATCGATATTTTCAAAAAGCCTCAAACAGAAATTGCGAAACGCTTTATCCAACAAGAAGCGGATAAAAACATTGAAGAAACGGAACTGGTTGTTGAAGAAATGTTGGAACAATATCCGAATGGAAAAATTGTTCGCCTGCTTTTCCACGGTGAACAAGCGAAATTGCCAATTATCTCGCATATTGTCCAAGAATATCAAGTAGAAGTTAGTATTATTCAAGGGAACATTCAGCAAACAAAGCAGGGTGCAGTGGGTTCTCTTTATATTCAATTATTAGGCGAAGAGCAAAATATTCTAGCAGCCATTGAAGGATTACGTAAACTTCGTGTAGAAACAGAGGTGATTGGAAATGAATAATCGTGGCTTAGCAAGTTTCTTTGATTTTTCCCAAATTGATATAAGTAAACTACAAGAAAAAACGATTGAAACACTTTATATGACAGGGATTTCAATCATAGTGGTCGCCATTTTAGGGCTGATTTTAGGACTACTACTTTTTGAAACGTCAGGCAGAAAAGGGATTTTGAGCCGATTACTGTATTGGCTAGTGGCCATTTTTGTAAATATTTTCCGTTCGATTCCGTTTATTATCTTAATCGTTCTGTTAATTCCTTTTACAAAAATTATTTTAGGGAGTATGTCTGGTGTCAAAGGCTCCTTACCAGCATTGATTATTTCCGCAGCACCTTTTTATGCTCGCATGGTCGAAATTGCTTTTCGTGAAGTCGATAAAGGCGTGATTGAAGCAGCCAAAGCAATGGGGGCCAATCGTTTCCAAATAATTTGGAAAGTTCTATTACCAGAAAGTCTGCCAGCGCTTGTTTCTGGCTTAACCGTTACAACCATTTCCTTAGTGGGCTATACTGCAATGGCAGCTGCTATTGGAGCGGGTGGTTTAGGAAGTTTGGCGTATCAAGATGGCTTCCAACGTGGTCAAAATACAGTTACCTTAGTAGCAACGATTTGTATCTTAATTATTGTCTTTGCGATTCAATGGATTGGGGATACAGTCGCTAAAAAAATAGATAAACGATAAATGGAGGGAATAAGATGAAAAAACGTACATTATGGTCAGTAATTACTGTAGCAGTAGCTGTCTTAGTTTTAGGGGCTTGCGGCAATAAAAAGAGTGATGACTCGGTCTTGAAAGTTGGAGCTTCACCAGTTCCACATGCAGAGATTTTAGAACATGTAAAACCTTTATTAGAAAAAGAAGGCGTAAAATTAGAAGTGACGACTTATACAGATTACGTGCTACCTAACAAGGCGTTGGAAAGTGGCGATATCGATGCCAACTATTTCCAACATGTGCCGTTCTTTAATGAAGCGGTTAAAGAAAATGATTATGACTTTGTGAATGCAGGTGCGATTCATTTAGAACCAGTTGGGCTTTACTCGAAAAAATACAAATCGTTACAAGAAATTCCTGATGGTTCAACGATTTACGTTAGCTCTTCCGTTTCAGATTGGCCACGTGTTTTAACGATTTTAGAAGATGCTGGTTTAATCACGCTGAAAGAAGGGGTAGACCGGACAACTGCTACTTTCGATGATATTGATAAAAATACTAAAAAGTTGAAATTCAATCATGAAAGTGATCCAGCAATCATGACCACTCTTTATGACAATGAAGAAGGGGCTGCGGTTTTAATTAACTCAAACTTTGCCGTGGATCAAGGATTAAATCCGAAAAAAGATGCGATTGCCTTAGAAAAAGAAAGTTCACCTTATGCCAATATTATTGCGGTTCGTAAAGAAGACGAAAACAACGAAAATGTAAAAAAATTAGTCAAAGTGTTACGTAGCAAAGAAGTCCAAGATTGGATTACGAAAAAATGGAACGGCGCTATTGTTCCAGTCAATGAATAAAAAGAAAAAGACAATAGAATAAAAACTTGAGGTCGGGACAGGCATGTTAAGCTTCAAGAAATAAGAAGAAAGTTCTGAAAGATGCTTTTTGTCTCTCAAGGACGTTCAGCTTATTTCCGAAGAAGCTGCTCCTGTCCCGTTGTTTATTTAAAATTTTAGAGCTAGGCAGATACATCATGTTGATTTACTTGCCAAGTCTAAGTTTTTTTCTTTTAAAAAAGGACTATAAATGATAAAGTTACAAGGAATTTCTTAATTATCAGGAAAATTCAGGGACTATGCATAGGCATTTGCATTAGTTATTGTTATAATAATTAAGATAGATTTTTTGGAATGGAGGGAAAAAGATGTTACGTTTTTTTCCGCAAAAAAATAAATATGTAGAAGAAGCAAGCCAGTACGCCTTTGATAAAGAAGGCCAAATTCCGCAGCACATTGCCATTATTATGGACGGAAATGGCCGGTGGGCACAGAATCGAAGACTGCCGAGAATTGCTGGACATAAAGAAGGCATGGATACGGTCAAAAAAATAACGAAGCATGCTAGTCATTTAGGCGTTAAAGTTTTAACACTTTATGCATTTTCAACGGAAAATTGGAAGAGACCAACAGATGAAGTCAATTTCTTAATGCAATTGCCTGTTGATTTTTTTGATACATTCGTGCCTGAATTAATTAAGGAAAATGTTAAAGTCAATGTAATGGGCTACCAAGAGTTTCTACCAAGCCATACGCAAGATGCTGTTAAGCGCGCCATTGAGCAAACCAAGGACAATACGGGCATGGTTTTGAACTTTGCTTTAAATTATGGGGCGCGTGCGGAGCTACTAACTGCCATGAAACAGATTGCTGCAGAGGTTTCAGAAAAAACATATACGGCAGATGAGATTACAGAAGAAACAATCGCAGATCACTTAATGACTGGCTTTTTACCCACGGAACTTCGTGATCCAGAATTGTTGATTCGAACAAGTGGGGAAGAGAGAATTAGTAATTTCTTGCTATGGCAAATTGCTTATAGCGAGTTGTTTTTTACAAAAGCATTATGGCCTGATTTTTCAGGAGACACTTTAGAAACCGCGATTGCTTCTTTCCAAAATCGTAATCGTCGTTTTGGTGGTCTAAAAGAAACTACAGAAACAGAAGGGAGCGATCCGCAGTGAGACAACGTGTCATCACAGCTATCGTCGCATTAATCATCTTTATTCCAATTATCTGGTATGGTGGTTTTGCAATTGAGATTGCCGCTGTTGCTTTGGCAGTAGTCGGCGTGTACGAGTTATTCCGTATGAAAGGATTAACGTTATTAAGTTTTGAAGGTGTTTTATCAGCATTAGGGGCCGTTTTTTTAGTTATCCCGACAATTAAGTGGTTAAACTTTTTGCCGGAAATGCAAACAAATTTCATTTTATTTTATGTCACTGTAATGTTGTTGTTAGGTGCTTCGGTGATTTCTAAAAATACATATACGATTGAAGAAGCTGGCTTTCCAGTTATTGTCAGTTTATATGTAGGGATGGGGTTCCAGAACTTTATTAGTGCCCGTTCCGCAGGTTTTGAAGTCTTGTTATTTGCTTTATTCATTGTCTGGGCAACGGATATTGGTGCATATCTATTTGGACGCCGATTTGGTCGTCATAAATTGATGCCAGATGTTTCACCCAACAAGACAATAGAAGGTGCACTTGGTGGTATTTTATCAGCCGTGGTTGTAGCAGCGTTGTTTTTAGTTTTCACAGCTAATAAAGGGCTATTTCCTTATCCAATGCCGGTGATGCTCGTATTGACGGTTCTATTTTCTATAGTAGGGCAATTCGGTGATTTGGTTGAATCTTCTATCAAACGTCATTATGGCGTGAAAGACTCTGGTAACATCTTGCCAGGACATGGCGGTATTTTAGATCGTTTTGATAGTTTATTATTTGTTTTCCCAATTATGCACTTATGTGG
>OKVV01000786.1_pt1 | contig 13740 bp, 12 predicted proteins | sample 1606871 | NCBI WGS metagenome assembly OKVV01 (sample SAMN03281011, study PRJEB24777) | human gut metagenome | isolation source: fecal sample PR176 from 1 month old male Indian infant, caesarean delivered... | place: Singapore | collected 2006-01-13
CATTATATTTGCATATACCATTTTGTAAGCAAAAATGTTTTTATTGCGACTTTAAATCATATGCAGGAATAGAAGAATTAGAAAATGATTATATAGATGCATTAATTTTAGAAATAAGAAATAAATGCAAAGGATATTTAATAAACACTTTATTTATTGGAGGTGGGACACCTTCATATTTAAGTGAAAATAATCTTTCAAAACTTCTTAAAGAATTAAATAAATTATCTTTTTTAGATGATGCAGAGAAGACAATTGAATGTAATCCAGGAACATTAAGTGATGAAAAGATTAAGATAATAAAAGAAAATAATATAAACAGAATAAGTATGGGACTTCAAACAACTAAAAACAATTTGTTAAAAAATATAGGAAGAATACATACTATAGAAGAATTTAAGGCAAATTATAAAAGAGTTCGTGAACTTGGAATAGAAAATATAAATATAGATATTATGTTTGGACTTCCAAATCAAAGTTTAGAAGATTATAAAGAAACACTAGAAGATATAGTTAAATTAAATCCTGAACATATTTCGGCATATAGCTTAATAATTGAAGAAGGGACTTATTTTTATAAGTTATATGAAGAAAATAAATTAAACGTACCAAATGAAGATGATGAGAGAAGAATGTATGAAATAACTAAAGAAATTTTAGAAGCTAATAATTATAAACAATATGAAATTTCAAATTATGCAAAAGAAGGCAGAGAGTGTAGACACAATAAAGTGTATTGGGAACTAGATGAATATATAGGTGTTGGCGTATCTGCAAGTTCATTTATAGACGAAAAAAGAATAAAAAATATAGATAATATAAAAGAATATATAGAGAGAATAAATAGTAATATAGATGTTTCAGAAAGCATTGTAGCTAATAGTTTAAAAGAAGATATGGAAGAGTTTATGTTTTTAGGACTTAGAATGATAGAGGGTGTATCAATAGATAAATTTAAAAATAAATTTTCTAAAGATATAAATGATGTATATGGAGAGATTATAAATAAAAATAAAAAATTAGACTTATTAGATGAAAAGAATGGAAGGATATATTTAACTGATAAGGGGATTGAAGTATCAAATTGGGTTATGAGTGAATTTATATTATAATACTAGAAAACTGAAGCAAATAAAAGAAAAATAAGGATAATTTAAAAATATTGCTATTAATTTCTGTTTAAAGGTAATTATTATAATTGACAAAAATATTCAACGAGAATATTATTTAACTATAGTCATTAGCACTCACTACTAACGAGTGCTAACAAATAGAGGTGATTGTATGGTTATTGATGATAGAAAAATAAAAATATTAGAAGCTATTATCAATGATTACATTAAGACTGGAGAACCAGTAGGTTCTAGGACAATTGCAAAAAATCACGACTTAGGAGTAGGTTCTGCAACTATAAGAAATGAGATGTCAGATCTTGAAGAGATGGGATATTTAGAACAGCCTCATACATCAGCAGGAAGGATACCATCAAGTAAAGGATACAGATTATATGTAGATAGTATGATGGATAAACCAATTCTAAGCAAAGAAGAAGACTTAAAGATAAAAGAATATGTTTTAAACTCAGCAATGCTTGAAGTTAATAAAATAGTTAAAAATGCGAGTACATTACTTTCAGAATTAACTCATTTAACTTGTATTGTTAAAACTCCTTCTATGAGTATGAGCACATTAAAATCGATTCAAATAGTAAGGATGGATGATCAAAATCTTTTAGCTGTTATAGTGACTGATGGAGGGCTTATTAAAAATCAAATAATAAGAGTTAATGAGTCACCATCTGTAGAAGTTTTAAGTGGCATAAACAAAATATTAAATCAAAGACTTGTACATCTTTCTATTGAAGAAATTAATTTAGAAGTTATAAATAACTTAAAATTAGATTTACATGGTTATGATGAAGTATTTAATGCAATGCTACCTGCACTTTATCAGTGTTTAAAGGAAGATGATACTTCTAGAGTGTTTATGGAGGGTACAACAAATATATTTAATTATCCTGAGTATAATGACATAGAAAAGGCAAAACAAATATTGTCACTTCTTCATAATAAGGATTGTGTTGTTGAACTTATAGAACCAGAAAGTGATATAACAATAAAAATTGGTGATGAAAACTATATTCCAGAAGCTAAGGATTGTAGTGTAATATCAGCAGAATATTCACTAGGTGATAGTGCTAAAGGTACTATTGGTTTAATTGGACCTAGAAGAATTAATTATTCAAAGGTAATTGCAATAATGGCTCAAGTAATGAAAGAATTAAACAACACTTTAAGAGGGTCGTCAAAGAAATAAAAGAGATGAGGTGCTAAAAAAGAGATGATTAAAGATAATGAAAATCTAGAGAATTTAGAGAATCAAGAAAATAGCATAGAAAATGAAGATGCTAACTTAAATGAAAATATTGATATAGAAGAAAATACAGAAGACTTAAAAGAAGAGGCTCAAGTTTCAGAAGATAAGAAAAAAGAAGAGGATGAGTTAAATATGTTTAAAAAATATAAAGATGAAAACAAAAAGTTAACTAACGAACTTGAGACTTTAAAAGATAGACTTTTAAGAGTTTCTGCAGAATATGAAAACTACAGAAAAAGAACAACTAAAGAAAAAGAAGGTATTTATACAGATGCTTGTATAGATGTTTTAAAAGAAATAGTACCAAACCTAGATAACTTAGAAAGAGCTTTAGAAGCAAATGGAAACATAGAAGATATGAAAAAAGGAGTTGAAATGACTCTTAAGGGCTTTAGAACAGCTTTAGAAAAGTTAGGTGTTGAAGAAATAGAAACAAAAGATGGCTTTGATCCAAATTTCCATCAAGCAGTAATGCATGTTCAAGATGAAAATTTAGATGAAAACTCAGTTGCTGAAGTATTTATGAAAGGATACAAAAGAGGCGACAAGGTAATAAGACATTCAGTTGTTAAAGTTGCAAACTAAATTATTTAAATTGAATAAATTAAATTGATTATGACAAACACTAATTTGTGTTAAGGAGGAATAGATTATGTCAAAAATAATAGGTATTGATTTAGGAACTACAAATTCATGTGTAGCAGTTATGGAAGGTGGAGAACCAGTTGTTATAACTAACTCAGAAGGTTCAAGAACAACTCCTTCAGTTGTTTCATTCCAAGCAAATGGAGAAAGATTAGTAGGTCAAGTAGCTAAAAGACAAGCGATTACAAACCCAGATAAAACAATAATCTCAATAAAGAGACATATGGGTACTGATTATAAAGTAGATATTGATGGAAAAGAATATACTCCACAAGAAATATCAGCAATGATACTTCAAAAATTAAAGGCTGATGCAGAAAGCTATTTAGGAGAAAAAGTAACTCAAGCAGTTATAACAGTTCCAGCATACTTCAATGATGCTGAAAGACAAGCAACAAAAGATGCTGGTAAAATTGCAGGACTTGAAGTTTTAAGAATAATAAACGAACCAACTGCTGCATCACTTGCATACGGATTAGAAAAAGCAGATCACGAAGAAAAAGTATTAGTATATGACCTAGGTGGTGGTACTTTCGATGTATCTATCTTAGAACTTGGAGATGGAGTATTTGAAGTATTATCAACAAACGGAGATACAAAACTTGGTGGAGATGATTTTGATAACAAGATCATGGACTACATCGCAGAAACATTCAAAGCAGAAAATGGAATTGATTTAAGACAAGATAAGATGGCACTTCAAAGATTAAAAGAAGCTGCTGAAAAAGCTAAGATTGAATTATCATCATCAACTCAAACAAACATCAACTTACCATTCATCACAGCTGATGCAACTGGTCCAAAACATATCGATATGAACTTAACTAGAGCTAAATTCAATGAATTAACTCATGACTTAGTTCAAAGATCAATTGAACCAATGAAGAAGGCTATAGCTGATGCTGGAATTTCAGTAGGTGATATAGATAAGATATTATTAGTTGGTGGATCAACAAGAATACCAGCTGTTCAAGAAGCAGTTAAAAACTTCACAGGAAAAGAACCTTCAAAGGGAATAAACCCAGATGAATGTGTTGCAATTGGTGCAGCTATTCAAGCAGGTGTATTAACAGGAGAAGTTAAAGACGTATTATTACTAGATGTTACACCATTAACATTAGGAATCGAAACTTTAGGAGGAGTAGCAACTCCACTTATAGAAAGAAATACAACAATCCCAGCTAAGAAGAGTCAAATATTCTCAACTGCTGCAGATGGTCAAACATCAGTTGAAATTCACGTAGTTCAAGGTGAAAGACAAATGGCTGCAGATAACAAGACATTAGGAAGATTCACATTATCAGGAATCGCTCCAGCTCCAAGAGGAATCCCTCAAATCGAAGTTACATTTGATATAGATGCTAACGGTATCGTTAAAGTATCAGCAATGGATAAGGGAACTGGTAAAGAAGCAAACATCACAATAACAGCTTCAACTAACTTAAGTGAAGACGAAGTAGATAAGGCTGTTAAAGAAGCTGAAAAGTTCGCTGAAGAAGATAAGAAGAGAAAAGAATCAATAGAAGTTAAGAACAATGCTGATCAAGTTGTATATCAAACTGAAAAGACTTTAGAAGAACTTGGAGATAAAGTTTCAGCTGACGATAAAGCAAAAGTTACAGCTAAGTTAGAAGAAGTTAAGAAGATAAAAGATTCAGATGATATAGAAGGAATCAAGAAAGCAATTGATGAATTAACTCAAGAATTCTATGCAATATCATCAAAGATCTACCAAGAAGCAGGAGCACAACCAGGAGCAGAAGGTTTTGATCCAAACAACATGGGTGGAGCACAAGGAACTAACGAAGCACCACACGATGACAATGTTGTAGATGCTGATTTCAAAGTAGAAGATGATAAATAATAAATAAGACTATAAAAAATATATAGTTTCTTATATAATAAGTAGAGGGAAGGCGGAGATAATATTAGTCTTCCCTCTTATAAAGTCTAAAATTGGTGGTGAAAATAGATGGCAAGTAGAGATTATTATGAAGTTCTCGGATTAGAAAAGGGTGCAAGTGACGCTGAAATTAAGAAAGCCTTTAGAAAGCTAGCTATAAAATACCATCCTGATAAAAATCAAGGAAATGCTGAAGCAGAAAAAAAGTTTAAAGAAATAAATGAAGCTTATCAAGTACTTTCAGATCCAGATAAAAAAGCTAAGTATGATCAATTCGGAACAGCTGATTTTGATGGAAGCGGATTTGGAGCAGGAGCTGGTGGATTTGGTGGCTTCGATTTCTCAGATATGGGAGGATTCGGAGACATATTTGATACTTTCTTTGGAGGCGGTGGTGGTTCAAGTTCTGCTAGAAGAAATGGACCAAGAAGAGGCGCTGATATAGAATATACTATTAGATTAACTTTTGAAGAGGCTATAAAAGGTGTAGAAAAAGAAATATCCATTACAAGAAATGAAAATTGTGAAACTTGTAATGGATCAGGTGCTAAACCTGGTACTACACCACAAACTTGTCCAGTATGTCATGGATCAGGTCAAGTTAGAGTACAAAGACAAACTCCACTTGGAAGTTTCGTAAGTACAACTACATGTGATAAATGTCATGGTACAGGTAAAATAATAGAAGAACCATGTCCAACATGTAAAGGAAAAGGTCAAGTTAGAAAGACAAGAAAAATAAAAGTTAATATACCAGCAGGTGTTGATACTGGAAATGTAATACCTCTTAGAGGACAAGGTGAACATGGAACTAACGGTGGTCCAGCAGGAGATCTTTATATAAAGATAGTAGTTGCACCTTCTAAGCAGTTTACAAGAAGAGGGGTTGATATATATGTAGATACACATATATCAATGGCAAAAGCAGCACTTGGAACAGAAATAACTGTTGAAACTGTAGATGGAAATGTTAAATATACAGTGCCAGCTGGAACTCAATCAGGAACATTATTCAGATTAAAAGGAAAAGGTGTTCCAAGAGTTAATGGAAGTGGAAGAGGAGATCAATACGTAAAAGTTATAGTTGATATTCCAAAGAAACTTAATGATAAGCAAAAAGAAGCTTTAATGATGTTTATGGAGGCTTCAGGCGAAAAAGTTGAAGGCGCTAAAGAAGGACATCATAAAAAAGGATTTAAAGATTTATTTAAATAAAAAGAACTGCTAGGTTTCTCTAGCAGTTCTTTTACTATAATTAAAATAAATTAAGAGTATTTTCTGGGAAATATTGGTTAAGAATATAGGTAGTATTTAAATCTGTTAACTTGACATTAGTTAGAGAAAAAGGTTAAAATTATTTATTAAGTTCACTAATGAAAGAGAAAGGAATGAATTTTCATGGAAGGAACATGGATAGAAGTTAAAGTACTTACAACAAGTGAGGCTGTTGAGCCTATTTCAGGAATATTTTATACATTAGACTGTAAAGGGGTGTCAATAGAAGACCCAAATGATATATTAGGAAGAGAACAAGGACCATTAACTTGGGATTTTGCAGATATAAATGTTTTAGAACATAAAGGGGAGTATGCAGTAGTTAAAGGCTATTTCTCTGATGAAGATAATATAGACGAAGTAGTTACATATGTAAAAGAAAAAGTTAAAGAAATAAAAGACATGGGATTTGACATTGGACGTGGGGAAGTTTTAGTTGAAAAAACTCACGAAGAAGATTGGGCAAATAACTGGAAAAAGTATTATAAACCTTCAAAGGTTGGTGAAAAGATAGTAGTTAAACCTATATGGGAAGACTATGAAAAGAAAGATGATGAATTAGTTGTTGAATTAGATCCAGGAATGGCATTTGGTACAGGAGATCATGAAACAACTAGAATGTGTATTCAAGCTTTAGAAAAGTATGTTGAAAAAGATAGTACTGTATTTGACGTAGGAACAGGTTCAGGTATACTTGCAATAGCAGCTGCAAAGCTTGGTGCAAAAAAAGCTGTAGGAGTTGATTTAGACCCAGTTGCAGTAGAATCAGCAAAAGAAAATGTTTCATACAATAATTTAGATAATATAGAAGTTTTATATGGAAATTTAGTTGAAGTTATAGAAGGAAAGGCTGATATAGTTGTTGCAAATATTATAGCTGAAATAATATGTATTCTTATAGATGATGTTAAGAGAGTATTAAAACAAGGCGGAATGTTTATAACATCTGGAATAATCCATGAAAGAGTTAAAATGGTAACAGATAAATTAGAAGAAAGCGGTTTTGAAGTTATTAAAGTTAATAAAGATGGAGAATGGAACTGCATAATAGCAAAAGCTAAATAAAGGTTAGGTGAGGATTAAATGCATAAATTTTTTACCCCATCAGAATATATAGTTGAAGATCTTTATGGGAAAATAGTTGGGGAAGATGTTAAACACATATATAAGGTATTAAGACTACAAGAAGGGGAAAAAGTAGTTTTAAATGATTGTAATGGAAATGAATATTTAGCTAGAATTAAAGATGTATCTAAAACAGAAGTTAATTTAGATATAATTGAAAAATTAGAGTTAAACAATGAAAGCGATATAGAAATAGTATTATTTCAAGGTATGCCCAAGGCTCAAAAAATGGATTTAATAGTTCAAAAGGGTACAGAACTTGGAATAAGTAAATTTATCCCTCTTATTACTGAAAGAGTAGATGTTAAGCTTAAAGGAGATTTTAAAAAGTTAGATAGACTAAATAGAATAGCACTTGAAGCTTGCAAGCAGAGTAAAAGAAGTATTATACCAGAGGTTTTAAATCCTATAACTTTAGAAGAATTAATAAAAGATATGAGAGATTTTGATTTAATAATTGTACCTTATGAAAATAAAGAGGATTATGGAATAAAATCTCTTATGAAAGATATAGATAGAGAGAATATAAAGAGAATTGGTATAGTAGTTGGCCCTGAGGGTGGTTTTGAGGAAGATGAGATTTCAAAATTGAAGGAAGAAGGAGCACATATAATTACTCTAGGAAAAAGAATTCTTAGAACTGAAACAGCTGGGTTTGTTGCGACTTCACTACTTCAATATGAATTAGGAGATCTAGGAGGAATTATTTAATGAAGGTTGCATTTGCTACATTAGGTTGCAGAGTTAATATGTATGAATCAGAAGCTATGACAGAAAAATTCATAAGAGAAGGATATGAAGGAGCTGAATTTACAGATAAATGTGATGTTTATGTTATAAATACATGCTCTGTTACTAATATGGGAGATAAGAAATCAAGACAATATATAAGTAGAGCTAGAAGATTAAACGAAGATGCTATAATTGCAGTTGTTGGATGCTACTCTCAAATAGCACCTAAAGAAGTTGCTACTATAGAAGGAGTAGACGTTGTTTTAGGTACTAGAAACAAGGGAGACATAGTTTATTATGTAAATAAAGCTATGGATGAGAAAAAACCACAAGTTCAAGTTGGAGCTGTTTTAAAAAATAAACAATTTGAACAACTTAAAATAGAAGAATATAGAGATAAAACAAGAGCTTTCTTAAAGATACAAGATGGATGTAATAGATTCTGTGCTTACTGTTTAATTCCATATACAAGAGGAGCAGTATGTTCAAAAAGCTTTGATAATGTTATAGCAGAAGTTAAAGAACTTGCAGCACATGGATTTAAAGAAGTTATATTATCAGGTATACACACAGCTTCCTATGGGGTAGATTTAGAAGGTGATATAGACTTAGTTAAAGTTTTAGAAGAAATAGAAAATATAGATGGAATAGAAAGAGTTAGAATTGGATCAATAGAACCATCATTCTTTACTGATGAAGTAGTAGAAAAAATAAAGAAAATGAAAAAGCTTTGTCCACAATTCCACCTTTCACTTCAAAGTGGATGTAATGCTACCTTAAAGAGAATGAATAGAAGATATACTGCTGAAGAATACGAAAATATTGTTAATGTATTAAGAGATAATTTAGAAGATGTTTCAATAACAACAGATGTTATTGTAGGTTTCCCTGGAGAGACAGATGAAGAGTTCAATGAAACTTATGAATTCTTAAAGAGAAATAAGTTAACAAAAACTCATATATTTAAGTTTAGTCCAAGAACTGGAACAAAGGCTGCTCTTATGGAAAATCAAGTAGATGGAAATAAGAAAGAAGAAAGAAGTAAAAAACTTATTGAGTTAAATAATATTAACGAAGGTAACTTTACAAAAGGCCTAGTAGGTAAAACTGTAGGAGTTTTAATAGAACAAGAAGTTAAAGGAAAAGAAGGCGTATTTGAAGGTTATACAAAAAATTACGTTAAAGTTCATGTAGAAGGTGCAACTAAAGATGATATATCAAAAATAATAAAAGTTAAAATTTTATCATCAAATGGTGACTATGCATGCGGAAACGTGGTAAAATAATATAGTAGTATATATAAAAGGAGGTGAACTTATGTCAGATTGTATTTTTTGTAAAATAATAAGTGGAGAAATTCCATCAAAAAAAATATATGAAGATGACATGGTGTATGCTTTCCATGATATAAATAAAGAAGCACCTGTACATTTCCTAGTTATACCTAAGGAACATATAAAGAGTGCTAATTATATTACAGAAGAGAACTCAAAAGTTATTGCACATATATTTGAAGTCATAAATAAAATAGCTAATGAAATGGGTATTGCAAAAGATGGATATAGAATTGTAAATAACTGCGGAGTTTTAGGTGGGCAAACTGTAGATCATTTACACTTCCATATTTTAGGTGGAAGGGAATTAAAATGGCCACCAGGTTAAATTTGTTTAATGAAATTGTTGACACAATCAATGTCAATATTGTATAATATAGCTTGTGTTATTAAGCCCGTAGCTGATTGAATTGATAATTTAAGCTAGCGGAGGGAGGGATAATAGATGTCAGAAATAAAAGTTGGAGAAAACGAAACACTTGAAAGTGCGTTAAGAAGATTTAAAAGAAAATGCGCTAGAGCTGGAGTTCTTTCAGAAGTTAGAAAGAGAGAACACTACGAAAAGCCAAGCGTAAAGAAGAAAAAGAAATCAGAAGCTGCAAGAAAGAGAAAGTTCAAGTAGTATTTTGAAAGAAGGTATATGAAGATGCCAACAATTAAAGAGAGACTTCAAGAAGATTGGAAAACTGCTTTAAAGGCAAAAGACAAATTTAAAGCTAATGTATTAAGTACAGCTAAATCATCAATTTTACTTTGTGAAAAAAACGGGGAAAATGTTGATGATGCAAGAGTAATTGAAATATTAGCCAAAGAAGTCAAGCAAAGAAGAGAAGCTGTGCTTGAGTTTGAAAAAGGTAACAGACAAGATTTAGTAGATGAAGCAAATGCTGAAATAGCTATCTTGCTAGATTACCTTCCTCAGCAATTAAGCGAAGAAGAAATATTAGAAATAGTTAAGGAATCAGCTATAACAGTGGGTGCAAGTAGCATAAAAGACATGGGAAAAGTTATGGCATTAGTTAGACCTAAAACAGTAGGTAAAGCAGATGGCAAACTTGTAAGTCAATTAGTAAAAAATTATTTAAATAATAATTAAATAATAAATAACAAGAAAGGCTCATAATTTGGGCCTTTTTGTTATATTAAGAAGATAGGTGAATTTTAGCCTATCTTTTTTTATTGTTATTTAATAAAGTAAATTTTAAATACTTATCTTTAATATAAATATATAGTTTTTTTATGTAAATTTCATTAAATGGAATGAAAAGGAGATAAAAATCATAAATTACAATGATAGAAATAATATTGGAGGGGTATTAGAAGTGAAAGAAAGTTTATTTAATATGCGAAATGAACTTGTTGAGAAATTAGACTTACCGAAGGATGTAATGCTTAATTTACCTAAAATAACTGTAATAGGAGATGAAGAAATACTTATAGAAAATCATAAAGGAATTGAAAGTTTTGAGAATGAATTTATAAAGATAAAAACAAAATGTGGTGTTGTTGAAATAGCTGGAAAGAATTTTGAAATTTTATATATTGCAGCTGAAACAATTGTTATTTCTGGAAAGTTTAAATCAATTAATTATGAGGATGCTACGCTATGAACTTTGATTATAGAAAATTGTCTGTAATAACTTTAGAGATAAGTGGTATGAATACAGAACAAATATTAAATGCTTTATGGAAAAATAATATAACCTTAGATAACATAAGAAAAGTAAATGCAGTTACAATAAACGTTGATATATATGGAGAAGATTATGAGGAAGCAAAAAAGATAATAAAGAGAGCTAAAGGAAAGGTTAAAATAATAAAAAGGCGTGGACATATATTAAAAATATCAAGAGCGAAAAAGAGAATGTCATTTTTAATTGGCGGAATTGTTTTTTTATGTATAGTATTTTCATTATCAACTAGAATTTGGGCAATAGATATACAAACAGAGAAAAATGTTTCGCCATACGACATAAGAAAGTACTTAAATGAATTTGGTATAAGACAAGGTCTTAAAAAATCAGAAATTAATGTATATGAACTTGAGAAGAAGTTAGAAGACAGTAGTTCAGAGATATTATGGGTAAGAGCTAGGATGGAAGGCTCTAGCTTGAAAGTTATAGTGGAAGAAAAGGTGAATCCACCAGAACTTTTAAGTCATAAATCAGGAGAAATTGTAGCCTTAAAGGATGGAGAAGTAAAGAGGATTTTCACTGAGTTTGGAACGCCAGCTGTAATACCTGGACAGATAGTTAAAAAAGGTGATACTTTAATTTATCCATATGAAGGAACAGGAGAACAAAGTTTTGAAGTAAATCCAAGTGGAAGTGTTATTGCAAATGTGTTCTATGAAAGAAGTTTAGATATTAAAGTTTCAGGTAAAGCTATGGAGAGAACGGGCGAAAAAGTATCTGATATGTATCTAAATTTATTTGGAAAGAAAATTTACTTAAAAAAAGCTACAAATTCATTTAGTAACTATGATAAAATAGAGAATAAAGATGGAATTTTACAATCTAATACTTATTATGAAACTGAGGAAAAAGATATAAATTTAAATAAAGATGAAGTAGTAAAAGAATCACTTAAAAAACTTGAAGAATTCCTTATAAAGGATTTAACTAATGAAGCTAAAATTGTAGGAAGAGAATATGATGTTCAAGATATTGGTGATGGAAAGATAAAAGTTATTGCACAATTTGCGGTGGAAGAAGATATATCATCATAAACAATAAAGCTATATGTTAGTTGATAAGAAGGTGGTAAACTTGATATTAAAAAGAGAAAAGATTAAATTTAATCCTAAAGAAAAGTATATGAGATATTTATTAAATACAGTAACAATAATAATAACTTATTTATTACTTGTAACAGCTGTTGCACCAAAGCAATATGACTTAAAAGAAGGTGATATAGCAAGGGTTGATATAAAAGCTACAAGAGATACTGTAAATGAGCTTGCAACCCAAGAGAGAATAAAGGAAGCCACGGAAAAGATTGATAAGCCCTATACACTAAAAGGAGAAGTGCAAAATGAAGCATTAAACAATGTTGATGATGTACTTAAAAAAATTATCAATTTAAATACTACCTTAGACGATGAAAAGGAAAAGTTAAAGGAATTAGATAAGTTAAATAATAAAAATTTAGATAATCAAGATTATTCAGTGCTTTTAAAATTATCTCAAGAAAAACTAAATGATATTAAATTTGAGCTAAATGGAATAATAAATGAGGTATACCAAAAGAATATAGAGTATGGTAATGAAGAAAGTATAAATTCTGCGACAAGTTTAGCACAAAAAAGAATAAATGAAATGGATGTTTCAAATAGTGTTAGAAATGTTTTGAAAAAGCTTGTAATACCAGAAATAAAACCAAATTTCTTTTATGATAAAGAAAAAACAGACGAACTTATAAAAGAGGTACAAAAAAGTGTACCAAAAGTAATAGTTAAAAAGAACCAAACTATAGTTAGTGAAGGGGAGCCTGTAACAGCAGAACAAATAGCTGTTCTAAAAGATTTAGGGCTTTTAGATCAAAGTGGAGGGACTAGTTTTTTAATAATATATATTGTCCTTGCAGTATTTGTTGTTGTTGTATTTTTAACTCAATATATATACATTGCAAAGAATCATAAAAAAGTATTTAAAAATACAAAACTTATAATACTTATAAATATTATAAACATATTTAGTTTTTTACTTGCAAGAATAATTGGAGGTATATATCCTTCAGCAATTCCACTAGCTTGTGCGCCTATGCTTATTGCACTACTAATAGATTATAAAATATCCATGGTTGTTTGTAGTATAAATGTGATTATAATAGGTGCTCTTGTAAACTTTAATCCCCAAATAATATTACTTGGCATACTAAATGCAATACTAGGAGCAACTGGTCTTAGAAAAATGCAGCAAAGAAATGATATATTCTACTCATCAATTTCACTTATGGTTATGAGTTTAATACTTTCCTTTACAACAGGAGTATTAATTTCTAATAACTTTAGTGAAATAATAGTCTTTAGTTTATTAGCAGCTGTAGGTGTAGCATTTTCTGCTGTACTCACAATTGGATTACTTCCATTTTTAGAATCAAGTTTTGATGTAGTAACAACTTTAAAATTATTAGAATTATCAAATCCTAATAATCCATTACTTAGAAAACTTTTAATGGAAGCACCAGGCACATATCATCATAGTATGCTTGTTGCTAATTTAGCCGAGATGGCAGCAGAAGAAATTAATGCAAACCCTGTAATTGCAAGGGTAGGTGCATACTTCCATGATGTTGGTAAAACAAAGAGGCCTTATTTCTTTGGTGAAAATCAAATAGGAAAAGAAAATC
>OKVV01000794.1_pt1 | contig 13602 bp, 13 predicted proteins | sample 1606871 | NCBI WGS metagenome assembly OKVV01 (sample SAMN03281011, study PRJEB24777) | human gut metagenome | isolation source: fecal sample PR176 from 1 month old male Indian infant, caesarean delivered... | place: Singapore | collected 2006-01-13
TGTTCGTCGGCCTGCTGTGCTTCGCGTGCGGCCTTATCCTGGACACGGTGGTCAAGGGCAACCGCAAGCAATACGAGCTGCAAGTTATGGCCGCGTATGAGAAGTACGAGAGATAGAATCTACACAGCTCAATCCTGTATGAGCTAAATGATTAACGAAGCGGCGTCTTGACCAAGACGCCGCGGCTTATAGGACAAAAAGTGTGTCCGGAACATTTATTCACTCCGTTGCGTACGGGTACCTTGTCGCGTGATGCAATTCGTCCCAGACAAGCCCCTCTCCCCATTTCTGCGGAGCGCCGACCTCGTCTGCCTTGACCCCGTATTCGTCCCTCAGCCTTTCGACATCGGCGTCGGTCGGCATCTCCCGCAAGGTGTCGGCCATGCTTTTCGGGCTCTCCACGTGCAGGTAGCACCACCAGAAGACGGCTTTCGCCCGTTTGAGCGCGCTTAGCCCCCGATGGTTCCTCAAAACGGCCCTCAGCTGGGCGTTGATGGCGCCCTCGATCCTGTTGTTCATCGCCGGCATCGGGCCTTCGGCCGTCAAGCCAGGGCCAAGGTACGTGAACAAGACGCCTTTGCTCACCAGGCGCGTCAGCCCCGACCTCGCCTCGCGGATTCTCCCATGCGTGTAGACCCTGCGTCCGTCGACGATCGACGTCTCCTCGAGGAAGTCCGCCCAAAACTCGCACCATTGCATGTACCTTTCGACCCACCAATCGGCTTGATGGAGGGTCTCGATATGCAGCAATTCCCTCGCCAGCGCGTACGGCTCCTTTCCCGCCTGCGGCTTCGGCCTCGTTGTCGTCTTCCTCCTTACCTGGCAAAACGCGTGGAAAGTGCACCTTTGAACCTTAGTCTCCGGCCACTCCTTCGCCGCCGCCGAGGCGAACCCGGAGCCGCCGTCCGTGACCACCATGTCAGGCGGCGCGATGCGCGAGAGCAGCGATCGCCAAGCCGAGGCCGTCTCGGCGCGGGCGAGGTGCCAAGACAGAACGTGCGGCTCCGAGCACGCGATGAGGACGACCAGGTCGCGGGCGATCCAGATGCCGTCGACGAACACCACGCGATGAATCTCGTCGACGACCTCGGGCATGGGCCAGATCCCCCAGAACCGCGACGTCTTGCGCCTGAAGGTCCGGCCCTGACCCGGCATATCGAGCTGGGTGTCCTTCGACAGCAGCCATCCGACGAAGGATCGGAGGTCCCTGGCGGCGGAGTCGTTGGCGTGGGTCGAGCTCGCCCCGCACGCACGGCAGCGCCAGCGCTGCGCGCCGGATCCCGTGCGCCCGTTTCTCTTCATTTCGCATCCGCAAGCCGGGCATTTCTTGTTATTCACGGCGACCTCCGCAAATCGGTGACTTTTTACCGTGATTTTCCGGGCATGACCTGCATATTCACCAATCGACAGACGCACTTTTTGTCCGAGCGGAAAAGTCGATTTATTTGACTTATTCAATAAAAAATGGGCGTTGACCTGCGTCAACGCCCAAAACTGGACACACTATTTGTCCTATAACCCGACGCCGCTTCGTTAGCTCTACAAAATCAACTCTGCTGCCGATAGTTAAAATCACGCAATTTCAAACGAAAGCATTACGTATTCCAGCAAGGCGTGAATGCAATCACGCGCCACAAATCTGCGCTTTGTGCCAAACACGTATTCACTAGCGCTTCTGCGCCAGAAGATCAGCGAGAAATATTTCATCCTTTCCTAGCTTTTGTGCTTTTTGCTTATGCGTTTTTATCGCAGAAGCTAAATCATGTTTAAGCCAAAAATCCTGTATGAACTCTTTTGATTTGATTGTTGCCGTTTTTGTCTTTATCTTGTTTGAAAGGTATGTGCTTGGTTTCAGTTTAGTTTTTTGCTTCTTGTAATCCTCATAATACCCCAGCGAATGGATCATGAGCATTTCGACCTCTGGTGCAGTAATCGCATACGTGATGAATCTAACTTTTTCAGAATACGGATTTTTAATTGAATATTTAACTCCTTTCCTATCCTGAATTACCAGGACAACGACCCTTCCACCCTCATAATCCATCGTAAGATATCTATTGCAAAATAAATTCGAATCTCGATAGTATCTCGTTGATAAAACCTCTCCATTCAACAACTTCTCCCTTTTGAAGCAAAGCGAGTCGTCGCCTAGTAACAAATTCATAATGGTTATCTCGGAATGGCCTTCGCAAATACAAGCAACATAGTCGCCATCGTCAATATCAATCATTTCGTTTCGCCCCCCAAAGGAAAGCGTTCATTTGAGTTAACATGCGCCTATATGCAGGATAGCTAGGAGCCTTTGCCAACACGCCGCTTAGCACGAGGTCGCTTTTCTTCTTATCTTTGCGATCTCTTGATCCAGCAGCAGAGGAGAATTTCTTTAACTCGATAGAACCCTCTTTATCAAGCAAATAAATTCCATCACTTCTTCCCAAGCTATCCAATATCTCACTGTAATGTGTTGAGAATAAAAGCGTTGCTCCTTTTTCATTTATACGGCTAGAGAACAAGCTTATCAGTCCAATTACAATTGTTTTATTAAGATGATTCTCTATTTCATCAATCAGTACATATCCACCTCTCGACAAGGCAATGGCAATAGCCGAAAAACAGCTGATACCCTTGATGGTGCCTGAAGACAAATATAATTCCAAATCTCGAGGTTCAACAGCCAAAACATTCTCATGCTGTTTAAACTTAATTTCGAACACGGTACGAGACGATTGCGTAACCGGGAGTTTTTTAAGCCGTATAAATTCTATCGACGGATCAAGATATTGAGCAAATGGAATCAGCAGATCAAACATAACAGCAGAAATTAAGTTATGATTAGTAATGGAGCATAGGTCTTGAACGTTGCTGGCGTTTTGGCTATACGCATTCATGATCATCGAGAAAATACTGTCCTCCCTCTTCAGGAATCGAGTATTTTCTCGCGCACGATCCATTACTAAATTCTCTTCGGCGAAATCAAACAGGTTATTTTTATTAATATCGAAAGATGCAGTCTTTTTATATAGCCGCTCTGTTTCGAATACGAGACTCTGAGCCTGATCGTCCTTTTTGATAACCGAAATTAGCTTGTAAATAGCTTTTTCTTCTTCTTGATAGAAATACGACTCAACACTAAGACTCGAGTCAAAGTATGACTTAAAACGCATTGAGTAATCGAGACTGCCATTGCCAATATACACAGTAAGCAGATTAGACAATAGCGACAAAACGGTTGTCTTTCCCGTGGCATTAATACCCGCTAACGCAACTGTATTCAGTTTATAGATTCTTCCGAACAATCTATAAACCGTACCGTCTTCGACCTCTTCCGAAAGAACCCTTTTCTCTGCAAAAAAGTCTAGCGATAGAACTCCGTTTTTGAAATTTGATAAATGCTCGCAGGTTATTCTCAGCAGCGATATACTCATTTTCCTACCTCCTTCTATGCGCTTCATTATAACAACAATGCCTTTGTTCGTACGAATAATTCGTACGAACAAAGGCATTGTTGAGACGCTTAAAAGGATTTGCTGCTAGCTATAAAATCTTCCTAAGTAAATAAGACTGCAGCAACAAGCCGTCAATTAGCAGCTTTACTTTGGTGCATGATTTTAAAAGTAAGTAAATCATCAATAGCAAGTTCGATGGTCGCTAAATTACCCTCCCGAAACGCCTTATCCCATTCTGCACGTCGACGACAAACAGGAATATAAGCCATTATTAGCAAGACGACGAGAGCGGCAAAGCAATAGACAATTCTTGAAGCGCCATCATTCATGACGCTTATCAATAGAGTAAGAACAGACATCGGAAAAGAAAGCATCTGAACCCACGCGCCTACGCTCAACTCCAAGTGTTGGATCTTGCGCTTTTCCTCAACAATGCCTCGAAGGTGCGCAATAAGAGCGTCCGCCTTTCCGTAATCGGCATTACACGCCAAGAGACATGCTTGAGCACGTTCCAAAGAAGAAGCAACGCTTTTGCGCCTATCAAAACCACAATAAGCACCTAGACACACATCGACTAGCATCGAGCCGCCAATCGCATAATCTGGGCTTTCGCTACCCCAAATGATTCTTTTCACCACACTCATTACCAACCGCCTTTCCGGAAGTGAATATTAATCCAATAATCCTTAGAACAATCTTCGCAAATCGCAGCAAAAATCACGACAGAATATGCCGCTGCCGACGGCGCTGCTGGCCGTGGGCCTGGTGTTCGTGGGCCTGCTCGCCTTCGCGTGCGGCCTCATCCTGGACACGGTGCTCAAAGGCGCGCGCAGCAGTATGAGCTCCAAGTTGTGACGTCGTAGGACACAAGCTACGCAGCGCCTCTTTCTTCGGCGATGCGTTCGTCAAAATACTCTTTGAATCCGGGGAGGCAAAATTCAAGCAAGCCCCTTGATCGCTCCCGGATAACTCCCTGCTGTAGCATACGTTTCTTATACTTCGAAACATGGCCACTCGGTTTATTAAGTCTACTAGGCAAATCTGCTTGTCGCGTTATTTCTGAATCTTCCGTCATTGCCTGAAGGAATGACTTATCGGCCTCGCTCAATTCAAACCATACAGCATCATATATCCTCTGTTCCAACTCCTTGCGAGCGATATTTGCTGCAGCATCGACGCTTGAGATATCTATAACGCTTGAGCTTTCGGCCATCCGCCACACACGGTACCCCACAAGCTGAAGCATAAAAGGGAACCCTTTGATTGCCTTAACTGCGGCTTCCAAAGCATCAGGTTCAAAGGTTTTGCCGCCATCTTTCATCGTCCTTACCAGCGCTTCCTCAACCTCATAGTCGCTCAACGCTTGAAGTTCATATCGGGCGGCTCTTCGCAGAAACGAAGTCGATTTACCGGAGAGCAGCGACGTGACCCCATACGGAAGACCCGCCATGATAAGAGCGACTTTCTTGCCTTCGTCAAGAAAGTGCTGAAATGCCGCAACAAGGGTAACCATTTCTTCAATGCTCGGGTTAACTTCATCTATCGTTACTAATAGTCCGATATTGCAGTCAGCCAGGGAGCTCAAGATATCGTCCATTTTTGAGCGCCAATTCACCAATTTATGAGGCGAATCTTCTTGCTCCAATGATACGAGATTAGCTATCCCTGCTCCCTTAATCTTGCGGGAAGGTTGAGTGTTAACCAAATGTTGCGCCGATCGCTGAGCCCTGATTAGAATGTCGTCAAGCATCCCCTTAACGCATGTTACGCGCGCCGTAACCCATCCAGAAGATTCGGCAATGTCGGCAAAATAAGACAGCAGAGCTGTTTTGCCTATACCGCGTGGGCCAACTAAAAGGCTAATAATTGCCGGATCATTACCTGTGCCAGCAAGAGCCGCTTCAACATCGGCAATCACCCCCTCACGCCCGGCCATATGCAAAGGGACTTTCCCGACTACTGGAGTGAACGGATTAACGAAATTAATGGCCACAACCGCCTCCTTTGATTCGCTTCATTCATTATAGAGCAACGGCTTTCGTTTGTTTTAGCATGCGTTAGCTGTTTTAGCATTTGTTAGCTATGCCGTTTCGCAAAACAGCTAATTAGCGACCTCATGACAAAAAGACGGGCGCATATGCACCCGTCTTTCTAACCGCAAAATGCCATTTATGCCACAGAGCCTGATTAGCAGCTATAGCTAGATAATCTCCGAGTGCGCTCGATCAAGCACACTCATGAGGTGAGCCATTTTCCAACCGTTATTGGAAACTTCCGCTATACTCATAACAACCATGAGATACGGATGATCTCCATCCATGACAAGGCATCCTTCATTATGAACCGTCGGATCACCATGCAGCCATCCAGACTTCGCATAAATAGTACAGCCCTTCCATGAAAGTTCCGGACGAGAGGTTATCCAGTTGTTCGAGCTATATATATCGCGACACCACCAGGCATTTTGCCGATCACTCATGAAATAATCAGCCATCCCCGTCCATAGCTTTGCCAGCATACGTGGACTGTAGTAGGTGTACCAAGAATCCCAATTGAAATCCCATGCATGGGTCTCCTTGGCCAATCTATACATAGGTTCAGCCTCGAATGCCTGGCGGAGCGCCGCATACGTCTCGTTAGTGGAGTTGAGAATGGTTTCATACATGGTACCAGCCCAGGATTCAAGCACCCAAGGCATGTACATATTCAGCGCTGCAATGTATGGACCTTTGATTGTACTGGCGCTCTCAAAGTAGCTATCAGCATTGTATGAAACACCCGCTCCTGTAGTTAAATCCATCATAAGGAATGCAACGGAAGTGCCGCTGTTCGTATAATTCCCAATAGCACTCCACAAATCATTCCATGTTTGCCCCGAAACGCCCTTGAGACTCTTGAAAACGTTCAGACCCCAGCCATTAATGTTATCGAGCACATCAATGCGATCAGCCATACTCGCAAAGGCAAATGAGGTTTGAGAGAGAACAAAACGCTGATGCTTACTAGTGACGTCATACGTTTCGAGATGAGCATTGCTGCCAGAATAAGCACCCGAAGTCGATAACGCAAAATTACCGACCGCACTCTTGAAGACAACTCCTCCGTGCTCATCTCATTTCGCAATCCACTTCTGAGCATTGGTGTCGTTCCACCCATACTGCTGAACGTTCGTACCAGCCTGAGCCGAACCGCCCGCCACATCAAGCGCAAGCGCCGACCACGCATTAGTAATTGAGTACAGGTTATCGCCTATTTGCTGAATGAAGAACTTCTGCGCGTTGGTTCCGTTGGATTCCCAAGCCTGAACATTGCCACCATAGGAAAGGCTAGCACCCGAAACGTCCAGCACGTATTGCGTATTCTCAGCAGTTGCAAGGGTGTATAAACCGCTTTCAAGCAATGCTGCTTTCACAAAATTCCATGTTGAAGCCAAACCAAGGCGCTCGGCAACGGAAAGTTTTGCACCCGAAGAGGAATTTGCTGCACCAAGGCGGCCTTCGCGTCCCGCAGGAGCTATTACAAAGTGGCCGTCGTTTGTTGCGGTTATCGTCCACAGCTGGACATATGATGAGCTCTTTTCTTGTTGGGTTACCGCCCCATTTTCATCGACGCTCATGTACAAACCAGATGCAATATTCCTGATGTAGCACGAGCCGTTCGCGTCAAACTCAACCATATATTTCTGCGCAAAGGTTCGGTTCTGATTGTATAGCTGAGCGCCGACGCCAGCATCCTTCGAGGCTCCTGGAATGTCCATGGCAACATAGGTGTTTGCGCCATTGCGAATTTCAACAAAGCCGCCGCCGAATGTAGGAGACGCTTCTTTCAGGAAGAACTTTTGAGCCGCAGAGCCATTGCTGGTCCACTGCCGGAGACGAGTACCGTTCTGAGCAGCACCCCACATAACATCAAGCGCATGACCATTAATGGCGGAGATGAACGTAACCGAGCCGTCAGCGTTCTTCACAATATTTCACAGCTGCGCACGCGTGCCGTTCGCGCCATACTGTTGAACGAGTGCGCCTTCTTGAGCCGATCCGTCCGTAACGTCAAGTCTCTTGCCAGATGCATAGCTGGTCAATGTGTAGTAACCGCTATAGTCGTCGTAATTTACTGCAAACGTTTGAGCCAACGTGCCGTTTGATCCGTAGATCTGAGCAGCCGCGCAATCATCGCCCGACGCATCCGAAATATCAATTGCATACGAAGAGTCAAGGCCGGACACGATAGTATAAGCGCCATCTGCGACTTCGCGAATCCATTTCTTCAAAAACCAGTGCTGAGCAGCCGTACCGTTTGCGGTATAGATTTGAACGTTCGCACCTGCCTGAGCGTTTCCTCCCCACACGTCAAGAACAAGCCCACTTCTAACGTTCACAATTTGGAAATAGGTTTCACCAGAAGAAGAAGTTACGGGACGAAGGAACCACTGCTGTGCACCCGTACCGTTCGGCGAGTACTGCTGCACATTGGTGCCCGATTCCACCCCACCTGCAACGCAGTCGAGCGCCTTTCCGGAATTTACGTTCGTAATGGAGTAATACCACTCCCCCGACTCAACCTGGCCCTCCGCCTTAATGTGAAAGCGTTGCGCAGCGGATTGGTTGTCGTTCCACGTTTGCACATTGCCGCCATTATCGGTAGCAGCTCCGCTAACTTCGAGTGTTGTGCCCAGGGCGGAAATAATAGAGTACGCTCCATCCTCAACTTTGTCGGGAATGGGAGCAGAATCAGAATCTTCCGTTTCTTTGCTATCCGAAGACCTGGAGGCGGAGTTAGCGGCATCAGCGCTCGTTGTAGGCAAAACAATGTCTCAACAGCATCGTTGGGCAAACGTACAAGAACCTGGAGATAATCCTGCTCAATGATGGCAGCACCGATGACTCGCTGACGACCATCCACCGCTTTGCCGGCGACGACGCGCGCATCAAAGTTGTCGATAAGCAGAGTCAAGGCTACGGCGCAACTTGCAACCGCGGCATAGCTGAGGCAACCGGCACGTGGATCTCCATCGTCGAGCCGGATGACTGGATCGAGCCGGACATGTACGCCGACATGCTGGCCTTTGCCGCAAAGTTCGAAGAAGAAGGAACGCCGCTCGACATCGTGAAAACGCCTTACTGGCGCATCTGGATGCCCGATACCGATGAAGAGCGCAAGATCAATGCAGCTACAAAGGCCGCATTGAGCCGGCGCAGCAGCCGTTTGCCATCACCGATGCCGCCCATCTGCTTTGCCATCATCCGTCCATTTGGTCGGCAATCTATCGCAAATCGTTCCTGGACAAGCACAACATCCGCTTCAGGGAGATTCCAGGCGCCGGCGGGGCAGACAACCCGTTCCTGATTGAAACGCTCTGCCAGACCGACCGCATCGGTTACTTTGACACCGAATACTACTGCTACCGCGAGGAGACGCCGGAAAAGTCGAAGAACTTCGCTCTCAACAACACATTGTTGCCCCTTGAACGCTGGAACGACATGATGGACGAGCTCGAACGCCTTGACATAACCGACGAGCAAATCTTGCGAGCGCACAATAGCCGCGGTTTCACGTACCTGTCAGGCATCATCGAAGAAGTCGACCTTACGCATGACAACGTACGGGAAGCTGCCAGGCATATGTTTGAACGCATGGACGCCGATTTGGTATTCACCGACAGCGAGCTCTCGCCCGGAATGAAGCGCCTGTACGCTGACCTGCGTGGCATCCCCTGCCCGAAGATCAACCCTCTCCCGTATACAAAAAGCCTGTTCAACGAAGGTATATACAACCTGAAAAACACCGGCATACGCAATACAATGCGAACGCTCAAGTACTACGTCACAAAGAAGAAGCGCCGCGAAGGAAGATAAGCGGCAAACGCTACTCGGCCCAACCAATCGGTTGGGCCGAGTCGTATATGTTTGAAGAGTTGACGCCTACGCCAAGTGCAATTTATCGTTCGCAGCCAACGTTCGCGCCGCAAAACCAAGGAAGATGACCAAGGATCCAAACCGCGCAAACGACCAGAGAGACACAACGGCTCGACACCGCGAAGGTTAGAACAGTCAAATATCCCTCATGTATTGCAGCTTAATCAAAAGAGTTAACCACCATCGCATGGCTCACGAACTGCGGGTCGTCTCTCCAGGGCTTAACTTTGCCCTGGGCCAACGTTGCCGGCAAATCAATGATGCGCTGGTTCGAGGACCCTCGGAAACGCAACGTGATGTCGTGATGCGCCTGCACAAACGGGCCATCCACCAGCACATCGATAGCCGCCAGCAAGCGATCGGTCACTTCGGTATGGCGCGAACTCTCAGGATTCTGTAAATCCTCAAGCAAATCGCCCGTGTAGCACCAAATCGTTTTCCCGGGATACGCCTCACGAACGCGCTCGACGAAATCAACCAAGGCGCGCTGATTTTCCGGCTCCATAGGCTCGCCGCCCAAAAGACTCAAGCCGTCGACGTATTCCGGTGCCAGACTCTCGAGAATCTCGTTCTGCACCTCAGGCGAAAACGGCTTCCCCGCCGTGAAATCCCACTGCTCGGGGTTGAAGCAACCCGGACACCCATGACGGCACCCCGACACGAACAGGCTGGTGCGCACGCCCTCACCATTGGCGATGTCGAAGTATTTAATCTCAGAGTAATTCATATCCCACCAGCCCCATTCGCAAAACACAGCAGCGGTATCAACAAGTTGGTTGCATCCATCATGATTCTTCGCTCCACTACGTGCAACCCATACCACCGGCGTTCCGGCAAACGGCTTTAGTAAAGCAGCCGCAATGAAGCGCAATCCTGACACAACGAGGCTGTCAAAGCCGCGCAATTCGGCACCCATGCTGCACTCAAAACATAAATGCCTTTCGATGGCAGTCAACCCCGCAAACCCATCGGCGACAACATCATGTAGCCACAGGGAAGCGCAATCTCAGCAGAAAAAGAGCCTAGCTAACGACAGATCAATACCCATACCGTAACCTGCGCAAACACTGCAGAAGAGCCCCAGCACCATTCGCGCATCCCAATGACCCCACCAGGCGCAGACAGCACGCAAAACCACCCAATGCTCAAACAAACGCACTGCAGAGATATCGCAACCGCAACCTGCTGAAAATAGCTTCCAGCCGCACGCTGGCTAACCCTATTCCTCAACAAGCGCAGGAATACTGGCGATCGCAGCAGCCACCGCTGCATCGACATCGGTCATAGGCACGTCGGTGGCATTCACGCTAATGCAGTCAGCATGCTCGATGCCGTAGACCTTCGCTAGACCCTTCACGTTCTGCCAGCCCAGGTCCTGCTCATCGGTCGCAAAACCACCGCGCGTCGTAACATAATGCAGCTTGCTAGCCCGGCACATGCCAACAGGGCCATGATCGGTATAGCAGTTCACGATGCCCACCACGCTGATATGCTCGAAATACACCTTCAGCAACGCCGGATAAGCACCCTCCCAAAACGGCGCGGCAATAACGATCTCATCCGCCTCCGCAAACTGATGAGCTAAGTCAAACATGGCATCGTCATACTGCTCCGCATACCGCAGCTCATTTCGATGCGCCAACGTCTTCGAAGTCAACGGAAGAAGCCCCAGGTCCTCAAGCACCAGCTGCTCAAGAACGTATTCGCCAGTAGACAGCAAATGCTCAACCAAGGCATCAGCAATCCGCTTCGTGCGCGAAGTCTCGCGCAGCACACAACTATCGATATACAGCAGCTTCTTCATCAGGCTCACCAATCTCTATTCATGCCCCAATTCAACTATCTAGCCAACGGTACCACGGCTCAACTCAAACCACATAGCAAAACACCAGAAACAAACTCAGCGAGAAATAAACCCCCTCGCATCCCGAATCAAATCGCCGGTAACGCAAACAAAATCACAATCAATCACCCGCAGGCATGCTTCCCTCGAACCACCAATTAGCCCAACGATTGTTTCTACAAGCCGATAAAGCCAGCAGGCACGGATCTAAGCCGAAAGCCATCACTAACATCCGTCTTGGAATATTTCGCAAACTGTGGCTTCCCGATGCGCACCGCAAGCAGTATCCCGGAACGCTCAAACCTATGCAAAAGGCGGTCTGCCGGATAGTACCGGCAGACCGCCATCAAAAAATACAGGCATATTGCGCCATCGCAAGAACAAGCGAGAAAGCCTACGAAACGATAGCGGCGCAAATTCGCGACTACAAGAGCTCAAACAAAACGCCCTTTAACGCAAAGCAAGAGAATCGAGCACAAGCGGGCAAGCTACAAACGACATCAACAACGACATTGCCAATACAGCAATCACGCAAAGCTACGAAACCCTTAAACAACTATCCACTGACACAAGTCAAGCAATTGACGCAGCATACGGCGCAAACCCCCGCAAGCTGACATCTTAAAACCGCCTTACACCGTTGCGAGCGCCTGCTCCAAATCTGCCAGCAAGTCCTCGGTAGACTCGATGCCGCAGCTCAAACGCACCATATCCGAAGAGATACCGCAAGCCGCCAGTTCCGCGTCATTCATCTGGCGATGCGTAGCATTAGCCGGATGCAGCACACACGTGCGAGCATCGGCGACATGCGTGGCAATCTGAGCCAGCTTCAAACTCTTCATGAACTGCTCAGCCGCAGCGCGACCGCCCTCAAAACCGAAGGAGACCACACCGCATGTACCATTGGGCATATACTTTTGAGCCAACTCATAGTACGGATCGCCCGCCAAACCCGGGAACCTCACAAAGCGAATCTTCGGATGGGCCTGCAGGAATTCAGCCGCAGCCTGACCATTCTTGCAATGCTGAGGCATGCGCACATGAAGGCTTTCCAACCCAAGATTCAAAATGAACGCATGCTGAGGGCTCTGAATCGAGCCGAAGTCGCGCATAAGCTGCGAGGTGCACTTCGTGATGAACGCACCGCCCTGCCCAAACTTCTCAGCATACACAACTCCGTGGTAGCTCTCATCCGGAGTCGTGAGCCCGGGGAACTTGTCAGCATGCGCCATCCAGTCAAACGTGCCTGCATCAACAATACAGCCGCCCACGCACGCACCATGACCATCCATATACTTGGTAGTAGAATGCGTAACGATGTTCGCACCCCATTTGATCGGGTTGCAGTTCACCGGCGTCGGGAACGTGTTGTCCACAATCAGCGGCACGCCATGAGCATGCGCCGCATTGGCAAAACGCTCGATATCCAGAACAGCCAGCGCGGGGTTCGCGATCGTCTCGCCAAACACGCACTTAGTATTCGGGCGGAAAGCGGCCTCAAGCTCCTCATCGGAGCAATCAGGGCTTACAAAGGTGCACTCAAGACCCATGCGATGCATGGTATGAGCAAGAAGATTATAGGTACCACCATAGATTGCGCTGGAAGCGACAACGTGATCGCCAGCACCGGCAATATTGAAAACAGCGAAGAAGGTGGCGGCCTGACCGGAGCTAGTCAGCATTGCGGCAGAGCCACCTTCCATCTCGCAAATCTTCGCAGCAACATAGTCATTGGTCGGATTCTGCAAACGAGTATAGAAGTAGCCAGATTCCTCCAGGTCAAACAGCTTACCCATATGCTCCGAAGTGTCATACTTCCACGTAGTGGACTGATAAATCGGAATCTGACGCGGTTGCGCATCGCCCGGACGATAACCACCCTGCACGCACGTAGTGCCCATATGCTCGCTCATACCAACTCCTCATCTCAGCAAAGCAACATCGAAACATGATTATGATGCCAAACAATTAGTATGCCGCATCAAACCCACCAAAACGATGTCCAACAACCCGAGAAAAGGAAAACTCCAACGAAATCGAGAGGCAATACGCAACAGTACCGCAGATGAGAAGATGCCATGACAACAAGCAGAGCGAAAGCTAGCCTCAATCCCAAATAGAACACGCGAGACGAATCCCCTCGCAGGCCTAGTCTCGCCTGTTGCACGCCTGCGCGATCGCCGGCCAGGTCGGCGACCCACGGCGTCGAGCGCGGCGACCCGCGGCCCGGTCCCGGAAACGCGGAGAGGCCCGCAGGGGGGACCTCCCCCGCGGGCCTCTCCCGGCGCATGCGGCGCGCGCGGCGCCCGGGGCACGCGCATGCATATAGAAAAGCGCCCTCCGCGAGCGCGACGCCCTGCCCTCCCGCAGCCTGGCGCTGCAGTACTCTCGGCGAAGG